>WNFO01006102.1_pt1 | contig 15430 bp, 7 predicted proteins | sample 5400251 | NCBI WGS metagenome assembly WNFO01 (sample SAMN13153354, study PRJNA577476) | soil metagenome | isolation source: 100 cm saprolite under Madrone tree | place: USA:California | collected 2016-06-14 | reverse complement strand
TGGGCCAATGGCTTTACGCCGGCGGGTTCCGGAATCGGGATCGGAAGGTTTGGAGAAGCGAAATTGAAGTATTGGGCGCCCACCCCCAGAGTCGTGAAGTTTTGCAGTTGAGACAGTCCTGGATTGTTGCCTGTGAAAAGGTTCAGGCCGGCGTTGAACGAAGCCGCTCCCTGGTAGTTGACGCCATATCCTGCTCGCAGGATGGTCTTGTCTTTTCCGCCCCAGGGCAAAGACCAGCTCAAGCCAAGAGCCGGAGCAATGTTGTTCCAGTCGTTCTTATAGAACAGCACGCCCGGATTGGGAGAGTTCTTGCCTGTGAGTTGAAGCTGAGTGGGCTTACCGTTGATAACACCGGGATGCCACAAATCGGCAAGACTCGTCCCCGAAATTCCAAACAGTCCGGCGCCTCCTCCAACCGGAGCCGCGTTCAAGCCGTTCTTTTCCCATGGCGTGCCATAAAAGTCATAACGCACTCCGAGGTTGAGTGTGAGATCCGGACGAATCTTCCAGTCGTCTTTGAAGAACCCACCCCATTCATTCTGGTGATAGTCCTTGATCCTGGTCCGCGCTTCGAAATTCTGTTGGGCCGCGCTGTTCACATTGAACGTGAGACTGGCCCCGGAAACGGAGCCGGAGAGATCGAGCAGCAGGTTCTGCGCCGTGGTGACGCTGGTCCCGGTCAGACCGGGGACAGTGGCTATTCCGGTCACGGGTACGCTGGGGTTGGCGACAGTCACCACGGGAAACTTGTACCAATCCGGGTTGTCGGTGCCGTTCCATCCGCGCGACGACGTGAAGCGCGCTTCAAAGCCGCTTCTGAATGCGTGCTTGCCTTTAGTCCAGCTCAACGTATCGCTGTAGTTGTACAGGGGACTGGTTTGGCCGCGAGTTGCAGCACCACTCACATTGGTAATAATGTTGTCTCCAAACAGCACCTGTGTCGGATAGAACGGCACACCGCCGTGCGTAGGCAGCGCGGCGCGAGCAGCATCTCCAACAGAGTCGGGTCTCCAGATGGATGACCAGCTATAATTCCACGCCTTTCGCGTTCCAAGGCGGAACTCGTTAACGACGGTCGGCGACAGTGTCGAGACCAGCGACCCCGTGATCACTCGGGGCGCGCGGCGTATCTCACCGTTGAAGCCATCAGGCCAATTCGTGATACCCGCCTGGGCGGTCTGCGCCCAGTCTCGTTCCCACGTTCCGCTGAACGACGCTTTGTGATTGGAATTGAAATTATGATCGATGCGGACATTGTACTGGTTCCGGTCCGTGTCGTTGCCATCGCCATTCGGCGTGTCCTGACCTTCAATGCGTCGAAGCCACCGAAAGCCCGCCACGTTTAACCCATCGCAGTTACCCGGCCCGGTAGTGAAGATGCCGCTGGGTCCGCAAGTCGTAAAGTCGTTCGGCAACGGCATCCGGTCGATCAGCCGCCTCATCCATCCGGAAGTGTCGAATCCCGTCCGGTTTGGATCCCAGGGAGTAAAGGTTCCACTGACGTCCCGTCCAAAGACGTTGAAGGATGTCAGATCGCCCGTCGCGCCGGCGGGTTTTACCGGAGTGCCGTTACGATCTACTGTCGGGGCATTCGATAAGACGTTGCCGTTCTGTACCCCCGGGAAAAATCGGAAGATGCCTTGCCGTGCCTGCTGCGTCAACACAGATCCGGTAAATTGGCTCTTGGTGACGAAACGCTGCCCATCAAACAGGAAAAAGAAAAATGTCTTGTTCTTGATGATGGGACCGCCTACGCGGCCGCCAAACTGATTTCCGTTGTAGAAGTCTTTTCCCGCGCCCTGGAAGTTGTTGTTCCAGGAGTTGGCGCTGAGCTTCGAGTTGCGGTTGACCCAGAAAAGGCTTCCGTGCAATTCGTTGGTGCCGGACCGCGTCGACATTTGAATCTGGCCCGAGCCGCGTCCCATCTCCGCATCTGCCGGGGCGACGATGACGCGCACTTCATCCACGAGATCCGGGCTCACATAGGTCGTGGTGGCGGCGCCGGTATCATACCGGCCGTCGCTGACCGGAATACCGTCTCGCGTCGTATTGAGCTGAGTTATTCGTCCACCTGCAAAGTTGCTGGCCTGGGTTCCCGGTGCCGTCGCGACCAGATCCAGTATGTTGCGGGAAGCCAGAGGCAGGTCGCGCACTTTGTATTCGGGAAGCACAGAACCAACCGATGACGACGTTGTCGCAATCAGCGTGTCGGCCGCGATGTTCACTTCAACGGACTGAGCCTGCGTCCCGACCTGCAGTGTGAAGTTCAAACGTACCTGCTGGGAAACTCCCAGCACAACGTCGTTGTAGCTTTGAGTCTGAAAACCGGGAAGCTCAGCCGTGACTTTATACGTTCCGGTTTGGAGCGAAGGAAAGTTGTACGCTCCGGTTTCATTAGTCACTACAGTTGAGACGATTCCCGTCTGAGTATTCGTTGCGGTGACCGTCACGCCGGGAATCAATGCGCGGGTCGCGTCCGATACGGTTCCCCCCAGCGTCGCGTTTGTTGTTTGCGCGAATGTGATCGTGGAGAAAACAAGATACAGAAGCAGTACTGTTGTATTGAAAAGTCGTTTCATAGTCTCCTCTCCCTCCCAATCAATTAACAAGTGGACGCATCGTACTATGCCGCGGAAAACTGCGTCAAATACGGTCACCTAAAAGGGGAATTAGCCGCCAATGACGCGAATTACGCGAATGGCCCATCAAGAATCCTTTTTGCGCCCCCAATTCGCGTCATTGGCGTGATTCGCGGCTAGTTCTTTGCGTAGTCGCGAAGTGGGCGGAAAAAACGACAATGTTTTCGGCGAAAGATGGACAAATAGAGGCGCTGTTTGCTGCAAACGCTGGAGGGCACATGCGAAACTGCGTGGCGATCCAAGTGCATGATCTGCAGCGGCCGGCAGCACTGTAGCACTATGCTATATTCGAGCCAGCCATGGAAAGGGAAGTGTCAACCCAGCCGAAACCGAGAATCACGCCGCAGGAATACCTCGAGTTGGAGCGCAAAGCCGAGACCAGGAGTGAATACTTCGATGGCGAAGTGTTCGCCATATCAGGAGCCAGACGTGAACACACGAAGATCGTCGTGAATCTCGCCACGGAACTTAACAATCAGTTCATGGACAGGCCGTGCGAAGTCTACGCGATAGATATGCGAACGAAGGTTTCAGCGACAGGGTTGTACACGTATCCCGATATCGCCGCCGTGTGTGATGAGCCGCGATTTGAAGATGATCATTTCGACACGCTCACGAATCCGCAGCTTATTATTGAAGTATTATCGGACTCGACAGAATCCTACGACCGCGGCAAAAAGTTCGCGCATTATCGAACTGTCGAGTCACTGCGCGAATACGTTCTGGTTTCTCAGACCGAATGTCGCATCGAACGGTTTACACGGCAAGACGATGGCAATTGGCTCTATACAGAAACCACAGACCCTGGCGGCTCAATTGAACTGGCCTCTGTAGCTTGCCGGCTTTTTCTTTCTCGCGTGTACCACAAGATCGATTTCGAGCGCGCCAAGAGTCAACAGGGCGAGGCCCATTCTTGAGGTCCTTAACCTGGAGGAAGTCATAAAGAAACCTGCTTGATGCTATTTTCCCTGTCCAGCGGACGAATTCACCCCGACCTTACAGTAGATACGGAGAGCGTCATCGGTAGGCTATTGAATTCACGGCGCGGCCGCAGTGGTACAGGAATTGCAATGAACATTGTAGAAAGGGTCAGGCTGTGAAAGCCGAGAGATGTTCAGCCTGAGGTCAATGGGGAGCGAAAGTTCCACAAGGGCAATCAGGCACCTGGACGAAAGTTCAGTTCATTTCTCGAACCACCGGCGTCAAAACCGGCGGAAATGCTGTCATCAGCTCTGACCCTTTCTTTTCCCCGCTAGGGCGCCAGCCGCTCCACAGTCCATTTCCCGCTTTTCTCCTTTCGATACCTCAGACGATCGTGAAGCCGGTTCTCACGATGCTGCCAGAATTCCATACTATCGGGTACAAGACGGTAACCACCCCAGCTTTTGGGCAGCGGTACGGCTCCTCCGGCGAGCGTCTTTCGGAGATGTCTGAATTTTTCGGTCAGGAATTTTCTAGTCGGAATAACTTCGGATTGTTTCGATACGGTAGCGGCGATTTGAGAGAGCCGTGCGCGCGACTCGAAGTATTGCCGGGATTCATCGCGGCTGACCGGCTCCACGGTTCCCTCGATGCGCACCTGCCGGCGCAGGTAAGGCCAGTGGAAAACCAGCGCCGCTCTCGGATTCTCGGAAAGCTGCCGCCCTTTGCGGGAATCGTAGTTGGTGTAAAACGTGAATCCGTCCGGCCCGAATTTCTTCAAGAGCACCACTCGGGCCGTTACGTTGCCTGCTTTGTTTGAGGTTGCCAGGGTCATCGCTGTGGGATCGAACCAGCTGTCCGGCGATCGCCGGACAGCTGTGCGAAACCAGGTTGAGAAGTGCCGGATTGGGTTTTGATTCCGCATTGCGCTTTTAGTCGTCTAAATCGACCACTCCAAATTTTTCGCTCATTATTTCGCCGAGATTTGCCGATATGTGACTAGATGTCCGGCGAAATCATCGATAACCTACAGAAAATACTAGATACTACCCTGGGTTCGTTCCTGGATCTCGTACAGTGCGACGCAGGATCCGTCTTTACCGTCAGAAAGAACGCCGAAGGCGACCAGGTTCTCACGTTTGAGGCCATGATCACGCGAAGCATCAAGCTCCGGGGCGTCCCGGCAGACTTGCGCAGCCTCCAATTCGAGATCGACGATTCGAGCCTCGCCGGCAGAACCGCAGTTCAGGCCCTCTGATTACGCCGCGTGGAGATCTCGTCGGTGTGGTGCAGCTCCTGAATAAACTTCCGAAGGACGGCACGCCGTTCAATCCGCAGGACACGTCACCACTTCCTAACTTCGACGAAAAGGACGAGCGGCTCTTTTCGATTATTGCGGGGCAATCTGCGCTGGCTATCGAAAACAGCCTCCTGCTCGAGGAGCAGGAACGCCTCCTCGAAGGATTTGTCAATGCCTGCGTAACGGCAATCGAGGCCCGCGATCCGGTGACATCCGGCCACAGTATGCGCGTATCCAACTATACCGTTGGACTCGCCGAAGCCGTTAACCGGACAAACACGGGACCACTGAGAAATATCGTTTTCACACCGGCTCAACTGCGCGAATTGCGCTTTGCCTCGATGCTTCATGACGTGGGCAAAATCGGCGTGAAAGAAGAGATTCTGCAGAAGCAGAAGAAACTCCAGCCGCACGAGATCGAGATCATCTCCATGCGTCTCAAACTCATGCGCGCTCAGCTGATGTTCCTTCAGCAGACCGAAAGAAAGAATTATGCAGACGCCATCAACCGAATCGACCTCGCCTGGAAACAGGTGGTGGAGGCGAATGAGCCATCGATCATGAGGCGGGCCACACACGATCTGCTCAAAGACCTGCGCTCGCTCAAGGTCCCGTTCGATACAGGCGAGATTCTGACCGCGGTGACCGAAGAAGAGAGCCGGAAGCTTTCGATTACGAGAGGTTCTCTCTCGGAATCCGAACGTCTCGAAATCGAAAGCCACGTCAGCAAAACGTTTGAAATTCTGAAAATGATTCCCTGGAGCAGGGGGCTCGAACAAGTCCCGGATATTGCTTACAAGCACCACGAGAAACTGGACGGGTCGGGTTACCCGAACCAGATTACGGCTGAGGACATCCCGCCCCAGACGCGAATGATGACTATTTGCGATATCTACGATGCCCTCAGGGACGACAGGCCCTACAAACCGGCAATGCCCGCTGAAAAAGCGCTCGACATCATCGTTGCTCACGTGAGAGCAGGAAAACTGGACGCCGCCTACTTCGACATTTTCGTCCAGGCCAAACTCTACGAATTATCCAGGACACCCAACCCCACCTCTTTGCCTGAAGCGACACTTCACGCCGCGCAGGATCCCAGCCTGGTCACGGACTTTCTGGCCGGCACCAGGGACCTGGGCCGCTACTATTCGCTGGTTTTGTAAGCTCCAGAAAAGTTTCAGCCGCGGATTACGCGAATTACGCGGATGGGCGCGCCATGCTTTCGAGGACCTTCTGCTCGATGCGATAGCGCGCCCATCCGCGTAATTCGCGTAATCCGCGGCTGAAACTTTTCTTTCAATCGTGCCACGCTAGAAATTCAACCGCGCATTAATAGTAAATCTCCGGGCTGCTGTAGTGGTGTCCGATTGCTGAAACGATGCCGTCGGATCAGCCGCGGTCATGCGCCCGAAGTTCGGCGAGTTGATGTCCGTTATGGGATCGTTCCATCGCGGCGTGTTCAGAATGTTCACCACGTCCACGCGGACTTCGAACACCTTGCTTTCGGTAATCCTCACGCGCTTGAGGAGGTTGACGTCCAGGCCGACATGCGACGGTCCTTCGATCCAGCGCTGGCCCAGGGTCCCAAGCTGTCCGGGAACCGGATTTACGAGAATGAGATTGCCCTGGGCATCCATGATTGCGCGATTGCTGAATTGGCTCTGGAGTCCCTGCAGTGTGGTGACGCCGTTTCTCGCCGGATCGGGGATCTGCTGGAGCCCGGGGAAGTATGTCGCGCCGGTCGCCAGCGGAGTTACCTTGCCGATATTCTTCGGGAAGCCCCCGAGAATTACCGGCGTGTTCCCTGTAGCCTGGGTAAACGTCGAAGTCACAGCCGTGACGTTCAGGGGAGCTCCGGAGGTCCAGTTGAAAATCCCCCCCAACTGCCACTGCTCGACCAGCCGTACAAGGAACCCCGGGCCATTGCTGAGGAATGGCCGGCCCGGCCCAAAGGGCAACTCGAAAGTGCCGTTGCTGCGGATGGCATGTGTCCGGTGGAATTCAAGAAGCGTTTTATTGAGCGAGCGGTTTCTGGGATTCAGATAGTTCACCTGCCCGTCGTCACTGGCTTCACCCAAAGTCTTGCTCCAGGTATAGGACGTTTGATTGGTGAAGCCGTTCGAGAGCCGTTTGGTTACCTGCAGGTTCATCGAGTGGTATGTGGAGTTGCCAGGGTTCCCGTCCAATCGCACTGTCATGAACTGCGGATTGACCACAATAAAATTCTCGGGAAACAATCCGCTGTTTCGCAGAAGCCCGCCGCCCTGCCCGGTGACCGTCGTGGAGGTGTTCAGGAAGTTTGCCAATTGACCCACGTTGCCGTTGGCGAGAAAACCGCGCGTCAATGTGTTCTGACGCAGCGCAGCCGAGCCGGTGACTCCAGCCGTTCCGACCGGAGCCTGTCCGGTGTTCATGACGAGCCCGCGCAGCATCTGATCGAAGAGGAGCGCATCGCCACCTGCCCGCGTGGTGTTGAAAGCGGCGAGGATTCCGTTCTCAAAGATGTTCACATCGTTGAGCAGGATTCCGCCGAGAAGCTTCGTGCCTTTGCTGCCGATGTATCGCGCTTCCAGCGTCAGGTTCGAAGCGAGCGAGTGCTGAATTTCCAGATTCCAGTTTTGTACATACTGGGTGACGCGATTGACATCGGATCCACGCAGGGTTGCGGTACGCTGCGTCAAGGGTTCCACCGCGAGCGGCACAATGTCAGTGCCGGGCTGCTGTACGGGAATAGGGATCGTCGTCAGATTGAAATACTGGGCCCCCAATCCAAGCCTGGTGAAATTCTGGGCATAGCTCTGGCCCGGATTGCTGAAGTTCCACCCGGCATTGTAATTGGCCGCACCCTCATAATTGATCCCGTATCCCGCGCGCAGGACGGTCTTGTCCTTTCCCCACCAGGGCAGCGACCAGCTGAGCCCCACGGCGGGGGCAAAGTTGTTCCAGTCATCCCTGTACCACTGCGTATCCGGATTTGGAGAATACTTGCCAGTAAACGCCGTCTTCGTCAGGGAACCGCCCTTTGCATAAGGATTCCACAGCGCGCTGTAGTCGGTACCGGAGATCCCGAACATTGCGGCGTTTCCTCCAATGGGCATGGCCATCAAACCGTTCCTTTCCCACGGCACGCCATAAAAGTCGTAGCGCAAGCCGAGGTTGAGCGTGAGATTGGAGCGAATCTTCCAGTCATCCTTAAAAAAGGCGCCCCATTCGTTCTGATGGTTATCCTTCGGCGTTTGCACGAACCCGGTGAATTGCAGATCCGTCGGCTTCTGGATGTAGAAGGTTCGACTGACGTTGGATACGGAGCCGGACAGATCGAGCAGGACGTTCTGGGCTGCAGTGAAGTTTGCTCCGATGCCGGGAATGGTGGATATTCCTGTCACCGGTACGCCGCCCGCTCCAATAGTAACGGTTGGGAAAAGCAATTTGGGATCGTCTCCAAAGTTGAATCCCCTCGATGCAGAGAAGCGGAGTTCGGCGCCGGTTTTAAACGCGTGCTTTCCTTTGGTCCATGCCAGTGTGTCCGTGAATGAGTAAACGGGGCTCGTCTGGCCGCGAGTCTGGCCTGCCTGGACAAAGTTATCCTGGAACAGCACGTGTGTCGGAAAGAACAGCTCTCCGCCTCTGGTGGGAAGCTGTTTCCTCGCCTCGTCGCCGATTTCGTCGGGCCTCTGAATCGCGTTCCAGGTGAAATGCTTGTTTCTTCGAGTCCCGAACCGGAATTCGTTCAGAACAGTCGGAGACAGTGTGGAGACCAGCGATAGCGAATAGAAATGGGGATCGCGCTTTACCAGGCCGTCGTATCCGTCGGGCCAATTCGCGATGCCGGTCTGTGTGGTCATGGACCAGTCTTTTTCGCGAGTCATGCTGAAGGACAGCTTGTGATTTTGATTGAAATTATGATCGATGCGGGCATTGTATTGGTCCCGGTTGGTGTCCTGTCCGTCTCCAACCGAGGTGTCCTGGCCTTGCACGCGGCGGACCCACCGATAGCCGGCGACGTTCAGGCCGTCGCACGAAGGGGCAAGCGTGGCCGCGGCCATGCTCGCAGCCGGATTGAAGCTGGGGCCGCAATTGGTGAAGTCGTTCGGCAGGGGCATCCTGCCGATGAGCCGCTGGACCCATCCGGACGGATCGAGTCCCGGTCTGTTCGGATCGCGGCCAAAGATACTGACCGACTGAAGATCTCCCGTCGCGCCCTGCGGCCTGACCGCATTGCCGTTCACATCGACGGCAGGGTTGTTCGAAAGAGCGTTACTGTTCTGCACGCCGGGGAAAAATCGGAAGATTCCCTGCCGTGCCTCGCGCGTCAGAACACTTGCCGTAAATTGCTGTTTCGTCACAAAACGCTGACCCTCGTAGAGGAAAAAGAAGAAGGTCTTGTTCCTGGCGATCGGCCCGCCCAGACGCGCGCCAAACTGGTTTCCATTCCTGTAATCCTTGCCGACGCCGCTGAAGTTGTTTCCCCAGGAATTGGCGCTCAGCGCGGAGTTGCGGTTTGTCCAGAACACACTTCCGCGGAATTGGTTGGTGCCGGAGCGTGTCGCCATTTGGACCTGGCCGGAACCGCGTCCCATTTCCGCGTCGGCCGGCGCGACGATCACGCGGACTTCTTCGACCAGGTCCGGACTCACGTAAGTGGAGGCCGAAACGCCGACATCGTATCGACCGTCACTGACCGGCACACCATCACGCACCGTATTGACGCCAACTGTTCTCGAGCCGGCAAAGCTGCTTCCCTGGGTTGCCGCCGTCGTCATGACCAGGTCCAGCGCATTGCGTGTCGCCAGCGGAAGATCGCGCAGCTTGTATTCGGGAAGCACTGTGCCCACCGACGATGACGTTGTTGCGATCAACGTGTCGGCAGCCACATTCACTTCAACCGTCTGAGCCTGCGTGCCCACCTGCAGCGTGAAGTTCAGCCGCACCTGCTGGGCGACCCCAAGGGCAACCTGGTTGTAGGTCTGCGTCTGAAAACCAGGCAACTCTGCCGTCACTTTGTATATTCCAGTCTGAAGCGAGGCGAACTGGTAGGCCCCGGTTTCGTTGGTCACCACCATCGTAACGATTCCCGTCTGGGTATTCGTTGCTGTGATGGTCACGCCGGGAATCAGGGCGCGCGTGGCGTCGGATACGGTTCCCCCCAACGTTGCGTTTGTCGTTTGCGCGAATGTGTTCGCGACGAGCACAGACCATAGCAACGCACCTGCGACGAAAAGTCTTTTCATGATCTCCTCCAGCGGTTCCACGGGGAAAAAAGTGGACGCATCGTACTACGCACGTAGAGGGTGTTGCAAAACTATTGAATCGAGCGCGCGGCTCTTACTGTAGCGGCGCTCTATGAGCGCCGGTTTTTCCTTGAATCAACGAAATACCGGTGGTCATAGACCGCCGCTACAAAGGAACCTGGGATTTTGCGGTGTGAGATGCCGCTATGGACGCGGGTTCACCCGCCTGCATGACGCAACCTTATTTAATGTGGAATCCTTTTTCGGCTTGACGGTTCATGAATGGAGCGCTCATCGGGAATCTTGACCCGGGGAGCGGGAAAATCGACTGCTGGCGGGATTAAAAGAGGGGACGGCAAGCCGCGAGCGTCACTCGTGGCGATCCCGTCCCTTTCTTGTTTCGTTCACACACCGATTGGCAGAATCCTGCATGGTTCATCCCAGACAATCGTGGCGGTGTGCATCGTAAAAGGCAAAGCCGGTGCGCAGATCACTTCCAACTCCTCAATTTTGAGAAGTTCCTGTTCCCTTATGTTTTCCATCGAACAACCTCCCGGAAAATAACTTAGGCGATCTGCACTTGTATCGGGTGAAACGTGGAAAAACTTTAGCGTTTAATTTGCCACGACAAAATCGCCTGGAATCTGGAGGTTAGGGGGAATTTCATTGGCCTGCGCGATCAGGTTTTTCACCTGGTTCGCCCTCTTTGTCCGGGCTCGATTCCAGGAGACTATCCTCGAGTCGTCTGATCAGGGACTCCGCGATCTGTCTGTCACTGTGGAGCTGATCCAGCTTTCCGTCACGTTCCCACTCGTCCAGTACAGTTTTCACAAGAGAACGACACAAGCTGTCCAGTTCGTGCATCGTTGTCGTAAATAATCGCTGATCTTGAATTTGCATCTGGACGGCATCCTGGATTCTGATCCAGACAGTATTGAATACATATCGAGATAAGAAGAGCTCCAGAAAGCCTTTCGTCCCCTTCTTCTGTAAAAACACCGACAGTCCCGCTTCCAGATCCGGCCCATCCGGCTCGTATCCTGGGCCTGCAGCGTCGAGCAGGGCCTCCTGCAACGATTTGCGTAATACATCTCCCTGGAATCCCAGGATGGTGCGGCTCAAGTTTGCGGCTACTTGTTCAACGACACTAAGTGCGTGAGCTGGTGAGATTTCCGGCGCAACTTTCCCTAGCCCTTTCGTAAAACCCTCGGTCAAGGTTGTCGACATCAGGGCATGAAGGTCCGCCAGCGTGCCTCCTACGCCGACGCCTAAGAGACCCCTGTCGAAATTGAAAAAGTCACGCACGTCAGTCCCGTTGTTCCAGGTCCTATGAAAAGTGCAAGTCCGAGACCAAAAATTCAGCGTTCTCTTCGCCGCAGGTAGGGCGGCCGATTCCCGGCGGGGGAGAGAGACTATTGAGAAGCGATGGGATAAAGCATACCAGAAGAGATGCTGTCAAAACCGGGACTTACTTCGATGAGAGCATGAAGTGATTGCCATCGACATCCTTGAACATGGCAAACGTTCCCCAGTGCTCCTTCTGCGGCGGTCCCATGAATTCCACACCTCGGCTCTTCAACTCTTCATAGGTCTTCTCCACATTGTCACAGGCGAGAGCACCATTGAAGAAACCGCCGACGCGCTTTTCGTCCATATTGAAGAGAACGAAACGCGTTTCCGATCCACCGATGCGCATCTCGATCCAGCGCTGCTTATCGTCGAACGGCTGGTCGGTTACCAGCTTGAAGCCGAGTTTTTCCGTAAAAAAGGCGAGGACCTTGTCCTGATCTCGAGTCGGTATCGTGACGAACTTGAGGTGAGTAATCACAACGCATCTCCCTTGTTCCACGATCCACCGTTCCTCGCCACTTCCACAGATCCGAAAATCGAATTTGAAGCCGTGACGGTTCGGTTGGGGCCGACCGGAAAATGTGGATCACCGCCCAGACCAGCAGGCCGGTGAGGATAAAAATCAAATTGAGAGTAAGCACGTGGCACTCATGCTGAAGGCGGTTGCTGATTTCAGATTTATATGCTCGCCGTGCGAACGGACGCGTACCGGCAGGCGGCTGAGTACCGCTGGATGCCGTACCTCGCCAGACGGCGCCCTTCCGGCCCGGCGAGGCGAGCATCGACGTCTACCGCGTGGCAGCGCAGCGCTGAACGGGAATTACTCATTACTGTAGCGGCGGTCTATGACCGCCGGTCTTTCCTGGAATCAACGAAAGACCGGCGGTCATAGACCGCCGCTACAGTTCGGTTTCCGCCCTTGGAACGTTCTTCCGCGACCTGTTAAAAAGCCAGCCGCACCTGAACCTGAACGACACGGGCACCGTTCGTCGCGGTGATCTGTCCAAACTGCACGGAGCTCAGGTTTGTCGAAACGACTGCGTATTGCGTCTGGTTCAGTGCGTTCTGCGCATCCGCCTTTAATTCGAGTGTCCGGCCTTCTCCTACCGGGAAGGTCTTGCCCAGGGAGAGATTCAGATTGCTGTATCCCGGACCACGCAGCGGCGAGTTGCTCTCATGTCCGCGCCGCGCCGTTCGGCCGGAGGCCGCGACAACTGGGAGCAGGACGAAAGCGTCTCGGTTCAAGTACTGCAGGTTTCCAAAGCTGCAGCAATTCTTGTTCACTGCGCCTGGGATATCGATTAGATCCGGACGTCCACCGGTCTGCGTAACCTTCAACGGTTCTCCGGTCGTCGCCCTGACGATTCCTGCGATTTGCCAACCTCCCAGCACGTGTCTGCCAATCGCCGAATTCTTGAATGGCGTCGGTATTTCATACAGGAAGTCGCCGGAGAAATCGTGTGCAACATCGCCGACAGAAAGGCTGCGTTCGATCTTTACATTAAAGAAGTCCTCGATGCCGCCAGCCGTATCGCCGCCGGCTACCAGGGCGGTGCCTCCACCTGTGTAAGACAATGCCTTGCCCCAGGTATAGTTCAGGCCGAACAACAGTCCGCGCCTCATCCTCTGTTTCAGCGACGTCTGCCAGGAATGGAACACAGTCTCCTGACTGTTGTCCGTATACGCGCCCTCACCCATGGAAGGGTTGGGCCGAATTCCTGTGAGGCGATCCACCTGGTTGTACGTGCGGCCCATCGGGAACTTCACGCCACGAGTGCCGACGTACGAGGTGTCGAGCATGAGCGTGGACGTGAGTGCCTTCTGAAATCCCAGCGTGTAATTCATCGCATAGGCAGGTTTCAAATTCGGGTCGATAAGGGCGCCGACACTGATGTTGGGAAGGGAAGCGAAATACATCAGCATGTCTTCCTGATAGATGGGGAACTTCCACCCCAGTTGAGCGGCCTCCACACGGCTGACGGGTCTATTGTTTGGAATCTTCGGAGATCGTCCGAGGCGGTCTTCAAAGGTTTGGGCGTCGTACCCCTGAAAGTTGATGCCATAACCGCCGCGCATGACAAAATCGCCTCGATCGTCGAGCGTGTAGGCAAAGCCGAAACGGGGCGCCATGCTGAAATTGTCGTTCTTGAATGGATTGTCCGTCGGGCGCAGCCCTCCTGTCCAAACGAAGTCCGGGCATCCGCAGAATCCATCAAGGTTGAAGACGCCGATTGTCCCGAAGGGATCCTTCGGATGGAGAGCCTTGGGTACGAAATGGCCGAAGCGATCGTAGCGGACTCCCAGGTTCAGCACCAGCTTCCGGTTGACGCGCCAGTCGTCCTGCGCAAAAAAGCCGAAGTTGACGAAGCGCCAGGTGTGGTCTGGCCTGCCGGAGTCGAAACTGATGCTGCTCGGCGTGTTGGTTATGACGTCCTGAAGCGTCTGGTAAGCGACGTTTCCCGCGTCGGTGTCCGGGTTTCCTCCCGACGGCAGATAGAGCATGCCGCCAAACTTCGTGCTGTGCGTTCCGTGCATATATCCAACGTGCTGTTCCGCCATATACGTTGGATGCCTGCTCCGGACGTGGCTTTCGCCTCGAACCGCCGTCAGGCCGGGATAGGAAATGTATTTGACGTTCCGCATGCCGGCAATCGTCTCCGGCTTCTTTGGATCGTTGACGTACCACCAGTCCTGGACACGCCACAATCGAGCGATGTTGTAGCCCGCGCGAGATGAAAAGGTCCACGGGCCGCGCCCGAGTACATAGTTCACGCTCGCACGCCGCCAGCGGCTCGTGAAAGCTCTTGGATTCGTGGGCAAGTCGACGGGCACGGAGAGGTCAGGATGCGAAACGGCGAGCGTTGTCGAGAGATTGCCCCCGCCCAGCAACACGTCAATTTTCGCATCGACGTGATCGTCATTCGCACTCCTCGCTCCGGGACCGATCCAGGTACCGATCACCGCATCCGAAGCGGTCAAAGGCTGATTCGGCAGCGGATAAAATTTCAACCATAGCTGCGTTTCAGGGAAGGGCAGCGACGTCGTGAAAATATCCCGAAAACGCTGCGTCGGCACGGTTGCATTCATAGCAACGACGCCGCGTTGCCGATAACCTTCATATGCGAAAAAGAAGAAAACCTTGTCCCGCTTGACGGGTCCGCCCAGCGATCCACCGAACTGGTTCCAAACCGCGTTGTTTTCCCGAGCCAGGAACTGGGGCCGAGCCGAAAGCACGGAACCTTCATAGCGGTGGAACAGGCTGCCGTGCCAGGCGTTCGTTCCCGATTTCGTGATCACGCTCAACTGGCCGCCCATGGCCATACCGTATTCCGCCGGGGTTACACCTTTGACGATTTGCATCTCACCGACGGCTTCCGAACTCATGACGTTGATCTTCGTGTATCCGTAGTATCCGGATATCGTGGGCGAGCCCGGATTGCCATTGGCGTCGGTCCCATTCGCCGTAACCGCCATTGACGTACTGCCAAGACCGTTCAGCCGGAATTTGGAACCTTGAGTACCTTCGACCTGAGGGCGTGTGGTCAGCCCTGTGCCGATATTGAGAATGCTCGTAATGTCCCGATTGATCATCGGCATGGTCCTGACTTCAAGGGTGTCCATGCCGACTCGCTGCTCGGGAGACAGCGTGTTCACCAGCGGCGCTTCACCGGTCACCGTGACATTGTCCGTGATTTCACCGACGGCCAGCGTGTAGGTCCGGCGTATGCTTTGCGCCGCACCCAGCGGGATCCCTTTGCTTTCGTAGGTCTTGAAGCCCGCCAGTGTGATTTTCAGTGTGTAGGTTCCTACGGGCACGTAATCGAAGACGAATTCACCCGTCTCCCCGGTAAGTTTCTCCGTGACGTTGTTGGTGCCCTCGTTAATGAGTTGCACCTCGGCTCCAGGTAACACGGCACTTGTTGGATCTATAACGATTCCCGCAAACGTAGCCGTGGTCCGCTGAGCCAAAGAAGCACTCGCCATGCCGA
>WNFO01002402.1_pt1 | contig 15432 bp, 27 predicted proteins | sample 5400251 | NCBI WGS metagenome assembly WNFO01 (sample SAMN13153354, study PRJNA577476) | soil metagenome | isolation source: 100 cm saprolite under Madrone tree | place: USA:California | collected 2016-06-14 | reverse complement strand
GTCCGTGATGTGCAGGTGGAGGCGGACACGCCGCTGCTCTGGGTCATCCGTGAGCAGGTCGGCCTGACGGGCACCAAGTATGGTTGCGGCGTCGCGCAGTGCGGCGCCTGCTCGGTGCACATCAACGGTGAGCTGGTGCGCTCCTGCGTCCTTCCCGTCGGCGGCGTGAAGGCCACGGACAGGATCGTCACCATCGAAGGCCTGTCGGCCACTAGCTCGCACCCCGTGCAGAAGGCCTGGGCGGCGGTCGACGTGCCGCAGTGCGGCTACTGCCAGTCAGGGCAGATCATGGCCGCGGCGGCCCTCCTGAGGAAGAAGCCCAAACCGACCGACCAGGACATCGACGACGCGATGACCAACATCTGCCGGTGCGGCACCTATCAGCGCATCCGCGCGGCCGTGCACATGGCGGCCGGCCGGAAGCAGGCGTGACATGAAGAACGAGAGAGACAGCACCGTCGCGCAAAATTTCTCGCGCCGCAACTTCATCGTCGGCACGGCAGCCGCAGCCGGCGGCCTGGCCATCGGCGTTCGCCTGCCGTTCGGATCCGGATCGGCCGAGGCGCAGAGCGCGGCGGAGGCCGGCGCCGAGGTCCATGCCTGGGTGGTCGTCAAGCCGGACGACACCTGCGTGATTCGCATCGCGCGCTCGGAGATGGGGCAAGGAACGCGCACCGGCCTGGCCCAGCTCGTCGCCGAGGAGCTCGAGTGCGACTGGAAGAAGGTCGTCACCGAGTCGATCACGCCGGGGCAGAACCTCGCTCGCAAGCGCGTCTGGGGCGAGATGTCGACCGGCGGCAGCCGCGGCATCCGCACCTCGCACGACTACGTCCGTCGCGGCGGTGCGGCCGCACGCATGATGCTGCTGCAGGCGGCGGCCGACGAGTGGAAGGTGCCGGTCGCCGAGGTCAGCGTCGCCAACGGTGTCATCACGCACGCAAGTTCCGGGCGCAAAACGACCTACGGCAAGGTCGCCGCCGCCGCGGCCAAGCTGACGCCGCCGGACCCCAAGACCATCGCGCTCAAGAATCCGAAGGACTGGAAGATCGCCGGCCAGCCGATGAAGCGGCTGGACACCGCCGACAAGCTCAACGGCCGCCAGGTCTATGCGATCGACCTCAAGCTGCCGGGGATGCTGCACGCCGCGATCAAGGCGTGTCCCGTGTTCGGCGGCAAGCTCACGACCTACGACGAGGCGAAGATTTCCGGGCGACCCGGTGTCCGCAGCGTCGTCAAGGTTGATGATTCGACCGTCGCCGTCGTCGCCGACACGTGGTGGCGGGCCAAGTCCGCGCTCGGGGTGCTCCCGATCGTCTGGGACGAAGGCTCCGGAGCCTCCCAGTCGAGCGCGACGATCGCCAAGCACCTCGAGGAGGGACTGGCAGCGAAGGAGGCCTACGCCTTCCGTAAGGAAGGTGACGCCGTCACCGCGATGCAGGGCGCGGCGAAACGGGTTGAAGCGGTTTACAGCACGCCGTTTCTTGCCCACGCGACGATGGAGCCGATGAACTGCACGGTGAGGATCTCGGCGGACCGGGCCGAGTGCTGGGTGCCCACTCAGAACTCGGAGGCTTCGCTGGCCGCCCTGTCCGAGCAGTCGGGAGTCCCGCTGACCAAGTGCGAGGTCTACCGGCACGACCTCGGCGGCGGCTTCGGCCGCCGCGGCGGCAACCAGGATTACGTTCGCCAGGCAGTCAACATCGCCAAGCAATTCCCCGGCGTCCCCGTGAAGATGATCTGGTCGCGCGAAGAGGACATGACGCACGACTTCTACCGGCCGATCTCGCAGTGCAAGCTGGCCGCGGGGATCGACGAGAAGGGCGCGCTGGTCGGACTGCACGTCCGCATCTCCGGCCAGTCGATCAACGCTTTCGTGAACCCGGCGCTGGTTGCGAACGGCGAGGACGCCCGCCAGCTCCAGGGATACTCGGACAAGCCTGGGGACGCGCAGCTCGGCTACAGCGTGCCGAATCTGTTGGTCGAATACGCGATGCGCAACACGCACGTGCCGGTCGGCCCCTGGCGCGGCGTCAACACCAACCAGAACGCCGTCTACATGGAATGCTTCATGGAAGAAGTGGCGCGCGCGGCCGGCGCCGACTCGCTCGAGTTCCGCCGCGCCCTCATGACCAAGCATCCGAAGCATCTCGCCGTCCTCAACGCGGCGGCTGACAAAGGCGGCTGGGGCACGCCCCTGCCAAGCGGCGTGCATCGCGGCATCGCGCAGTTCATGGGATACGGCAGTTACTCCGCGGCCGTTGCCGAGGTCTCGGTGAGCGGCGAGGGCAAGGTCAAGGTGCACCGCATGGTGCTGGCGCTCGATTGCGGCCACGCGGTCAATCCTGACCAGATCGCGGCCCAGGTCGAAGGTTCGGTGGCCTACGGCCTGAGCGCCGCGTTCTACGGCGAGTGCGCGGTGCTCAACGGGCGTATGACCGAGCTGAACTTCGACCGCTACCAGATTCTACGATTGGCCGAAATGCCGAAGGTCGAGACGGTGATCGTCCCGTCCTACGACTTCTGGGGCGGCGTCGGCGAGCCGACGATTTCCGTGGTGACGCCGGCGGTCCTCAATGCCGTGTTCGCCGCGACCGGCAAGCCGGTGCGCAGCCTGCCGTTGAAGAACGTCAAGCTCGTCTAGAGGAGCCACGTGGCGAACGTGTGGCGGGTCGCGTGGTACTTCCGAGAGGGCAGCCCGGCTTTGGCGAGCAACGGCTGACAGACGTCCTCGATGCGCCCGGCCTTGGTACTCCACGTCCGCTGCACATGAATCCGGCCAAGCCGCCAGTCGATGTCCGTCGTTTAGAGCGCCGCCGATTCGCCCCACCGTAGGCCGGCGATTAACCCGGTCAGGATGAAGGCCGATCAGCGCGGGAACAGGGCGCGGGCCGTCGCCACGAGCTGCGGACCCTCCTCCTGGGAGAAGTAGGCCGGGGCGCTGCTCCTCGCCTTCCGATGGGCCCGCTTGCCGACAAAGAACTTGAGATCCCCGGCCGGATTCGAACCTGGCAGCGCCTTCGTTTCGAATCGTAGTCATTGACTCTCCGCTCCACGGGCTCTAGGTTCCCACCATGCCGTGGTGGCGGGCCGCTCCCCGGTCCTCGGTGGTCTTCGGGCTCTTGCTCGTCGGGGCGAGTGGCTGCGCCAACCTCTCCAATATCGGCGCCCACCAACCGAGCACGCCATCTGAGCCACTGATGGTTCCGGCTGAAACGCAGCGTTCGTCACGATCCGATCGCTTGCGAGGCGGACTTGATTACGTACCCGCCAGCGCACCTGAACCGGCCACTCCGCAAGAGCGGCCACGGCCCCAACCTTCGGAAACGACGCCGCCACAGGGTACGGACGAACCCGACCCGCGGGCCGTTATCGACTGGCTTCTGAAGGAAAGGCGCTAGGGTCGGGTAGCGCGTGACGAAGGCCTTTCATCACAATAACGAGGGGGAAGAAGCATGCCGATCGTGGCGAGTTCTACTGGCTGGTCTCCCTCGTTGAATCAGTATGGGTTGGCTCTACGCAAAGAGAAGCCTGCGACGCGGTACGCGATCACGTCAGGGTCGAGCTCCGCCAGCGCACGAGCGACTGTACAAGAGTGCAGTTGCTGCTGTTGGAGTAGCGGTTATCCGAGGAGGGCGAGCGATGACGGAATTACCACGAACAGCCACGCTGCTCCTCGCGTTCTCCCTGCTCGCATCGGCTGCGCCGGCCAGTGCTGAGTGCGCGTGGGTGCTATGGAGCGCCTCAGCCAGCGCCTCGCTCCCTGTCGGCGCGTGGGATACGAAGTCGCGGTGTGAGGAAGCGAAGAATGAAAGGCAGCGCGCTGTCGGCAGTGCCGTTGAGCGCACTACCGTGACCTTCGTCTGCCTCCCCGACACCGTGGACCCGCGCGGGGGGAAGGGGAAGTAAGCGAACCGTTGGCCTAACGCGAGTCTGGCGGTGCCTGGCGACGGAGTTCGGCCGCGGACGCGACGCTGTGATGGACCATGAGGCCGGGCAAGTCGAACAGGCCGCGTGCCTCGGCGTCGCGAAGCGCCTGCTCGAATTGAACTGGGCTGCTTCCCGGCTTCAGATCATATTCGTGGATGCTGATGATCCGAGCCATTCATCCTCCTGAGCTGCTGTGGTCTCGCTCAGCGCCTCCCACGCCGCGCTCGGCATCGCCGGGCCGCATGTCAGGAGTCGCGGTCAAGGATGGGCGCGTTCATCGCCTTCGCCGCCCGGGTCGGATCGAAGTACTCCCGCAGGAACGCGATCTTGCCCCCAACTGCACGCAGGAACACGACGTACTCCTGACGGTAGGACCGTCCAGTTGCCTTGATCCGGCCCTCGCCCTTGACCTCCGCAACGGCCGCCTCCGGGTCGGCGAAGGCCTGGACCCTCACGTCGAAAAAGCGGAAATTCTCGACGGCTCCCACGAACCAAGCCGCGAACTGCACGACCTCCGCGCGTCCCGACACACGTGCCGGATGCCCGATGGCCGGGGCGAACGGCAGTTCCCACACGACATCATCGGCGAGCATCGTCTGCCAGCGCGCGTTGTCGGCGACGAGCGTCTCGATGTGTCGGCGCAACAGGTCTTCGGCGACGGTCATGCTGACCCCTTTGACGCATCCTGACGCATCACTCCCCACGCCGCCCGCTGTACCGCATGCCACGGTGTGCGCTCCCACCCGGTGCCCGTCGCGCTCGTCGGCGAGTGCTCCATCCCCGTCACGTAAAATGTGGCCCGCCAGCCTCGGTCATCGTACTGAGTCAATTGCAGGTCGAAGCCCTGGCGGTGCATCCCCACAGCGACGTGCCCGATCCCAGCCCACGAGTCCAGCCATGAACGGAGAGCATGAAGGGCTCGGTCATACGAGGGCAGGGAGCATCCGGCGAAGCCAAGAGCCGCCCGCAGGAGCTGGCCGCGTTGGTCGAGCATGCGCTACTCGATCACGTGGTCTGCCCGCTGGACGATGGACTGAGGGATCGTCAGGCTGAGTGCTTTCGCCGTCTTCAAGTTGATGACCAGCTCAAATTTGGTGGGCTGTTCGATCGGCAGATCGGCGGGCTTTGCTCCCTTCAGAACCTTTTCCACATAACCCACAATACGCGTGGACTCGAAAATACGGTTTGGCCCATAGGACAGTAAACACCCACTGGCGACGAATTCACGCCACGGAGCAATCACGGGCAGCCGCTTCTCGCGGCCATATTGGGCGATTTTGGCGGCGACCACGTTGGTCAGCCGTGACGCGATGACGAACAAGCTATCGGCACCGCTCGCACTCGCCGCTCGCAGCACTGCATCGAGATCGGCGATGTTGTGTATCGGATGGGACGTCAGGTTGATGCTGAGCGATTCAGCTCCGCGACGCGCAAATGTCAACTCGTCGTCGAGATGCAGGGGATTGAATATCACCGCAACGCGTCTTGCATTGGGGACCGCTTCTTTGAGGAGCTCTATCCGCTTGGCCGCCATTTCATCCGTCAGGTACGTTACACCGGTGAAATTCTTGCCCGGCCGAGCAAGAGACGCGGCAATTCCCGCCCGCACCGGGCTGTCGCTGACGCCGCCGACGATCGGTATGCTGCTCTTGTCTGCGTCGAAGAGCGCCTTGATGACATCACCGCCAACCGCGAGCAGCATGTCGGGCTTTTGCGCGACGAGTTCGCTGGCCAATTCTGCAAGACGCGCCGGCGCTCCATTGGCGTACCGGTAGATGATTTCGATGTTGCCGCCATCGACAAGGCCGCGCTGAACGAGCGCATCCTTCAACGACCGATCGACCTCTCCCAAAGTGGCATCGCCGAATACGAGCCATCCGATCCGGAAGCGGCGATTCTGCGCGGCAGCCGAGGCCGGTACTGCCAACAGAGCCAAGAGAAACTTTCGGCGATGCATCGTTCGAGAAGCTACTTGACCCGAAAGATGTTGTATTCAACGCCTGGTCCTTCGATAATACGTCCCTGCCCCACAAAGACGCCTTGCTGAAGCCACGTGTATCGTGGATCCGATGTCTCGAACCGCGGTGTTGTGCGGAAGTACTGCTGATCAAAGTTCGTCGCTCTTCCGTTCTGCAAGGCGGCTGTGACTGCGTCATTCATTTCAATCAGGCCGTAGTACTGAACGTATAGAATCGCTCCGTTCGACATCTGCACCTGCGCACGAACGTCCAGCCGTCCCCAACCGTCCTGTCCGATAAGCAGCCAGTCAGCACCGCCGGTCAGTAGCGTGCCCCGTTCTCCCGACGCGCCATAGAAATCGCCGCCGAGCACCTCAAAGATCATGCGCGTCCCGAATGGGCCGCCGGCCTGGATTGGCGGCTTCAGCTTCGCGTCGTACGTTCCGACGTACTCAAGGCTTGGCGCCGCTACGGTGAGAGCCATATGGTCTTTCCCTTTCTGGCATCGAACACTGTCGGCCCACATGCCAGCTTCAGCGGCCGGGATGCGAGAACGCGAATCTCGGGCCTATTGGAGGCTCGGTCGCCGTTCATCATTCGAAACGGATTCGTGGAGCCGAGCCAACCGACTCGATACACCTTCCCCGCCGGTTGCGCCTCGGCGGCGCGGGGCGCAAGAACGAGGATGGCAGCAAGAATGACGACCCCGATCAGTCGCATCGGCACCTCGGTGGGGGATGGCTGGCGGGAGTGTAGCTGAACACCACTATCCGCACCAGCGCCCCGGCCTGGACAAGCACCGCTGCATCGAACGCAGCTGAATTCTGGCGGTGCATGCCATGACCAGCGTTGGAATTACAACCCGTTCGGCCGACGGGAGACACTTGTGAGTCGCGTCCAGGATGTTCTGGAAGTCTCGGGTACTCTTCTCACCGCCGACGAGCAGGACCGGCATCTTCAGACTTCCGACGTCCGCGCAGGTGATGGTCGCGGTATCGCCAAGTTGGCCCACGATCGTCCAAGCATTGTCGCGGGCAACCCGGCGGCGCTCCTCGGTAGTACGTTTCCACGTGCCTGGAACATTGAGATCGTCGAAGAAATACTCAAGGCCGCCGTCAATGTCTCCAGCTTCGAAGCGCTTTGCGGTCGCCTTCCAACGCGCCACTTTCGGCTCCTCCGGAGCGCCAGGCGCCGCGGGATGAAGTGCTGTGAGCCGCGGCTCCACCAGCACGACCTTGCGAATGAGGTCAGGCCGCGAGCGGGCTGTAAGAATCGCGACCATACCGCCCCGGGAGTGTCCGACGAGGTAGGCAGGATCGCGCCACCCGAATAGCGTGTAGCATCAAGACGTGCTCGACCAACCCGGCCAGCTCTTCCAGTTCAGAAAGGGAAGGAGATCAGCAATGAAGATGCGTCTTGCTCTACTTCTTGCGGCCGTGTTCGTACTGTCCCCGCTTGATGGAGTCGCCGGAGAGAAGCAGCTCACTGACGTCAAGGTGCTCGCGGGAAGTTGGCGGGGCTGGGTCACGGGAGAGCAGGGACAGGAACGCGCAACGATGATTGTCTCGGCGGACGGAAGCTACAAAGCTTCGACCCCCCGTGGCTTGACATCTGAGGGTCAGTTCTATCTTCAAGACGGCAAGCTGCGATATCGATCGTCGCGAACGACAGGGACGGCGAGCCTTTCCGAAGACAAAGGCAAGACCACTCTCACGGTGCTGCCTGAGGACTCCACCTACGGCAGGGCAGACTACGAACGGGTCAAGTAGTGAGACTTCCGGGTGCGGAACGCTTGTCGGTCTCTAACAGCGCGATAGGTACCGGGTGGGAGCGTACGCCGTGGCATGCGGTCCAGAGTGCGGCGTGGGACGCGTTGAGGAGGGCGGATCCGGCGTTCCATGCCACGGCAGCTCAGGAGAATGAATGGCGCGGATGATTAGCATTCACGAATATGAGTTGAGACCGGGAAGTGGCGCAGAGCGATTCGAGCAGGCGATCCGGGCTGCCGTTGTGCGCGGCCTGTTTGACTTGCCGGGTCTCACGGCCCATCACTTCGTGAAGGGCGTGAAGGGCGCCAGGCGCGACGCTTATGCTGCCGTGTGGATCTACGAGAGCCGCGAAGCGTGGGAGCGGCTGTGGGGTACGCTCGATCACCCGCGGGGACGTGAGGATTATCCGGAGAAGTGGAAGATCTGGGAAGAGGAGTTGCTGGCTCCCATCCTGAGTAGCGATCCGGACGCCATCCGGTTTACGGCCTATCAGGAGATATCTCTGAGTGCCTAGACGCGCGCCCTACACCACGGCTGGCGGAAGAACACCCACGTACGGGTCCAGTGGGTAAGCCAACCCGGCGTCACCGAGGTAAAGCTATGGGATCTTACGAGAAGGTCAGTGTGAAACGAGCATGAGCCGGGTTGCCGTCGCCGCAGGGATTGTCGGCCTCCTGCTCTTCGTGGAGCCACCGCTCGACGGCCTGGCTGGTTATCTCCTATTCCAGGAGGGTCACCAAATAATCGGAACCATCGTGCTTTCGGTTAACGCCATTATTGCCGCTGGCGTGCTGTTCTCGTTCTTACCTGAGTGGTGTCATCCTCCTGGCCTGACGCTGGCTGCCGCGATCGCCCACTACAACGTCAACGTCTGGTTAGGCCTCGTCGCGCTCGGTTATGCAGTGGAAGTACGCGCATGGTCGCCCGCACTCGTCTTGCTCGTCGGTGTCGTGCTTGTTGCGATTGGGGGTCGTGGGGTCGTCGCGTGGTTATCTTCTGGGCGGTCGAGGTTGTGAGGAGAGCAACACCCGAGGAGGGCAAGCGATGATGCGCGACGCACGAAGGACGGCGTTGCTCGTCGTGTTCTCCCTGCTCACCTCGGCTGCGACGGCCCACGCCGAGGGCGCGTGGGTGTTGTGGGAGCACTCGTATGAGGTCTGGGTAGACAGCAAGAAGGAACATCATCGGCGCGATGGCTATTGGAAGAAAGTCACCTCGACGGTAGCCAAGTCGGACTGCGACGACCGTAGGGTGCGCGAGGCGCGAGCCGAGTACTACGAACTGACCGGTAAAGGTGGCGGGGCGACACTCGCAGGCTCTGAAGTAGGGTTCGACCAGAGCAACACGAGGTATAAGCGCGGGTACCATAGCTTCGAGTGCTGGCCCGACACCGTGGACCCACGCGGGCTGAAGGGGAAGTGAGCGGCGTGAACGACGCTCGCGGGCGTCCGTCCTTCACGCGACCCTCCAGGGCCATGTCCTCCCGATGGGCGCGGAGCGCCGCGAGCAGGCTCGCCGGGATCTTGACCTTGCGCGTCTCGCCATCCTTGCAGGGTTCGAGGCGCCGGCCGCGGCGTAGCACTTGGCGCACGACATCAGAGTCCATGCGTCGGCAGTTTCCGGAAGGGAGGAGACCCCGGTCGATGAGGTAATTACCTATAGGAGGCCAATGGTTTTTCCTGGCGGCCGACGTGCTAGTCTCGGTGGCCCTGGAGGCGTCACTGATGGAGCAACCAGCGTGGGCGTGTACGCGCTGCTCCCGAACGATCGAGCCGGGAGACACCATCAGGTTTGGTCCCAGCGACCTGTCCCACGTCGATTGCCGAAGGCCTCGGGTGCTGAGCGCTGAGGAGCGCGCGCTCCTCTTCCTCCATTGTTGTGACCACGCTGTCGAGCGTGCGCCTTGCGCCAGCAGCTTCCGTCTGGCCGAACTCGGCTCAGACCTTCGGGGCCACACGAATCTCTGCACCCGCTGTCGTCAAGACCTCACCGACGGCGTCCGCGCGCATCTCTATAAGTGTGACGCGATTTCGGAGATAGTCCGGCACCGGGCGCAGGCGGTACGCGTGGCCTCGGAACGTCTGGTGAAGGAGAGCGATGAGTTGGGCGACACAGCCGATGCGCTGAGACGTGAGGTGCAGACTGCCCTCCAGGCACTCCAGGACGCCATACGGCAATCGTCCCTGGACAATCCGGAGCGACGATGAAGGAGGACTTGCTGCTCCGCTGGCTCACCACCGACCCCGAAGCCTACGACCGAATGGTCGGAGACCATCAGATGGCCGCGTACGTCGCGACCATCGACGCGCCGCTGCTCGCTGCCTGCCAAGGCCGGGTCCTGGAGCTGGCATGCGGCACAGGACGCTTGCTACGGCTTCTCGACGCTCGACCGGAAGTCCAACAGGTGGTAGGTCTGGACATCGCTCCGCGTATGCTCGCGGCAGCCGCCGCTCGAGGCCACCGGCTACTAGTTCAGGCCTCCGCCGAGGCTCTCCCATTTTCCGCCGGCCGCTTCGACACGATCCTCTGCGCGGTGTATACCTTGCGTGATCTGGAGCGGTCAAAGGTGTACACGGAGGTGGCGCGGGTGCTCCGGCCCGGAGGCATCTTGGCCTTCACCCTCCGGAGCTACTACACAGCGTATCTCGAGACGCTGTGGCGGGAGTTTCTGCGTCAAGGACGCCGTCCACGCTCGTGGCGGCATCTCGACGGGGCCGATGGCGTTGAACGGGATCTCAAGGACGTGAAAGCCGAGGTCGCGGCGCTCAAGAGGGCCGGTCTTCGTCTGCGCGAGATCAGCAGCGTGCGCTTCCTTCCGTTCCTACGTCGCTGGATCCGCCCTGGGTACTGGCACGGCGGGATGGGAGCATTCTTTGGCTCCGACGTGATCTTCGTGGCGGAGAAGGCTTACTCCCTGATTTCGGGTAGCCTCTAGAACCGTGGGAGTATTCCGCGTGGCCAAGAATCGTCAAGATCAATTCCGGGCCGCGCTGGACATCAACCCGGCGCCGAGAATTATTGCGGTCTGCTACAAGGGGGACGGCGGTAGAACTCACTACTGTCCGTCGCCGGGGACAGGTGCAGGTAGTTAGGCGGAAACGAAGATAGACAAATCTTCTCGGCGAGCTTCGCATCCAGTTCGTCGACGGGACGGCTCGCTGACCTCCTTCGAACACGCCGGGCACTTGATGAGGGCCATCAGAAGTCGATCACTTCCCCCAGCCCCTCGAACTGCCGGCGGAGTCCGGTGATCATCGCCCCGCGAGCAGGCTCGACATCCGCCGCTGATACATCGCCTGGCGCTGGCTGCTGATGCCGGCCGCGCGCAGCGTGTCCTCGGGGCTGACCGTCATCTCTTTGCGAGCCACACCGCGCTCCGTGAGCAGGCGCGCGCGAACCCTCGCCGTCGTGTTAAGCCAGAGGAGTAACCCGGGCCGATCGGATCGTCGCGGCGCCGGCATCACGCGCCTCCCGTCTTTGTTCGTGTCATCGCGTCGATCGATTCGGCGTGCACCCTTGGCTCCTGGCGTCCTCGCTCGCGGATACCCCCTTTTCCTGTTCGAGGCAGATTGAAACTGACGAACAGCCCACGGCTGTGAGCAGTACGACCGCGACAACCAAGCCAACAAGGCCCATCAAATCACGCATCACCTGCTGGCCGGCACGCCGCGCAGATGTCCTCGCGCTCTTGCTCGTCCGTCTCGCGGACCCAACGCAGGTATGCGACCCATTCGTCAAGCGGCAGACCGCGCCAGAAGCACGGCTAGTGGTACTCCACGCCCGCATCGGGAGCACTGCGCCACCGGATGGTCCGACACGGTCGTCTCCCTTCGTGGCCCGACCCCGGCGTGTTCCAGCACGCGCCGGGCGCTTCGTTTTCAGTCGACGAGGGCTCACACGTTCACGCGAAGCACTTTCGCCAGCGCCGCAGCCGGCTGAGATGCGGATCGTGGCGCCCAATCACGGTTGGCCTGAGTCAGCGTGTCGAGCGTCACGATGAGGGCGTCAGCGCGCCGGCGTCTGAGCGCCTGCCGAAATGCCGCGAGATTCCCAGCGTTCACGGAGGCGGAAATAGTCTCCAGCATCCCAATCCGATAGACCTTCCCAGCGCTTTGCGACGCGGGCTCGAGCGGCGTCGCCAGGAGGGCGATGAGTAGGCCGAGGACGAGTGAGCCCCGAATCATCGTGGTCCCTCCAGCTTCTCAGGATGGTAGCCGAGTAGGGTGAGGAGCGCCACGACGTCGTCCTCTTGACGTCGAACCAGGCGGCGCCTACCTTCGGCGCGTGCTAGGTATCTGCCGTCCTGCACGCTGGAGGAGTGGCGCGGTCCTGGGAGCCGCCGCGGTGTTCGTGGGCGTGCTTCTCGTCGTCGCGGAGCCAGTCAGAGCTGAGGATGAGCGTCAACGGCAGACGCTTGCTGGCCTCAGGGGCGTCTCCATCGTGGTCGAAGATGTGAACCCCGACGCGGAAAAGGACGGGCTCACTGCCGAAACGCTTCATGCGGATATGCAGCAGAAACTACGCCAGGCCGGCGTTGCTGTACTCACCGAGGACCAGGCTGCCCGCGCTCCTGGGGCCCCGCATCTCTATCTCAAGCTGAGCGCCATGAAGCATGGGGGCGGATTCTATGCGTATCATATCCAGCTCGGCGTGCGGCAGAATGTCATCCTGCTCAGAGCCTCGCGCGGGATAGTTTTCGTCACGACCTGGTCGGCAACCGAGGTGCTCGGCACTGTCGCCTGGGCGAATCTGCCGTCGATTCGCGACGACGTGAAGGCCAGGGTCGACCAGTTCATCAAGGCCTACTTCGCCGTCAACCCAGCCCTGAGACCAAGATGAGCCCGCAGGGGACTGACCCCCGTCACGAGAATCGGGCTACGGACGCTCTTCGATCTTGGTCCACTTGATGGAGTAGCGAGCGGGTGCTTTGGCTCCCGAGAGTTCGCCGTACCAAACTCGCCCCTGCGCATCCAGACCTACCACACCAATCGCCCCCGCGTTCCCTTGCACCACTACCTGAATTTGAACTAGACCGTCCATGCTATTTGCCCTCCTCGGTAGTCGCCCGCTTCACGCTGAGGCGCTTGGAAGCGTCCCAACTTCGGATCTCCCAACTGTCGGGTTCGTCGATTCTCTGGACGCGTGCGTGGACCATCCTTCCGCCCGCTGTGCTGTACGGCGGGGCGATGACTTCCCAGTCGCTGGTCTCGTCCGGGAGACGATCGCCGACCTGAAGCTCCATCGGGAGGATCTTGGGGTCGGCCGCTGCTTGCGGCTCGCGCTTCCTCTCAGGACGTGGTTTAGCCATTCAGCCTCCTGTCGCATAAGGTATTCACCTGATGCCGATTATAGGGAAAGACACTATCCTTTCGCCTGTTCAGCTACGCGGATGTGACTTTGTGTCGAGGTGGTCTAGGGAACAGATCGACGATAGCATCCTTCGCGAGAAGGCCCGCAAAGTGATCCAGAATGGAAGCTGCCGGCGCGAAGTCCTAACTGCATCATGGGTGGTCCTGGATGCGGTGAGGCGTGCGCGCTATGTGGCGACAAGTACGGCGGAATCGGATGGCGCTTGAGCCTGAGTTCAAGGCGGAGGGCGAAGTATCCGAATGCACAAATACCATCTCCACCCGAGATGCTTCATGGCGTGGGAGTTCGAGCGCATACACGGCGACGCGCACGGCTAGTCCGCTCGCACTCGTACCAGTGGAGATCCGGTTGATCACCACGGAAACGACACCCGGGAGTTTTGTCCTAGAGACCGACAAGCGTTCCGCAGCACGGAAGTCTCACTTCTTGACCCGTTCGTATTCGGCTTTGCCGGTCTTGTAGTAGGAGTTCTCCGGCATCACCGTGAGCATGGTCTTGCCTTGGTCTTCGGAAAGACTCGCCGTCCCTGTCGTTCGCGACGAGCGATATCGCAGCTTGCCGTCTTGAAGATAGAATTTCCCCTCGGTCGTCGCGCCATCCGGGGTCAAAGCTCTGTAGCTGCCGTCCGCCGAGACGATCAACGTTGCGCGTTCCTGTCCCTGCTCTCTCGTGACCCAGCCCTGCCACCTCCCTGCGAGTTCCTTGACGTCAACGATCTGCTTCTCTCCGGCGACCCCATCAAGCGGGGACAGTGCGAACACGGCAGCAAGAAGTAGAGCAAGATACGTCCTCATCGCTGATCTCCTTCGCTCGTACGGTGAAGGTCGCACGAGTCCATCATGAGCCGGGATTTTGCCTCCGTTCCCGTTACGGTAGTCCATCGGCTACAATTCCTCGGAGCAGGCTCGGGACCTGCCTAACCTTGCAATGCCGTCGCGGCGCCCGGAGAGCGTGAGGACGATGGGCGACATCCACTGGTCGAGTATGTCGAGCGTCGTCATCGTCGGCCTGCTCTTGGCCATCCTCGCCTCGGAGGTGGCGTCCCAGCCGCCGACCGTGCCGGAGCAGCCGCTGGTCATCGAGGGACGGGTCCTTTGGATCGACTTTGGCGGCCAGACGCTGGCGCTGGCACCGGCCAACGGCACCCCGGCCATCACGATCGACCTTCACCGCATTCGTCAGAGCGACTACCAAGGATTGCATGGGAACGAGTACGTGCGAGTCGTCGGCTTCATTCTCCGGCCGAGCCGTCGGATCCAGGCATTCGAGCTCTACCTGGTGAGCCCGTGGTATCCGCAGAGCCCCTGACGCGAATCCTATCGCCGACGAACGCGGCGCGTGAGACCGCGGTATCGCAGGGGAGGGCCAGCGAATCCGACGGCGGTCTCAGGAGTTGGCCGCGTTGGTCGAGCATTCGGAATTCAGCCGACTCGGCGGAGTAATTGGTTCCACGCGCGCTCATCCAGCGGCGTGAAGCGAACGCACCGGCATTCGGCGCAAATGGTCGCTACGACTCGCCGCTTCTCGTACCAATGCGCGGCATAGACGTGGCCACAGACACAGGGCCAGTGCTTGGCATCGGAGCGGTCACGTCGACGGCGTTGGTCGAGCACGAGCTACTCGAGCTACTCAATCACCTGATCCGCTCGTCCGAGATCTGACTGCGGGACCGTCAGCCCAAGCGCCTTGGCGGTCTTCAGTTCTGTCCCTCCACATAGCCGGACTCTCGCAGCCCGTCTCGGAACGCCTGGACGGGCCTCGACTGCAGACACCTGACCCCCGAGGAGCACGCCGACCACCCGATAGACGACCCCGATCAGCCGCATGGGCACCTCGTGGGGATGGCTGGCGGGGAATCTAGCTGAACACCTGAACGGGCACCAGAACGACACTCAGGAAGGCGTCTGGGTCGGCGCGGTAGGCTGGTTGTCGTGACACTTCTGACGACGGAGACTACGAGCCCTCGATCTTGGGCGAACCAGCGATTGTTTTCGCTGCGGATCGGCGGATCACTGTGGGCGCCGCCCAACAGGCAATCAGTCGAAAGTGTTCGCGTGCCCGGCCTTCTCGCTCCGGAGTAATAGCGATGCGGTTGTCCTCACTGGCCAACCCGGTCATCGGGGTGACGGCCGCTCGGAAGGAGCTCGCAATGAAAATCGGCGTACAGGTGGGGCAGGTCGTGGCTGGCGGCGACGATCTGCAGCGGCAATGGCTCGAGCAGCTCGAGCACTTTCGTGCGTGCCGTGCTGCAGGTTTCGATTTCGTGTCCTGGGGCCATCATTGGCTGATCCATCCCTTCCAGCACTTCCAGCCGATCCCGGTGCTCGCTCGCTTCGCCGCCGAGGCCGGCGACATGGACCTGGTGACCGGCGTGCTCCTCACGCCTCTGCTGAATCCGGTTCAGGTCG
>WNFO01002401.1_pt1 | contig 15433 bp, 14 predicted proteins | sample 5400251 | NCBI WGS metagenome assembly WNFO01 (sample SAMN13153354, study PRJNA577476) | soil metagenome | isolation source: 100 cm saprolite under Madrone tree | place: USA:California | collected 2016-06-14 | reverse complement strand
CACTTACCGTCATTTCGGTTGGGACAACGGCACTCTCCTCGCCAACCTGCTCGCCGTGGCCGCCGCCTTGGGCTTGCCTGCCCGTGTCGTGTGCGGCTTCGTCGACGCAGACGTGAATCGCCTGTTGGACGTCGATCCCGAGCGTGAAGTGGCCTTCTCGCTTGTAGCTCTTGGCTACACCTCCGCACTCCCGCGGCAAGTTCCTGCTGAAGTTTCTCCTTTGCATCTTGAAACCGTGCCGCTCTCGCAACGCGAGGTGGATTATCCGCTCATGCGCGAAATGCATGCAGCCTCTTCGCTCACTTCCCCTGGGGAAGTGGAATCGTGGCGCGGGCACACTCCGATACCAAGAATTTCACCCCCAGCAGGACCAATCGTTTCTCTTGAGCCTTTTTCAGATGCAGAGATGCCGCGCGATCCCATCGAACAAGTGATCCAGCGGCGCGGATCCACGCGCGAGTTCGCGCGGAGCCCGATCACTCTAACGCAGCTCTCCACCATGCTGGACCATGCGACTCGAGGCGTGCCGGCCGATTTCCTCGACCCACAAGGAGCGCAGCTCAATGATCTCTACTTGATTGTCCACGCTGTCGAGGGGCTCCCGCCAGGAGCTTACGCCTTTCACCGCGGCCGCGGCGTGCTGGAGTGCCTGAAGCAGGGAAATTTCCGTGCCGATGCCGGGTACCTCGGCCTGGGACAGGATTTGTCCGCCGATGCCGCGGCTGACATTTTTTTCCTGGCCGGTTTGCGCCCCATTTTGCAGCGATTCGACAATCGCGGCTATCGCGCCGTCCAACTGGAAGCGGGCATTCTCGGCGGCAAGCTGTACCTCGCAGCCTACGCGCACGGGCTCGGCGCCACCGGCCTCACCTTTTTCGATGACGACGTCACGCGCTTTTTCTCGCCTCACGCCGAAGGCAAAAGCGCCATCTTCCTTGTCGCGGTGGGCCACAGCGCCAAGCGCAAAGTTGAGTGATGGAAGAGTCGGCTCGCTTGCTCGCAGAGACTCTATGTTCCGCGATTGGGGCGGCGCTCCCGCTTTCCCTACGCCCTTTGTCAAGAAATTCAAGGGCGCAGACGCGAATCAAGCGGTGTTCGCGCGTTTCAGCGACTGCAACCTTTTCCCACCGGCAATCCAGGCAGGCGGGTCACTCGCGGGGAAAGATTCCATCGACGCTTCTTCAACAATGTCCAGCACTTCTTCTTCGGGAGGAGGAGTGTGCGGATCACTCGGTGCTGGAGGTGCTTTCGGAGGATGTTTCGCCATAGCAATCTCAATTGTACTCTGGCCAGCATGGGAAGTAGTATTCCCCATTCCACTAGGAAATGCGCCACTCGGCACTCGTTTGACCCGGCAGGATTCCAGAGCCTAATATAGATTTTCACCAGTCAGCGATCACGGGTCGCTTGTAACGAACTATGTTTGAAAATCTTACGGAGAAGCTGCAGCGCACGTTCAAGAACCTGCGCGGGCAGGGCAAGCTCACCGCGGAGCACTTGAACACCGCGCTTGCGGAAATTCGCGAAGCGCTGCTGGAAGGTGACGTTAACGTTGGCGTCGCTGACGAACTCCTCGCCAACATCCGCGCGAAAGCCCTCGGCAGCGAAGTCATGCTGCAACTTTCGCCCGATCAGCAAGTCGTCAAAGTTGTGCGCGACGAACTCGCCGCCATGCTCGGCAAGCACGCCAAGCCGCTCTTTGCGTCCCGCCCGCCTTCCGTCTGGATGATCGTCGGCCTGCAAGGTTCAGGCAAGACCACCACCACGGGAAAACTCGCCAGATGGCTTTCGCAGCATGGCCATCGTCCGCTTGTTGTCTCCACCGACGTCTATCGTCCCGCCGCGCGCGAGCAGCTGGCACAAGTCGCAATGGCGGTCGGTACCGCGATCTGGCCCGGCGCTGGAACGGACAAGCCACTCGAAATCGTAAAAGGCGCCATCAAGGAAGCAAAACTTTCCGCTAGCGACGTGATTCTGGTGGACACGGCCGGCCGCTTGCACATCGACGATGACTTGATGAACGAGCTGAGCACGCTGAAGAAAGAGTTGCAGCCAAGCGAAATGCTCTTCATCGCCGACTCCATGATCGGTCAGGATGCGGTGCGCTCCGCGGGCGAATTCCATAAGCGCCTCGGCTTGACTGGCGTAATTCTCACTAAGCTTGACGGCGACGCCCGCGGTGGCGCTGCGCTGAGCATTGGCAAAGTTACCGGCGCACCCGTAAAATTCGTCGGCCTCGGCGAAAAATACGATGCCCTCGAAGGTTTCTATCCCGAGCGCATCGTTTCCCGCGTTCTCGGCATGGGCGACCTCATGTCGCTCATCGAACGCGTCGAGCAGACAGTCGACAAAAAAGCCGCTGCCGACCTCGAGCGCAAGCTCCGCAAAGAAGAATTCACGCTCGAGGATTTTCGCGATCAGCTCAAGCAGATTCGCAAGATGGGTCCTCTCGAAAAAATCGTGGACATGATGCCCAAGATGGGCCCACTGCAAAATCTTCCCAAGGATGCCAAAGTGGACGAGGGGCAGCTCACGCGAGTCGAAGCGATCATCAACTCGATGACGAACCAGGAGCGCCGCGACTATAATGTCATCGATGGCAAACGGCGCAAACGCATCGCCAAGGGGAGCGGCACCACAGTCCAGGACGTCAACGCCGTCCTCAAGCAATACCTGCAAATGCGCACAATGATGAAGCAATATGGCGCCATGGTCGCGCGCACCAAAATGAAAGGCTTCGGCAAACTCGCCGGCTTGTCCTGAGCGGTCACAGCGGAATTGGCACAGGGCGATGGAAGGCATGCGCGCCGCCAGGCTTCGGCGTTTACCTCTGCGGCACGCGGCCGCCGAAACTTGGTACCAGGCAGGATCCACCAAGCTACAATCACTCACGTAGACCCTCTCCGTCTTCGTTCTCGAAGACGCCATTTGCAAGCGATCCCCCTTCCTTGGATTGAATCATCGAGATCGTCAGGATGAACTGACGTCAAAGTATGACGCATGCGGATTCGGTGCTTGCAGGCTCTTAAAGACTGCGCCAGCATGATTTCTCTGTCAAAACTCGCCCACGATCACATGCTAGTGGTGTTTTTCGTCTACGGACTAGCTTTTTTCTTACTTGGGACGGCTATTCTACTCAAACAGGACAAGCGCAGCTCTCTTAAGCTACGAAGTCTCCTGTTGCTTTTGGCCGGCTTTGGATTACTTCATGGGGCGAGCGAGTGGTCGGATATGTTTCTGGCGCTCGGAGAGACATATTGGACGCCGTTTCTTTTTCGAATTATCAAGACAATTGGCTTCTACCTTGGTTTGGGTTCTTTTGTCTTTCTTCTGGCCTTTGGTCTCAGATCTGTTGCTCTGGACAGATCCAGGTTCAACTGGCTGGAGCGCGCATCAGTCATTGTTTCCTTACTGTTTGCAGCTGTGGTGACCGTGCATGGGATTCGGAGCGGCCTGAGTGATCAATGGTATGTAACGAGCGGCGTTCTCATGCGTTATTTGCTGGCGTTCCCGGGCTCACTCATAGCTGCGGCGGGGCTCTTCCGGCAGAGTCAATCCCGTGAAATCAAGGAGATTAATTCTTCCGCGATACATAGCAATATCAGGGGGCTGGCGGCCGTTTTTGTCGTATATGCCTTGCTCGCGGGTGTCATCGTTCCACAAGCGCCTTTCCCGCCGGCGGCATTCATTAATTACTCTTCATTCGAAAATGTGTTTGGGCTCCCAGTCCAGATTTTTCGCGCAGCGTGCAGCCTCTTGGCAGCATTGTTCGTAAGCGGACTCTTGAATGCGTTTTCCGCCATAACCTACGGAGACCTGGAGAAACAGGTTCAGGAACGGACCTCGGACCTAGCGAAAGCCAATGAAACCTTGCTGAGAGATATAGCGGCGCGGAAACGGGTGGAACAGGAACTCACGAGCAAAGCGGAAGAGTTGGCGCGCTCCAATGCAGAGCTCGAACTGTTCGCTTATGTGGCCTCGCACGACCTCCAAGAACCACTTCGCATGGTCGCCAGCTACACGCAACTCCTGGCGCGCCGCTACAAAGGAAAGCTCGGTGCCGAGGCCGACGAGTTCATCGGCTTTGCGGTGGACGGCGCGACACGGATGCAGCAGCTCATTCAGGACCTGCTGTCCTATTCTCGTGTCACGAGCAGGGGAGAAGCGCTCAATCTCACCCAATCGGAAACCGCCTGCAACTCCGCTCTTGAAAATCTGCGAGAGTCCATCAAGGAATCAAAAGCTCAGGTTAGCGTCGGACCTCTGCCAGGAATCATCGCCGATGCCTCGCAGCTTACGCAGTTGTTCCAGAATCTGATCGGAAACGCCATCAAATATCGCAATGAACGCAGGCCGGAAATCTCCATTTCCGCGAAATCCAACGGAAGTGAGTGGACTTTTTCCATTCAGGACAACGGGATCGGCATCGAACTGAAATACTTCGAACGTATCTTTCAGATGTTTCAGCGGCTCCATACCCGCAAAGAGTACTCGGGCACGGGCATCGGGCTGGCCGTTTGCCGAAGAATCGTGGAACGCCATGGGGGAAGGATTTGGGTGGAATCACAGCCCGGACAGGGATCGACATTTTTGTTCACGATTCCACGGGTAGAGAGGACGGAGAAATGAATTCGAGAACGATTGAAATTCTACTGGTGGAAGACAATCCCGGGGATGCGCGGCTGACCCTGGAAGCCTTCAAAGAAGGAAAGGTGTCCAACAACCTTACGGTGATGGGCGACGGCGTTGAGGCCCTCGCGTATCTGCGCCGACAAGGCCGGTACGCGAATTCCGCGCAACCTGACCTGATCCTCCTTGATCTGAACTTGCCCAAGAAAGACGGACGCGAGGTATTGGCCGAGATCAAGGCCGACGAGCACCTGATGAAAATCCCGGTGATAGTATTGACCACCTCCGCGGCCGAGGAGGACATCGCGCGAGCTTACACCCGCCACGCGAACTGCTACATCACCAAGCCCGTCGATCTCGACCAGTTTCTGCGCGTGGTTCAGTCGATTGAAAGCTTTTGGCTCACACTGGTCAAACTCCCCGCACAGTGAGATTCCATGATCCCGTCGACAACGAAGATTCTACTCGTAGAGGATAATGCGGGCGATGCGCGCTTGCTGCAGGAAGCGTTTGGAGAAATCAGCGAGATGCGCTTCCAATTCACTTTGTGCAATATGCTAAAGCAGGCCCTTGAGTGTCTTGCGAATGACCGCCCCGACGTTTGCTTGCTGGACCTAGGGCTTCCGGACGCGCAGGGATTGCAGGCCGTACAGAGCATACATAGGGAATCCCCGGATTTGCCCATCGTCGTGCTAACCGTTTTGAATGATGAATCCTTGGCGCTCGAAGCGCTCCAACGAGGGGCGCAGGATTACCTGGTCAAAGGGAATATCGATGGCAACACGCTTTGGCGTTCGCTCCGCTACGCCATGGAGCGCCAGCGTGTGCAGCTGGAGCTCCTCAATCTATCTATGCTCGATGATCTGACGGGCCTCTATAACCGGAGAGGGTTTCTCACGCTGGCTGAACATCACGTATTGCTGGCCTACCGAACTGGAAAGCCTTTCCTTGTGGCTTTTATGGACCTCGACGGCCTCAAGCAAGTCAATGACACGTTTGGCCACCAAGAAGGAAACCGCGCGCTAGTGGAGGCGGCCGAGGTACTCCGAGATTCATTCCGTCATTCGGACATCCTTGCCCGCCTCGGAGGTGATGAATTCGCGGCTCTTATGCTTGAGGCTGACAAAGACGGCATCGGGACAGTCGTTCGGCGAATGGAACACAAGCTGGATGCTTGCAATGCGATGCTGAGCCGGACTTACGATCTCTCCATCAGCGTTGGAATCGTTCCTGGTGACACGGACCGGCTTTCGAACGTTGAACAACTCCTCTCCGAAGCTGATGCCCTGATGTACAAGAATAAGCAGAACAAAAAGATCTCGCGGGAGCCTTCCAAGTCCCTTCCGTGACACGCCGGGACGAGGATGCCGCGGAGTTCTTCTACGCTGTTCGGCCGTACTTGGGTTCAGGAACAAGATCACCTATCTCGTCAACACGGTGTTCAAGAATCGCAATATGTAATTTCCCCGCGCCTTTCAACGTAGTCTCATAGTGATGGATGTAGCAGCATTTCAGGCTTGATCGCGTGCGGTTCGTTCCCGTGTGACCGCCGCTCGGTGGCCAGCCGCGAATTCCCGGGTTGCGCCTGGCAAGATTCGGTAAAGTATCTGGAGGGGCTTCCTCCTCGCCCATGCTCGCCATCCGTGACAATTTAGCGCAGTGCTTCAGCGCCCTGCGCGCGCATAAGCTGCGCGCTTCGCTGACGATGCTGGGTCTGACCATGGGTGTGGCCGCTCTGATAACGGTCATGACCATCGTCCAGGGCGCGAATCTTTACGTTGAACAGAAGATCGCCAACCTAGGCACAAACGTATTCCAAATCGCACGCACGCCTTTTGCAGTGACGGACTTCAACATCATCATCAAGGCCCTTAAGTACAAAAAGATTGAAATGGAGGACATGCGCGCAGTAGCCGATGGATGCCCCGCGTGCGAAGAGGTGGGCGCCACGGCGAGCACCACGGCGCGGGCGCGATACGGCAACAAAGAGGTGCCGGACGTGAGTTTCTCCGGCCAAACCGCCAACATGGCGGACATTGATACGCGAACGGTCCAGCTCGGCCGCTACTTCACTTCCACCGAGGCCGAACATCGCGCCGGGGTCTGCCTGATTGGCGACACGCTGATGCAGCAGTTATTTCTCGGCATGGACCCCGTCGGGAAAACCATTCGCCTCGGCAACAATGAACTCATGGTGATCGGCGTAATGGAAAAAGTTGGCAGCGTCCTCGGGCAGGACCAGGACAATTTCGCCATGGCGCCGTTGCCGGTTTTTCTTGGCATCCAGGGAGAGCACACCACCAGCCTGATCATCAACGTAAAGACCAGCACGCAGAATTTTGAAAATGCGCAGGACCAGGCTCAGTTGGTGTTGCGCGCGCGCCGCCATCTTACCGGCAAGATGGAAGCCGACTTCTTCATCGGCACCAAGGAAAGCTATATGAGCTTGTGGCGCAGCATCAGCTCGGCGTTTTTTGCCGTGTTCATCCTGGTGAGCGCGATTTCGGTGGTCATCGGCGGAATCGTCATCATGAACGTCATGCTGGTGAGCGTCAGCTTGCGGCGGAGAGAGATTGGCGTGCGGCGCGCCGTCGGGGCGACGAAGCGAGACGTTTTGCGGCAGTTCATCGTAGAGAGCGTGATCCAGTGTATCGCCGGGGGAATCGCGGGCATCTCGATGGGATTCTTGGTGGCGCTCACTCTGCGCACCTACACGCCTTTCCCGGCTTCCGTCCAAACGTGGGTCGCCGTGCTCGGGGTCATTCTGAGTTCCGTGGTCGGATTGTTTTTCGGGATCTATCCAGCGGTGCGCGCTTCACAGCTTGACCCCGTTGTCGCACTGAGGTCTGACTAATGGCGATCATGACGCTGGCGCAAGCCCGGGAAAATTTCCTTGCCGCCATGGAGACGCTGCGTTCGTCCAAAGTGCGCTCCGCATTGACTGTGCTAGGTATCGTTATTGGGGTCTCCTCGGTGATTTCCATGGCGGCGATCATCCAGGGCCTCAATAAGTTCGTGCAGGACCGCGTGGAATCGCTCGGCTCCCGCACCTACTTTATCTCGCGATTTCCGCCGGGCTCGGACCCTTCGCGTTGGCCTGAAAGCATTCGAACGCGGAAGTACTTTGAATACAACTATGCCGGTTTCATCCGCGATGCCGCTCCAGACGTTCAGGCATTGACCACCATCGGCACACGCGGATTTTTCTTCGGCGATTCCAATCTGATCACCAGCGGGCACTATAGCGTCGAGAAGGTCATCGTGCGCGGCGCCGAGCCGCAGTACATCGACGCCATCCCCTTGTTCAGCATCGAGCGCGGCCGCTTCATCAGCGCCTTCGATCAGGAGCATGCCCGTCCGGTCGTCGTCCTTGGAGCAGCCATTAGCGAATCGCTTTTCCCCAACACTGACGCCCTTGGCAAAACTGTGCGCATCAACGGCAGCGTCTACGAAGTGATCGGCGTGTTCCAACACGACCAGGGCTTGTTTGTCGGACCTGGAGTGGATATCTTCGGGGTCATTCCGCTGAGCTGCTTCAAAAAGGAGTATCCGGAGGCGAAAGAATTGATTATGGCGTTCACCGTCCCTGAGAATGTAAACGTCGAGACGGCGCAAGGCGAGGTCATTCAGGCGATGCGGCGCTTGCGGCGCATTCCCGCCGGCAAGGAGAACGATTTCGAGCTGAGCTCGCCGGATTTCATCAGCCATTTATGGAACCAACTCACTGGCGCCCTCGTGATTTTGACGACGGTTATTAGCTCGATTGGGTTGCTGGTGGGCGGCATCGGCGTGATGAATATCATGCTCATTTCGGTGACGGAGCGCACCCAGGAAATTGGCGTACGCAAAGCCATCGGTGCCCGCCGCGCGGATGTCCGCCTGCAATTTTTGCTGGAGGCCGTGGTGCTCACCCTGGTTGGTGGCACTATTGGCATCCTGATCGGGGCCGGAGTATCCGCAACGGTGCGGACTCTCGTGCCTTCCATTCCCGCGACGCTGTCTTATCTGTGGGTGACGATTGGATTTGTGATCTCCGTCGGGGTGGGCTTGTTTTTCGGCTATTATCCGGCAAATCTGGCAGCCAATCTTGATCCTATCGCTTGCCTGAGATACGAGTAGAGAGTCCCATAAGAGTCGCACGATCAAAATAGCCACATTTTCGATGGGCCTGCCTCCGGTATGATTCGTATTAATACGATTTGATTTCTCAGTTCCATTCACACTAAAGTGAAAGACTTGGATTTCTGCGTTATGCCGCGGTAACAGGGAATCTAATTCTGGAAACAAAGGAGACACCGTGCGATTTTGTTGGAAAGCGTTTGTCATCATTATTTTCATTCTACTCAGCGCAGGTCCTTCCCATTCGCAGGGTACGGCAAATTCCAGCGGAGGAGCCGATCCAGGGTACTTTGCAAACTGGTTCAAGCGCGTGGACAAGACGCAGGCAGAGCAGCCTCATTGGGTTACACCGCTCGCCACGACCACGCCGCGTCTCGAAGAGGAATATCGCTTCGATATTTTCTGGCAGACCAACAATAGCGGGATCACGACGGAGAACTATGGGGGCGCGAAAGGATTGGAACTCATTCCTGCCGAGCGCATCGAAGTGATTTTGGTGGCTCCGCCCGCCTACATCGCGCACAACAACCCCACAACACCCATTTCCAAGACGGTCCGGACGATGGAAAGACTCAGGTTTTCATGACCCCAGGGCTGGTCATCGGCAGAATTCATCTATGGAAGAGATTGGGATTCACGGTAGGCGGAGGAATGCAGATCGCCACGACCCACTTTCATAGGAACAATCACAACGGCATTTTCTCCGTGCGCTTTCCGTTCTAGCCGCAAACCCTGGGGCGTAGATCGAAATAGGCGAGGGCTTGTATCGCCCTATTTTAGCAATGAATCGTGTGTTTAACGGTGGTGGACCTCCGTGCTGAGACTTCGATTGCCGCGTGGCACCCCGGCAGGCTAGAATGGTAAGGTTCAGGAGGACTGACTTAGTGCTAACGATTCGGTTGTCCAGGATTGGCAAGAAAAAGAAGCCCTTTTACCGCGTGGTGGTCATTGAGCGGACCCGGCCGCGGGACGGCCGAGTGAAGGAAGCGGTGGGCACGTACGATCCGCTGAAGAAGCCGGCGGAGCTCAAGCTCGACGCGGAGCGCATCAAGTATTGGATGGGACTGGGAGCGCAGCCCAGTGATACGGTGCGCAGCTTTCTCCGTCAGCAGAAGATTGCTTAGTTCGGCGCCTTCCTGAAATTTGCGCGTTCCCAGCTTTCACCGGGGCGCCATTCCCAGGGACCCTATGAAGGAACTGGTTGAAGCCATCGCCCGGGCGCTCGTGGATCATCCCGAGGACGTGCAGGTGAAGTCTGTCGACGGGTCGCAAGTCACCGTGCTGGAACTGCGCGTACATCCCGAGGATCTCGGCAAGGTGATCGGGCGCCAGGGGCGGACTGCCAAAGCGATTCGAACGCTGCTGGGCGCGTCCGGGATGAAGCTGCACAAGCGGTTTACTCTTGAAATTCTTGAAGATTGACGGCTTGGCGGTCTTGCATTCCGTGGATGTGTGGACAATCCTACTTCCCATTGAGCCTTGAAACTCCACGCTGGGTCCTGGTTGCGCGCATCCTGCGGGCGCGCGGCAACAAGGGCGAAGTCGCCGCTGAACTCCTCACTGATTTTCCGGAACGCCTAACACGATTGCGGGAAGTTTTTGTCGCACATGCGCAAGGCAAGATTGAGCCGCGGCGCATGGCGCTGAAATCCTGCTGGCTGAGCCAGAATCATCGCGGGCAGGCCGTTTTTCATTTTGAGGGCGTCGATTCCATCTCGGAAGCGGAAAAATTCCGCGGGCTTGAGGTGCTGCTTCCCTTCGAACAGCGCGTAACGCTGCCTGCGGGGCAGCATTTCGTCTCGGACCTTATCGGCTGTTCCGTATTTGAAAATCCTGCCTCTATTCCGATCCTGTCTTCTTCGCCGTGTTCGCTGGCCGAAGTGCCGTCCTTTCTTGGGACAGTTCGCGATGTACAATTTCCAGGGGAAGAGGTCTCCGGCACGCCGTTGCTGGCAGTGGAAACATCGCGCGGAGAAATTCTGATTCCACTGGCCGTGGATATCTGCAAAAAGATCGACACAGCTGCGCGCCGAATTGATGTGCTGCTGCCCGAGGGCCTTCCTGATCTCAACCGCGAATAGAGCAGTGGGTGTACGCTACTTTCAATGTCTCCCATCATTCGAACTCTGATCTTCACTGTCTTCGTTCCTGGTTTTTGGACCGCGCTGATGCCCTACTGGATGCTGCCGCGCGGCGTGCGGCCGGATGTGCGAGGAGTCGGTGCCGCGGGGTGGCTACTCATCGTCGCCGGAATCACACTTTATTTGGCGTGTGCTTTCTGGGGTTTCGCGGTGCGGGGGAAGGGTACGCCACTGCCGCTCGATCCTCCCAAGAAACTGGTTGTCGAGGGACCCTACCGCATTGTGCGGAATCCTATGTATTGGAGCGTTGGATCTATCGTCTTGGGCGAAGCGGCGATTTTCCACTCCCTGGCGCTCGTGGAGTTGGCGGCTGTATTCGCGGTCGGCGTGATTTTGTTCGTGCTGCTTATCGAGGAACCAACGCTAAGACAGAAATTCGGCGCCGAATACGAGGAGTATTGCCGCTGCGTCCCACGGTGGCTGCCGCGGTTCAAGGTGTAGATTTTGGCGGTACATCGCGGCTGAGTGGCAGCATCGCGTTAATGAACGTCGATCGTGGTGACGCTATATCCCGGAAGCGTGATCGTCAACGACGAGCCACTCACAGCCATCGTGCCAATAGACACGGGCTCGACTACAGTCTGCCCCGCCGCAGTAGCGGCTGTCATCTGATACAAATGCGCTGTGCCGGAGAGCGTCTGGCCGTTGATGGCCGTAACTTTCGCGGCGTTGGAGCGATTAATGGCGACGATGACGACACGGCCAGGCGTAGTGGTGTCCGAACTGGCATAAACAACTACGTTCTGGACAGCGCTGGACGTCGTTTGAAGCGAAGTGTCGCCGAAGTTCGCGTTGGCCCCATCGAAACCTCGAAACGCGCGGAAGCCAGCAAGGGTGTAGGAATAAATACCACCTGGCGGCCAGAAGTTGGCCGCGAAGAGCCCCACGCTTCCAAAGATGCCGAGGTTGTCGGCCTGCGCGATGGTTCCCGCGATGTGATTGAAGCCGCCGTTCTCATATTCGGTGATGGCAATCTTCATCCCGGGATTCTCGGCATTAATCTTGGCCTGAAGCCGGCTGAGGATCTGTATAGGTCCGCCGAGGACGGAGTTCGTAATCCAGGAATTCTCAGTGAATGTTGGGTCCCACAGACTGCGCGGGCTTTGCACGACGGCCTGAATCTGGGCGTCCGTTAGCGTCGAGCCAGTCATGTTAGTGACCCTAGTCGTGCCATCCGTAGCTTCCGAATACCGGTGGAAGTCATAAACATCTACGACTGGTTTTCCATACGCAGTCGAAGCGGTATTTATCCCCGCGAGGTACTTGTCCGCGAACCAGTTCGCGCCGCTGGGTGTTGGGCTCAGACTCGAATCCCCTTGCCAACTGTAGATACCGTTAAATCCGTAGTTCACCGGCCCGAAGATGGTCAAATTCTGGAATTGGTCCTTCAGAGCTTCTGAAAGCATGACAGTCTTGCTGATGAACTTGGTCGAGGAGATGTTCGTCGAGCCCTGGACCTCCTCATGAGTGGAATTCCAAAGGTCCGGCTCATTGTCGAGGCTGATAAACGTCGGGTGCGTGGGAGTCGCTCCAAAGATTCCCATGCCCGAGAACCTCTGGTCCAACGCCCAGGCGAACTCGTCCATGTAAACATTGGCGTCGAACTTGGTCGGATCGAAAGTAAAAGGAACGCTGGAAACAGTGCTCTTCTTGTCCACCACCGGCTTGAAACGAGTCAAGTTGGGGAAGGGGGGAAGCACTGGGCCGTTCTCATCCGCGGACACGTAGCCTTGGAGTTGAAAGGTCACAAGACTTGCCAGGCCTGCGCTCTGGTCCTGAAAGATAAAGCTACGTACGGCCTCGGTGGGGACATTGCTGCTGCTCAGATAGTTGTCGCTCTGATAGTTAAAGTCGCTGCCTGCATTGGACGCGTTGGTTTCCCAGTTGTAGGCCGTCCAACGGTTGCCCCCGTCGCGGTCCAGGGTGAAATGTGGTTGAGGGCTGGTGTTGCCAGAATAGAAATTGGTGCCGTAAATGTACGGGGAAATGACGTGGGTCTTGGTCGGATCCACGGTGATGGTCACATCTGCTGGTCCGCTGACAGGTGTGGCGCTTGCCTGGTTGGAATTCGGACCTTCGCCAGCGCTGTTTACGGCGGACACAACGTAGTAGTACGTCGTTCCGTTGGTAAGACCAGAGTCCGTAAAGTTTGTCCCCGTGGTATTGACAATTTGTGCGTAACCATTTCCGTTGGTGGTAGAGCGCTTCACGTAGTAGTTGGTAGCGCCACTGCTTGTGGGCCAGGTGAGGGCTACTTGGGAGTCGACCACATTAGCGGTAAGGCCCGAGGGCGCAGCCGGAGCTGGCACGGCAGGCGTGGCGTTGACTTCGGCGGAATTGGCGCTCTGGCCGTAGGAGTTATATGCCGATACGACGTAATAATACTTCGTTCCATTGGATACGTTGTTGTCCGAATAGCTTGTGGTCGAGACTGTGGCGATTTGGGCTTCAGTGCCGCTCGTTGTCGAGCGTTTCACATAGTAACTGGTCGCGCCTGCGCTTGCGTTCCATGTCAGATTGACCTGCGCATTGGCGGCCGTCGCTACAAGGTTAGTGGGCGCCGTTGGGGCAGTTCCGCCACCATTGCCGCCACTATAGCTGCCGCAGCCAGCGGATAGAAAAAGAATGGCGGCCAATGAATACAAGAAAGGAATGCGGAATCCGCGAGCAGAAAACAACATGGAGATTGCCTCCCGGGTAGTCCGATCTCGCACGATGAAAGCTCCCAAGCCCCCGGCCTCAGTTTGGCCCTAACTGGTTCGCTAGCACGAGGTTAACGAGCCCTGCGGGAACAGGCAAGCTGTCCAAAGGGACAGAAATAGTTCCAGTCTGGCAAATTACAGGGGCTGACGATTTACACTGTGAGCCGAATGAAAATATAGTAAAAATTAAGTCAGAATGGCGGCTGGACCTTCCATTGGCTACACTGGTCTTGCATGCGCTTCGATCTCATCACGATCTTCCCCGAGTTTTTTGCGGGGCCGCTGGATCACGGCATTCTGCGCCGTGCGCGCGAAACCGGCCTGGTCGAGGTCAATGTGCAGGACCTGCGCGTGTTTACGAAGGACCGGCACCGCACCGTGGATGACCGGCCGTTCGGTGGCGGCGAGGGCATGGTGCTGAAGCCGGAACCGCTATTTGAAGCGGTGGAATCGCTGCTTGGGCGCGGTGTCGGCGACGCATTAAAGCCAGGAGCTGCTGATCCGAAGACCGCCATTGTGCTGATGTCCGCCGCGGGAAAGCTGTTCCGCCAGGAAACGGCGCGGCGTTTCGCGCAGTTGGACCGGCTCATTTTCATTTGTGGAAGATATGAGGGCGTGGATGAACGCGTAGCGGACCATCTCGCGACAGAGGAAATATCCATCGGCGATTTCGTGCTGAGCGGCGGTGAGCTGCCGGCCATGATGGTTGTGGATGCGGTCACGCGCTTGTTACCTGGAGCACTAGGGAATGAAGCTTCCTCACAGAACGAATCCTTCAGCGCTGTCGCGCGGGCAGAATCCGCGCCGCTTCATCCGGTCGGCCCCGCGAGTCACCAGCCACCCGTCGCGAGTCACGTTCTCCTGGATTTTCCCCATTACACCCGGCCGGCGGAGTATCGCGGCTGGGGAGTGCCGGAAGTGCTGATTGGCGGGAATCACGCGGAAGTGGGCAATTGGCGGCGCGCCGCCGCTCTTGAGAAAACGCTCCGCAATCGTCCTGATTTGTTGGCAAGGGAATAAAATGGAACTCTTTGGGGTTGTCTTCATCCCATGGAAGTGGTTGCTCAAGGGCTGCAAGACAATGCTGGCTCCTAAAGGAAACTCCAAGAGTACACTGAGCACGAGGATTCATGAACGAAGAGACAAATGGAAACGGCTATGGATTCGAAAAGCCCATCGCCATTTACTACGAGCATCCGGACTGGTTCCGGCCGTTGTTTCAGCAGCTCGATGAACGCGCAGTGCCGTGGCTGAAAATTGATGCCCGGCACCACCACTATGATGTAGCTTCGCCGGAACGGGAATATTCTCTGCTCTTCAACCGCATGAGTCCTTCGGCGTGGCAGCGCGGTCTGGGCCATGGCATCTTCTATACGCTCAATTATCTTGCGCACCTTGAGGGCAAGGGCGTGCGCGTCGTCAACGGTTACCGTTGCTTCAACCACGAGATTTCGAAAGCGCTGCAACTGGTGAACCTGGAAAGGCTGGGATTGCCGTATCCGAAAGCTCGCGTCATCAATCATCCGTGCCAGACGCTGGCTGCCGCCGAAGCTATTGGATATCCTGTGGTCGTCAAGCCCAATATTGGCGGAAGTGGTGCGGGGATCGAGCGGTTCAATTCGCGCGAAGAGCTGCGCGGCGCGGTGGAAGCAAATCGCCTCTACTTTGGCATCGATTCCACTGCGCTGGTGCAAGAAGCGTTCACGGCGCGCGATGGAATCATCACGCGCGTCGAAGTTCTCGGCGGGAAATTTCTCTATGCCATTCAGATTCACATCACTGGGGAAAGCTACAACTTGTGTCCGGCAGACATCTGCCAGAACACCAGAGGCGAAGAGCTCA
>WNFO01002465.1_pt1 | contig 15434 bp, 14 predicted proteins | sample 5400251 | NCBI WGS metagenome assembly WNFO01 (sample SAMN13153354, study PRJNA577476) | soil metagenome | isolation source: 100 cm saprolite under Madrone tree | place: USA:California | collected 2016-06-14 | reverse complement strand
GAATGGAAGTTAATGCCTTTGTAGACCGCGCGCACCAGCATCGGCTGCGCGCCGACCGACGGATTGTCGAACGTGAATTGCCCCTGGGCGTCGGTCTTGGAATTGGCCACCGGCTGCATGCCGCCCTGCAACTGCAGCAGAATGACCTCAACGCCTTCGACGGTCTTCCCGGTCGTGCCGTTCTTCACCGTGCCGTGCAAAACTTCCGCATGTGCGGAAACCACAACGAAAAGCAATGTCGCAAAAAGTGCGAAAATCCTATTCACTGGCGACTGCGCTCCGCTTCTGCCGTGCGCGCACCGCGCGGCCTGCGTATGTTGGCCTCCGTTACTTGATCGATCTCCGCGAGCACCAGCGCGGCTTCATTCTCCAGCGCGACCTTCATTGCTTCGTAGTCCCCTTCCGAATATTTCCCGGAGCGAAACTCGAAGCGCAAGTCGCGCAAATTCTCATAGATGGTGTCGCGACGCTCCATCAATTGATCCAACTTCGAGCGATGCGGCGCGAGATCGGAAGCGTCCGGCTGAATATAGAAAATGAAAACAAGCGTCGCGATGGCCAGCGCCAGGCAAGCGCCCAGGACGGCGCCATCCGCCGAGGAAATAACCAGTAGCGTCAGCAAAGACGAAAAAAGGGGGCCCATCAATCCTCAGTCTCTTGCGCCACGCGCTGCCGCGCGTGCTCGAGCCGTTCCGGCGAAATACCCGCCGCAGAAGTTGCGCCAGTCGTCAGTGCTCCGGGCGCGGGACGCTTTCGCCAACGGTTGATCACGAAAACCACCAGAATGCCGCCCGCCACCAGGTACGAGACCGGCATGGCCCAGGCCACGCGGCCAATTCCGCTGTGCGGAGGCTCGATCAGCGCCACTTGCCCTAACTCTTGCACAAACGATTGCAGAATCAAATCGTCAGAGTCGCCCCGCGCCACTTGCTGCTCGATTTTTTTCAGCATGCTCTTTGCGGTGCCGCAGGGACCGGAGAACGCGCCGCCCACGTGGTAACAGGTCGCAGCCGTGTCGTTGCACCCACCGCACATGCACTTCACTTTCTTGCCGACTTGATGCGCGCGATCGACTTGCGCGCCGGTGGACACGACGAGGATCATGCTCGCAGAGGCGGCGAGTCCAAAAACAAGCAACGCAGCGGCGAGGCGTCTAATCATGACCTTCCTTTAGCGCCACGGATGTGACCAGCGGCTGCGCCGCTGCATGGCCTGCGGGTTGCGCGGCTCCCGCAAGCACCAGCACTGCGCGACGGTTCGGCAGCAGCGTCACAATCGTGCCCAGCACCACCACCACCCCGCCGAACCAAATCCACTTCACCAGCGGATTCAGAAACGCGTGAATTACCGGCCGCTGCGTCTCCGGACTCGCCCCGGCGTACACCACGTACAGGTCCTCTCGCAGCGTGGAATAGATGGCCACCATCGTTCCGGACTGTTCGTTGCTCTGGAAGAAGCGCCGCTCCGGATACAGCATCATCAGCGGCTTGTTGTTGCGCCAGACTTCCACGATCATGCGCTGGGAGGTGTAGTTTGGTTCGGGCTTGGAGTCGAAACTTTGCAACAGGAGTTTGTAGGGCCCAATTTCCATCGTTCCGCCCAGTTGCATTTCCTTCTGCGCGTCGCGGTTGAAGGCCGCGCCGGAGAGTCCCACAAAAATCAGCACCATGCCCATGTGCACGATGTAGCCGCCGTAGCGCCGCGTGTTGCGCATGGTGAGGTCCACCGCGGAGGTAAGCAGCGAACTGCCGCTGCGCGCGCGTAAAACCTTCGCGCCGCGGAAGAACTCCATGCCAATGGTCGTCGTTACGAAGACGCACAAAATCAGGCAGAACAGCGAGAAAAATTCGCGCACGCCAATCGCAAAAAGGACCGCACCCGCCACCAGCCCCATAAGCAGCGGCCAGCCGAAATTTCGCTTCAGACTTTCCGTGGAAGTTTTTCGCCATGCCAGCAAAGGTCCCACGCCGGTGAGGAACAACAGGATCAAGCCGATGGGAATATTGACCTTGTTAAAAAATGGAGCGCCCACGCTGATCCGCGAACCCGAAAACCACTCCGAAAAGACCGGAAACAGCGTCCCTGACAGCACGGCAATACAGGAAACCAGCAAAATCAGATTGTTGAAAAGGAAGCTCGACTCGCGTGAAATCATCGAATCCAGTTGGTTCTCGCTCTTCAGGTAGTCCCGGTTCTTCACGTAGGCCACTAAGCATACCGTCACGGCTAGCAACAGAAATCCTACGAACCAGTTGCCGATGCTGGACTGCGCAAACGCGTGCACCGAACTCACCACTCCGCTGCGCGTCAGCAGCGTTCCCAGAATGCAAAGGAAGAACGTGGAGAAGACCAGCCATACGTTCCACACCTTCATCATTCCGCGCTTTTCCTGCATCATCACCGAATGCAAAAACGCCGTCCCGGTCAGCCACGGCAGCAAAGAAGCGTTCTCCACCGGATCCCAACCCCAATAGCCACCCCAACCCAGCACCGCGTAAGCCCAGTGGGCGCCCAGCAAAATCCCCACGGTCTGGAAGCACCACGCGATCATGGTCCATTTGCGCGTCAGGTGAATCCACTTCTCGCCCGGATAGCGCGCCAGCAGTGCGCCCAGCGCAAATGCAAACGGGATGGTGAATCCGGTGTATCCGGAATAAAGATTCGGAGGATGGATCACCATCTCCGGATATTGCAAAAGGGGAGTGAGCCCGTTGCCGTCGGCCCGCGTGAAAATCTCCATCGCGCCGTTGGCGCCGGGCGCGGCCAGCACCTTGAACGGGCTGGCCACAAAATTATTGAGGGTCAGGAAAAAAATCTGCACGCCGGCCAGAACCACGCCGACGTACGGCATCAACTCCCCGTTTTTGTTGCGGTAAACCAGCAGCACGGAAAAAACGTAAATCGCCAGCAGGAAGCTCCAAAACAGCAGCGAACCTTCCTGGCCGGACCACAGCGCCGCCACCTTATAAAAAGTGGCAAGGTCGTGATTGCTGTGAGCCACGACGTAGCTCACCCAATAGCTGTCGCTGAAAAAGAGGTAAACCAGGCTTCCCGTGGCGAGAAAGATCAGCCCGCATGTGGCGATTCCCGCTTGCCGCGCGCTTTTGACCAGCAGCGGATGCCGCGTCAGAATCGCGGCAATGCCGCCCACGAACGCATAGCCCGCGCAAAGAAATGCCAGGAGTAATGCGAAGGAACCGAAAACATCCACGACGTCCCGCCTTCCCCTGCGGCGCCGGCTGCCGCCCTCCAGCTACATCGTGCTGGGTTTTGCCTCGCCCGCTTTTGCATCGCCTCCGGGCGCCGCTTCATACTTCGATGCGCACTTGGCCTGCACGTGCTCGGCTACGAAGCTCCCGTTGTTTGCCAGGCTGCCTTCCACCAGGGCTTGCGACTTGTCCACAAACGTGTCCGGCAACGGCTCGCTCCCCACGTAACTCACGGGGAGCAACTTCCCTTCTCCGGCCAGCACGAAATCCACGCGGCCAGACATGCGTTTGATGGTGCCAGGCTCCACCGTTCCGCCGACGCGGATGCGATGCGCGCGCGCCGTCCCGTGCAGTGTCTGCAGTTCCGCGATGGTGTGGTAGTACGTCTTGCTTTCGCCGTAGCCCAACCAGGCCAGAAAGCCCAACGACACCACAATTATCCCCGCGCCAACTCTGAATTTCGCCTGCTTCTGCACTCCGACACTCCTAAGGAAAGGGGCAAGTGCTTGAATATAATTCTATCACAATGCAAAACGCGGACGCGGCGGCAATCTTAGCTTGCGCCCAACCGCGCGGCACCTTGGCTCGCCAGCGCCTCGCGCAAGCGGAGGGCGGCTCCATTCGGCTCCTTCGCGTCGAGCGCAAACGGTTTGCCTGCATCCAGCAGGACCGCGCAGCCCAAATTGCCGGAGAGCAGACGCGGCAGGAATTCCGCGAGCATCCCTGCTATGGGAGCCAGCCTCTTGGGCTTCAGCGAGCGCCGAATGCGGGTGAGGGTCCCTGCCAAGTGGTTCTCCAGGACACTGGCCATATTTCCCGCTGTCGCGTCCTCGAACGGGCACTCCAGTACGTGCGTCACAAACAAGCCGCCGCGCTGGAATTCCGCAAGCGTGGCCTCGAAAGGCTTTCCGCCTGAAATCAGCCCGGCGGCCTCCAGCAGGAGTTTGCCCTCCCCTTCCCACTGATCGCTAGGTGAGTAAACGAACTCCGCGTCTTCCTCAGGAGCCGCGGCTCCGAGTAGCAGCGTGCCGATATGCACCGGCCGATAGCGCGTGGCCCATTCCAGACGCTGCAAACGCCTCGCTACGTGCTCCCCGGAAGCCACCTGCCCGCACCCATCGCACAGCAAAGGTTTCGTATCCGTCATGGTCAATCAAAATCCTAGATGAGGGGCGCGCGAAGCGCAACGTGGCGGCGGGTTTTAGGCTGGCGTCGCCAGAATGTGAGTCCACGTGTGGCGTTTCTGGGAGAGTCAGGCCCGTGGTTTTCACTTAGGAACAGCCATGTCCGAGGGCAACTTCGATCGTAAGCACCACTTCAGCTCCTGGCTCAGCTCGGTCACTTCCATGCCCGGCATGACGATGAATTTGCAGCTCAACATTTCGCGCGACTCGTCATCATCCGGCAATTGGCACGAAACGCGGCAATACTGGCATTCCTGGTTCCAGCAGAACCGGCCATACGGAATGGTCTCTGGGCTGACGAATTGAAAACAACGCAAGAGCGAATTGCGCTCTGGGACCTGAAACTTTTTTCCAAAGATGGTGATTTCCACCAGTTTTTCGTATGGACGGAACGGTTCCGACATTTTTCGAGTCCTGTTCTCCGCACACCGGCGATTGGCCGCCAGGTTCACCAAACCAGTGTGCCTTTGTAATTAGCCCACTCAGAGTAGACCGGGCGCACAGGCCCCACAACGAAACGTCTGGGGAAGCGTTGCCAATGTGCTACGGGGTACTCGCAGAGCGGGCGACTCTAACCGTCGAAGAACTGACCCATATTGCGGAATTTTTGATATCGCGCATTCAGCAGGTCTTTTACCGGCTCGTTCGTCAGCATTACCAATTGCCGGTCCAAGACGGTATCCAGCAACCGCGCCGCGGCTTCGTAGTCGGTATGCGCGCCGGCTTCCGGCTCCGGTACGATCTCGTCGATGATGCCAAGTTCTTTCAAATCGGTCGCCGTGATTTTGAGCGCCACCGCGGCCGTCTCTGCCTTGGCTGAATCGCGCCACATAATCGCCGCGCAACCTTCCGGCGAAATCACGGAATAGAAACTGTTCTCCAGGATGTTCACGCGGTCGCCCACGGCGATCGCCAAGGCCCCGCCCGAGCCGCCTTCACCAGTGACGGTTACGATGATGGGCACAGGCAAGCGCGCCATCTCCCGCAAGTTCACCGCGATGGCCTCGGCTTGGCCACGCTCTTCCGCGTCCAATCCCGGATAAGCGCCTTGCGTATCAATGAACGTAAAGATCGGCCGCCCATATTTCGCGGCCAGCTTCATCATGCGCAGCGCCTTGCGATAGCCTTCCGGCTTCGGCTGGCCAAAATTGCGCGCCAGCCGCTGCTTGGTGTCGCGGCCCTTTTGGTGGCCGATCACCGCCACCGGCCGGCCGTGAAATTTCGCCAGCCCGGCCACGATGGCCTTGTCGTCTCCGTAACCGCGGTCGCCATGCAACTCCATAAAATCCGTAAACAGCAGCCCGATGAAATCGAGCGTATACGGCCGCTGTGGATGGCGCGCGATCTGCGCGCGCTGCCAGGGACCCAGATGGTCATAGAATTCGCGCCGCAGTTCCGCCACTTCTTGCCGTATGCGTTCGAGCTCCGCATCGGCATCCGCCGTTCCTGCAAAATGACGCAGCTCTTCGACGTCTTTTTCCAGCCGGTCGATCTCCCGCTCGCGGCTTCCGTGTGTCGGAGCCTTGCTTTTCGGTGTCATTACATCACCAGCGCAATGGCTTGATCCCCGCAAATTTGCCGCAAGGATTGTATCAGCTCCGCGCTCACCGCCACGCGTTGCTGCGCCTGCAAAAGGGCCACGCACCCATCGGGGGAGTGCAACTCAAAAAGCACCGGGCTGGGTCCTGGACATCCGGCAAATAGCTCTTCCAATTGATCCAGCGTGCCTTCGCTCAGCGATTCCATCTCCAGCCGCACGCGAAATTCCTGTGATGTCTTCCGTTCCAGGTCTTCCAAGCGCCGCGCCTCCTGCAACGACAGGCGCGTCCCCGCTTCTTCAATTTGCACGCGCGCCTTCAGCAGCAACGGCGTCCCGGGTTTCAGAACGTTTTCGAGCTTGGCGAAGCTTTCCGGAAACGCCAGCAACTCTTGCACGCCGGTCATGTCCTGGATTGTGTAAATCGCCCACCGCGCGCCTTTGCGCGAGCGCATCGGCCGCACGCCCACAATCAGCACCGCCACGGTGACTTCCTTGCCGTTGCGTTGCCCCTCGATTTCTCCCAACGAGACCGTCTTCATCTCTTGCAGGCGCGAAGCATACTTGGCCAGCGGGTGCCCGGAAACATAGAAACCCAGCATGGCGTATTCGCTGGCCAACCGCTCCTCTTCACTCCACGGCGCGGCCTCCTGCAAGGCAAATACGATCGGCGCCGGCGCCGCGGCAGTGCCGAACAATCCATGTTGTCCCGACTCACGGATGCGTGAGGCGCGTTGCTGCGCGGTTATTGCGTCGTCGACGGAAGCCAGCATGCTCTCGCGCGCACCCAGCGAGTCCATGGCGCCGGACCTGATCAAGCTTTCAAATACGCGCTTGTTCAGAAAACGCGACTCTATCCGTTCGCAGAACTCATAAAGCGACTGAAATTCTCCCTGCTGCAAGCGCGACTCGCGAATCGCCTTGGCGGTGTTCTCTCCCACATTCTTAATCGCCGCGAGTCCGAACCGGATGGCCTCCGTCACCGGAGTGAAATACAGATCGCTCTCATTCACATCCGGCGGCAGGATGGCAATGCTCATGCCGCGCGCTTCGTTGATGTACTTCACCGTCTTGTCGGTATTCCCTGCTTCCGAAGTGAGCAGCGCGGCCATGAATTCGACCGGATAATGCGTCTTTAAGTATGCGGTCTGGTACGCCAGCAGCGCGTACGCGCAAGAATGCGATTTGTTGAAGCCATATCCCGCGAACTCCTCCATCAGGTTGAAAATGCGCTCGGCTTTCTTCTCGGGAATTTTGTTGTTGGCGCAGCCGGACATGAACTTCGCGCGCTGCGCCGCCATCTCTTCCTTCTTCTTCTTGCCCATAGCGCGGCGCAAAATGTCCGCTTCCCCCAGCGAAAAACTCGCCAGGCAGTTGGCGATCTGCATCACCTGTTCTTGGTACAAAATGACGCCATACGTTTCTTCTAGAATGTCTTTCAGTTGCGGCAGTTCGTAGCTGACTTTGGTGGTTCCGTGCTTGCGCTTGATGAAGTCATCGATCATCCCGCCCTGAATGGGTCCCGGGCGGTACAGGGCATTCAGCGCCGTCAAATCCTCGATGCGCGTCGGCTGATAGCGCCGGAGAATGTCGCGCATGCCGTGCGATTCAAACTGGAAAATCGCGGTGGTATCCCCGCGCGAAAACAGCTTGTACGTCTCGGCATCGTCCAGCGCCAGGTTGTCGAGATCGATTTTCACGCCGCGGTTCTGCTCGATCATGCGCACGGTATCGTGCAAAACGGTCAGCGTGGTCAGCCCCAGAAAATCCATCTTGAGCAGGCCGATGCGCTCCAGCGCGTTCATGTCGTATTGCGTGGTGATTTCATCCCGGCTGGTCTTGTAAAGCGGAACGATCTCAGTGAGTGGCCGGGGAGAAATCACCACGCCGGCCGCGTGCGTCGAGGCGTGACGCGCAAGTCCTTCTAGCCGCAGCGCCACGGCCATCAAATCTTTCAGTCGCTGGTCGGCATTCACAGCGGCTTTCAACTGCGGCGCTTCCAACAGCGCCTTGTCCAGCTCGATGCCCAGGGTGTTGGGAACAAGCTTGGCCAGGCGGTCCACCTCGGCATACGGAACGTCCATCGCCCGGCCCACGTCCTTAATCGCCGCCTTCGCCGCCATCGTTCCGAAGGTAATAATCTGCGCTACGTTCTCACGCCCATACTTCTGCGTGACGTAATCGATCAATTCGCCGCGCCGCCGCATGCAGAAATCGATATCGATGTCCGGCATGGAAACGCGTTCGGGATTCAGGAAACGCTCGAAGAGCAGGTTGTATTGCAGCGGATCGACATCCGTAATCCGCAGCGCGTAACTGACCAGGCTTCCCGCCGCGGATCCGCGTCCGGGTCCAACCGGCACATCCTGCGTTCGCGCATAATGGATGAAGTCCCAAACAATGAGGAAATATCCCTCGTAGCGCATCTTCTGAATCATTTCGATCTCAGAAGTAAGCCGCCGCTCATATTCCGCGAGTGGATTGCGCAGCATCCCCTGCTGTGCCTGGCGTTCCAGGATCGGCAGCCGCGACGCAAACCCTTCGCGCACTACTTTCTCGAAATAACTTCCCGCCGTATGGCCCGCCGGTACCTGGAACTCCGGAAACGGGCTGGGAATGCGCTCGATCTTCACGTTGCAGCGCTGCGCGATCTCCACGGTGCGGCTAAGCGCGTCCGGCAATTCCCCGAAAACCAGGGCCATCTCCGCCGCGCTCTTGAAATAGAACTGATCCGTCTGGAACTTCATGCGATGCGCATCGCTCATGGTCTTGCCGGTCTGGATGCACAGCAAGACATCCTGCGCATGCGCATCATCGTGGTGCAGATAGTGGCAATCGTTCGTGGCCACCAGGGGAATGCCCGTTTCTTTCGAGAGTCGCAGGAGTTCGCGGTTCACGCCCTTTTCGATCTCCAGCCCCTGGTCCTGAACTTCCAGGAAGAAATTTCCTTTGCCAAACACATCGCGCAGCCGGTAAGCGTTCTCCCGTGCGAGATCGTACTTTTCTTCCACGACGGCTTCGGTCACCGGCCCGCGCAAGCAGGCCGACAGCGCGATCAATCCTTTGCTGTGCTTGGAAAGCAGGTCGTAATCGATGCGCGGTTTGTAGTAAAAGCCCTCCAGAAATCCCGCGGAAACCAGCTTTATCAGGTTGTGGTAACCCTCCAGCGACTCGCACAGCAGCACCAGGTGGTTGCTGCCGCGCGCCCCGGGCTCGGCATCGCCGCGATCCTGTCCGTTACCGCCGTTCGTTTTTTCGCCGCGCTCGTGCCGGCTGCCTCGCGCCACGTACACTTCGCAGCCGATAATCGGCTTGACGTCCCGCTTGCTGGCCTCGTAGAAAAAGTTTGCCGCCGCAAACAAATTTCCGTGATCCGTGATGGCCACCGCCGGCATTTTCTGCCGCGACGCCTCATCCAACAGTTCGGAAGTTTCGCAAGCCCCGTCCAGCAGGCTGTAATCGGTGTGAACGTGCAGGTGAACGAACTGCGGTTGACCCATATCTTGTGATTCTAAATCCCCGGCCCCGGAATTGCGACACGCATTCTCTTAGTTTCCCACAGGATCTAAACAGCCGCGCGCTGCGTTCGACTGCTGCCGCCAAACATCGTTGTCGACTTTTGAATTTTTGCGAAACCTGATTGGCTGAATGCTACTTGCGCCTGCTGCTCTTCCTTGAAGCCGCGGCTTTTATGCGAGGCAGGCGAGCGGACGCTTTTGCGCCGGGCTTACCCGCTGCTCGTTCCCGGTGTTGCGTTTTCACGGAAGCCTTAGCCGTCGCGGCGCTTCCTTCGGCATGCTTTCCGGCCGCGGCAACATGATGTTTCTCTCCGCCTTTGACGCTCTTCTTCTCTTTCTTTTTCGGCGGTTCTTTTATGCCGGATAACCTGCGAAGGATCTTCTCGCGTTCTTCGGACGTTCTCCCGCGCCCGGTCAATTGCATGGCAAATACCTGCTCCACAATGGCGTCGAATTTCGGTCCGCGCGGCATACCCAGCGCCTCCAGCTCATTCGCCACCCCCGGAAGCGCAATGCGAATTGGCCGCCACTTGTTCAGATAGGCGCGAATTTTCGACAATGCCGCCGAATTCCTGGACTCCGCCAACAGATACGCGACGCGGTCCAGCGGCATCTGCTCCAGCAAACGATACGCATCCACCGGGGCGTTCATTTTCCGCCCTGCGAGCTCCTTTTGCGATTCCAAGGCTTCATCCGCAAACTCCAGCACCGTTTCCGATTCCGCCGAACGGAATCCGGACTTGGACAATACATTCCCCAGTTCGCGATCCTTCAGCCGCCCGAGCACCGCCAGCATCATGGGTGTTGCCAGCCGCGGCCGGAATCCTGCCGTGAACAGGTCTTCACGCACCTTCATCAATCGCGCAATCGCATCGTAATCCGGATGGCGCTTTGCAAGGTTGGGATTGATGGCCTCCAGCAAATCGTGCTGCTCCCAAGCTTTCAATACCACGGTCGGCCGCTCTTCGCGCGCTACCGCTCGCAACTCCCAGCCGGCATCTTCCGGCGTAATCGTCTTGTGCAGTTCGCGCTCAATGGCCAGATCAAACCACTCCTGTGTGCGCGTCTCCAGCTTGAATCCCATGCGCGCCGAATATCGCAACACCCGCAGTAAACGCACCGGTTGGTTGGTGAAGCTGTGAATCGTCAGCGCCCGCACCTCCCCGCGCTCGATGTCCGACAGTCCGTTGGTGGGATCCAGCAGCAATCCGCGCGACGCCGGATTCAATGAAATAGCGATGGCATTCAGCGAAAAGTCCCGTCGCCGCAAATCCTCCATGATCGTCGACCAGCGAATCTCCGGCCGCGTTCCCGGCCGCACGTAGTGATCGTCCCGAGCCGCCGCGATGCTTCCCTCCACATCCCCAGCAAACAACACCTCGATATGGCGCAGCTTCTCGTCCTCGGAAAGGATCTTTGCGCCGCCTTTTTCCAGCTCGCGCGCAATTCTCGAGGGATTCCCTTCCACGGTAAAGTCCAGATCCCGTAGCGACGCTCCGGTAATGAGGTCGCGCACCGTCCCACCTGTCAAATACAAGTTAAAGCCCATAGCCGCCGAAAGTTCCTGCACGCGCATCATCACTGCGCGCTGTTCCGGCAACAACCGGCTTTCCAGCAAGAACATGTAGTCTGGCATCGCTCTCCTTTAGCCTGCGGGCGGTCCGCGCAAGAAACGCGGCCGCCCTCCGTGCGTTCCCGGGTTTACGGCCCGCTAAACTCTAAGCTCGCGGATGATGCGCCTTATAAATTTGCTTCAACCGCTCCTCGACAACATGGGTATAAATTTGCGTCGTGGAAATGTCCGCGTGCCCCAGCATTAGTTGCACCGATCGCAAATCCGCTCCACGCTCCAACAGGTGCGTCGCAAAGCTATGCCGCAGCATGTGCGGTGTCAGCGCAACTCGCAAGCCTGCACGGCGTCCGTAGGCAGACAAAATCTTCCACACGCCTACCCGACTCAGCGCCATGCCCCGCCGATTCACGAACAGCGCAGAGCTCCCACCGCCCTTAACGCTTCGCAGCATCGCCGGGCGCCCTTCGCGCAAGTACTTGTCCACGATGCTTAGCGCCTTTTTGCCCACCGGGACGATCCGTTCTTTATCCCCTTTGCCGATACATCGCACGCAGCCAACTTTCGCGTCCAGGTCGCTCACACCCAGCCCGGTAAGCTCCGAAACGCGAAGCCCCGTCGAGTACAGCACTTCCAGCATCGCGCGATCCCGCAATCCCGTCGGCGTTTTCGAGTCGGGCTGCTCCAGCAGCTTCTCTACCTCCTCGAGACGCAAATAACCGGGCAGATGCCGCCGGATCTTTGGCGATTCGAGACTGAGCGAGGGATCCTCCGGTATCAGCTCCTGAATCTGCGCGAAGCGGAAGAAGTTTCGCAGCGTCACCAACTGGCGCGCCACCGTCCGGCTCTCCAGCTTTTGCCGGTACAACCCGGACAGGAAGTCCACCAGGTCGTCGCGGCGCACACTCTCCACTACAAGCTTTCGTTTTCGCGCAAACTCCTCGAACTTGTTCAAGTCCCGCTGGTACGCGGAAACCGTATTGGGCGAGAGCCCTTTCTCGACTCGAACGTGCATCAGAAACGACGAAATAGCCGCCGGGATTTCCATCAGCTCTCCACGTACGCTGCGCCGCCCCGTCCGCGCCTCAAAGCAATACCGTAAACTTCCTCGATTTCACGGCATCGGAAGACCCAAGCGAGGCCCAGGTACAAAACCGTGGCCCCCACGATAAGTCCCGTGAATATCGACAGTTGCACCAGAAACCGCGAGCGCATCGCAAACTCCGTATAATGATTCCCCAACCAGCACGCCACCCCCATTATTCCGGAGCACAGAAAGATTTTCGAAAATGACCTCAGTATCTCCATGGTGCCCATGGCTCCGTAACGCAACCGGAAAATAATAAACAGCGCGAAAAAGTCAAAAAAGCACGCTATGGCCGTAGCCAACGCAGGCCCGCCGTTTTGCACGCGCTTGAAAAGGAACTGCAGAAACACGACGTTCAGCACTAGATTGATAATCAACGAGATGCCCGCCACGATCACCGGCGTGCGCGTGTCCCGCGTCGAATAAAACGCCGGCACAATCAGTTTCACGGAAGCCAGCGCGGGCAGCCCTATTGCGTAATACAGCAAGGCCCGCGCGGTCAACCGCGTAGACGCCGTGACGAACTGCCCGTGCTGGAAAAGCACGCGGATGATGGGCTCCCGCAGAATCATCAGGCCGAGAGCGGCCGGTATGGTTATAAATGCCACAATTCGCACGGAAAACGTCAGTGTTTTCTTTAGCGCTTCGTAATCTTTCGCAGCCGCCTGGTGCGACATCATCGGCAGGATCGCTGTAGCCACAGCAATTGCATACCCGCCCAGCACCAGTTCCATCACCCGATCCGCATAATACAGCGCGGTCAGGCTCCCTTCCGGCATCTTGCTTGCCGTGGAAAAGTAGGTGTCCACAAACAGGTTGATTTGCCCGATTCCAATCCCAAAGAACCGGGGTAGCATCAGCCGCGCCACATTTTGGATCCCGGGGTGCGAAAAGGAGATCCCGAAATCAAATCTCATGCCCTTGCGCACCAGCGAAGGTACCTGGATCAAAAACTGCAGCGCGCCCCCGACCAAAACCCCCACGGCAAGTGAAATCGCCGGGTCCTTGAAGTACGGCCAGACCGCGCCGACGGAAAACAGAATCACCGCCAGATTCAGGAACACCGACGTAGCTGCCGGTAACCCAAACGTATGAAAGCAGTTGAGAATCCCCATGGCCAAGGCCGCCAGCGCCACGAAAAACAAATACGGAAAGATGACCCGGTTCAGGCTGACCGCTTGATCCCAAGAAACGCTGTTACCCGCATCGGCCGTGAAGGCATGAATTACGGAAGGCGAAAACACCATTCCCAATACGGTAATGACCGCTACTACCAGCGCGAGGGTCCAGAACAGCCGATTCGCGAAGTCCCACACCTCCTCCGTGGACTTCTCCCGCATGTACGTCGTGAAGACCGGGATGAACGAAGCGGTCATCGAGCCTTCGGCAACCAACCGGCGGAATAGGTTGGGTATGCGATAGGCCAAAATGAAGGAGTTAGCAGACAGCGACGTCCCTAGCAGGAACGCGATCCGCTGGTCTCGCACATACCCCAAAATGCGGCTGACGATGGTGACCAGGGATATGATCGAGGCCGACTTCAGGATCTGTTTTTTTTCGGTCAACGGCCCTCGCTCCGTCGCCTAACCCTAGTAAAAACAATGACTTGACAGGGAAAACGCGCTTAACATAACATACAACGCAGCTTTACGCAAATCAGCCCTTTACGCGTGCGGATTCTTTGAAGAACCGAGCCCCAGCCTCCACGCACAAGAAAGTAGTTGTCGTCTTCTTGGACAAGACAGCCCTCCGCGGCTATCTTGGTCCCACTCGGCTCGGCCACTCCGACCCAGTTGACGTTCTTACTCCCGAAGGCGAGCACGAACAGATCCCCCTCGCCAAAGTTCGTTCCATCTATTTCGTCCGCGAGTTCACCGACGATTTTGAGCCCGAGCGCAAAGCCTTTCTCAGTCGTCCCAAGCTCGACGGCCTGTGGGTCCGCTTGCGTTTCACAGACAACGACACGCTCGAAGGCGTAGTTCCCAACGACCTGCTTTCCCTCCTCGACAACGGAGTGCAGATAACCCCTCCGGACCTCAACTCCACCACCGACCGCATCTTCGTACCCCGCTCCGCCCTCTCCGAAGTGACCGTTCTAGGCGTAGTAGGCATCGCCCGCCGCAAACCCACCGCCGCTGCCGCGGCTGCCGCGCAATCCCGTTTGTTCACCGATTAGCCCGGCCTCTTCTGCGCGCAACATCTCAGGCGCCTCAGTTTTCAGGCGCCTTCGCACTACTTACCGCTCACTACCCACTAGCCACTTTCTTCTTCAATATGCCAGACTCGCACACAGCAAATCAGGAGCCTCGCACATGAAACTCTCCGAAGTCGCACAGAAGCTCGGCTGCCGGCTGGAAGGCGCGCCCGAGACTGAAATTAACGGAATTGCCGGCATCGAGCACGCCGAACCGGGCCAAATCACGTTTCTCGCGAACCGCCGCTATTTCCCGCTCCTCAAAACGACTCGGGCCTCCGCCGTGCTCATCGAGGACCGCATCAAGCTCGAGCGCGACCCCGCCCTTCCCCCCATCGCCGCGCTGCGCACGTCCAATCCGTACTTCGCCTTCGCCCGCGCCATCGAGCTCTTCTACCAGGCGCCGCGCTACGAACCGGGCATCCATCCCACCGCCATCATTGCGAGGACCGCGCGTATCGGCGATGGCGCGCACATCGGCCCTTACTGCTTCATCGATGATCAGGCGGAGGTTGGCCGCAACGCCGTCTTGCACAGCTTCGTCACCATCTATCGCGGCGCAAAAATCGGCGACGCTTTTTTCGCGCATGCGCATGCCGTGGTTCGAGAGTTCTGCCGGCAAGATCGATGACCTTGTTCTGGTCGGTCACGCTTCGCGAGTCGGCGAAAACACCATGCTCTGCGGGCAAGTCGGCCTTGCCGGATCGACGCGAATCGGCGCGGGCTGCATCCTGGCCGGTCAGGTGGGCACCGCCGGCCATCTCTCTGTGGGCGACGGCTCCGTGGTCACCGCGAAGAGCGGAATCCCCGGCGATATTCCTCCGAGATCGCTCTATTCCGGCTATCCCGCCATCGAGAATCGCCAGTGGCTGAAGAACACGGCTGCGCTCAATCGTCTTCCCGACCTGCAAAGGCGTGTGTGGGAACTGGAATCGGAGATCGAGAAACTAAAGCGCCGCTGAACCGGAGGGCAAGTTCGCTGCTCACTCCTCCGGCGCCCAGAACGGCTCGCGCGCCGCAACGAATTCAACCGGAACTTCGCTGACAAACGTCTTTAGCCAGCGAGCGCATTCCTCCATGCCGGCTTGCTCTGAGGGAATATGCCCGAGAATGATCAGTGCCTTCGGTTTCCCTT
>WNFO01002845.1_pt1 | contig 15436 bp, 9 predicted proteins | sample 5400251 | NCBI WGS metagenome assembly WNFO01 (sample SAMN13153354, study PRJNA577476) | soil metagenome | isolation source: 100 cm saprolite under Madrone tree | place: USA:California | collected 2016-06-14 | reverse complement strand
CCGATCTCCGTGATGCGTTGAACGCGCTGCAGGACAGCGGACAAGGCTACCGACTGGCGTCCCTCAAAACGGATGCGCCCGTGCTGGCGACGCGGATCCGCGGCGCGCTGGCGGCGCAGGGCGATCCGAACGCCATGAAGCTTGTCAATGCGGCTGCCTCTCAGACCGGCGGCGCTTGCGACCGGGAAGATCTCGCCGTACGTGCGGAAGCACTGAACTCCCTGGCACGGACCGATCCTGAGTCGACTACCCCGATTCTGGCGCGTCTTCTCGCCCGGCGTGATGACTGCTCGACGAGTCTGAGGCGCACCGCGATCTACCTTCTGGGCAGGCGTACGGATCCGGAGGCGATGAATCTCGTTATTGGCGCGGCCCGCAACGATCCCGACATCAGAGTCCGCGGGGAAGCCCTGCGCTTTCTCGCGGCAATGCCGGGAGATCAGGCGATCGCCACGATCGAGGAGATGGCGCGGACGCCCGGTAACGAGGAACTCCAGCGCGCGGCGATCGCGGCGCTTGGCAGGAGCGACAACCCGCGCGCCAGGCAGAGCCTTCGGACGATCATCGAGCGAAACGACCTCAGGGAGAATCTGCGCATCGCCGCTCTGTCCTGCGTCGACGCTGAACATTCGCCGGACAACGGCGCGTACATCAGGGCTGTCTATCCACGGCTCGAGACTCCGCGTCTGAAGGCTGCCGCGATACGCGCGGTGGCGCGCATCGGAGGGAATGACAACGATCAATGGCTGCTCTCGGTTGTGCGCAACCAGAACGAGCCCGTTGAAGTTCGAGCGATGGCGCTCCGCTACGCGGGACGCTCCACGATTCCAATCGCCGACCTGACGCGGATGTACAACGTTGCCGGTGACCGTACGCTCCGCGAGCAGTTGATCAGTCTGTACTCCCAGCGCGCCGAGCCTGAAGCAACCGACAAGCTTCTCGACATTGCTCGAACGGGCACGGATCCCGACCTCAGACGCTACGCAATCTCCGCTCTGTCGCGGAAGAACGATCCTCGAACAAAGAAACTCCTGGTGGAGATCATAGACAAAAATGACTAACCGCCTCTTCCGGCTCGCGGCACCAGTCCTCGTCGCGATCGCCGCTTCGTCGTCGCCCGTGCTCGGGCAGTCGCTTGCGAACCGAATCGCGTCCGCTGGCGACCGGTCGGTGCAATTCAACTATCCGGCGCGCCCGGGCGTCTGCGGAGACGGCCGCACCTACATCTCGACGGGGTCCGGAAATTTCTATGGATCGTTTTCAACGAACGCCACGGACCCGTGCCAGCCCGGTCCGGTTCGAGTCGTTGCCGATCTTGCGGAAAGGAACGTGGTCGCGCTCCGGTATTACGTCGGTGCACCACCGGCCGCCGTGGACGCGGGAGTTGCGAATCTCGGTACGGTGACTCCGGAGGAAGCGGCTGACTATCTCCTCGGCGTTGCCTCGCGCGCCGACGGACGAGTGGGGCGAGACGCGATCTTCGCCGCACTCCTCGGTGACAAGGTTGACGCGACCTCGAGACTCCTCGAGATCGGACGCGATCAGAATCGTCCGCTCGAGACTCGCCGCGCCGCGCTTTCCGGCCTGGGGCGCAGCGACGCGCCTCAGCTGGACAAAATTGGCGCCGCACTTGTACAGATCGCGACCAACGAGAATGATGTGCAGGGTGTCCGAACCCAGGCGCTCTCGGTACTGTCGCGGCTCGATCACGGAGCCGGGATTCCGCCGCTGGTCCAGCTGGCGAGCGGAAACATCAATTCGTGGATTGGTCGCGAGAGCATGAGAGTCCTGTCGTCGTCCGGCGATCCGCGGGCGCGGCAGTTTCTGCGCTCGACTGCGCAGCGCACCGATCTTCCCGACGAATTGCTGGCGGTCGCGATTCGCGGCCTCGGGCGCAATTATGTCACGGGACAGGATGCGGTTCTGCTGCGCTCACTATATCCGCGCCTCACCGGCGAACGCTCCCGCGATGCCGTTCTTGCGTCGCTCTCCGAGCTCGGTGGAAGCGACAACGTGCAGTGGCTAGTGGGAGTAGTCAGGGACGAGAAGCTCACTCCCGAGGCGCGTCGACGGGCTTTGGACTATCTCGCCCGCGCGGGGGCAACGACACCTTCGCTGCTTGCGCTCTATGACCCGATGCCCGACCCACAGTTACGCGGCGCGTTGATCAATATTTATTCGCGTCTCGCCGACAAGGCTGCGACTGACAAGCTGATATGGATCGCGCGCAACGAGCCGAATCCACAACTGAAACGTCGCGCGATCTCGGCGCTGTCGCGGAACTCTGACCCGACCATCCGCCAGGCCTTGGCGGATATTGTGGAGCGGTAGGCTGCGGGAGTTGGATCGGGGCGTGTAGCGGGCAATCACAAAACCCAAGCAAGGAGCTGTAAGCTTTGCAGCGGTAGGGCTCAGAGCTTTTCCGGCGGCGTATGGCGTCCGAAACTTCGGGATCAAGCTGCTTCGTCCGGATCCGTGACTCAGGGGGACGTCCGACTTTCATCATCTCAAACGCCAGTATGAAGCTCTCAGCCCTATGGGCTCCAAAGCTTACGGCTCCCTGCTTCGGTTTTGTGTGACTAGTGAGGCGTCGTAGCCTCGACGCCGAGGCTTCAGCCGAGCTTTCTCTTCTTCGCCTTGGGCGCCACAACCTGCTCGACAAGCTGGGGAGCGCTCCAGGATTTCCCTAGCTCCTTCTGAAAGCAGCGCTTGGGAACGATCTCGACACCGGACTTCGATAGCGTGTCGTAACGCGCCAGCTTCTCCGGGTACCGCGAGATCGTCGTTGGCTTGTACGAGAGAGAGATGAAGAATTTGTCGGTGAGACTGAGAGCGAACAGCTCGTCGATGTCCCTCGCCCGCGCCAACCGTTCGACGCCGAGCACGACCTGGCTGCCCAGGCCCTTCCCCTGGTGCGTTGTCGCCACTGCGACCGATGAGACCTCAGCCAGCGATGGCGAGTACTCCTCGAGCGCCGCACAGGCGATGACGCGTCCCCCATCGTCGGTGGCAACGACATAGTTGTCGATCCGTGAGGCGACCTCTTCGAAGGTTCTGAGGAGCATCAATCCCTGCTCGGCGTACTGCAACACCAGCTCGAGGATCTGGCCGGCGTCCGCGCGTACGGCGCGCCGCACCGTCGTCGGAGACGAGGTGGAAGCGGCTCTTCTGGGAGTGAGCCCGGCCTGGGAAGCGGATGGGAAATTATGCACGAAGAATGTATATATACACATCCTCCAAGTCGCAAGTGTTGGCCGCGGGCGGCGGGGGGAATCCTCAGGGCGATGGCTCCGAATTACGAGACGAGAATCGGGAGGGTCAGTGGCTCGCGAAGACCTTCGTCTTTCCGTTCTTGTCGAAAGTCAGAACCTGATAGCGCTGGGTTCCCATCCCTTCCATCCCGGGAGACCCGGCTGGCATTCCGGGAACAGCGAGACCGGCTACCCCGGGTTTCTGCTCCAGAAGTCGATCGATATCTGCTGCCGGAACGTGTCCCTCGATCAGGTATCCATTCACGACCGCGGTGTGACACGCGGTCAGTCTCTCCGGAACTCCGAGCGTGCGCTTGATCTCCGTCATGTTCGGAGTGTCCTTCGCGTCGACGCGGTAGCCGTTTTTGACGAGATGCTCGATCCACTTTTTGCAGCAGCCGCAGGCTGGATCTTTGTAGACGGTGATGGTCGGCTTCTTCGCTGCGGTAATGGTCGAAGATGTGCGCACGGCGGCGGTAGTGAGCGCCACCGTCATAAACGCCACCGCGAGAGCGATGGTCCTTCCGGTCGGTCTTTTCATTCGGGAATTGATTTGAGTGTCCGCTCTATCTGCTTCCTGTGCCGGCCTTCGTGCTGGCCCACGAAAATTAGCCACTGGTAAAGATCCAGTTCGCCCAGAATCTGATGGGTATGCTTGATCTCGCCGAGGGCGAGGCCACTCCCCGAAACCACCGCGGCGCGAAGTGCTTCCCGTGAACTCCCGAGGCCTTCCAGTGCGTCGCTGATGTCGATGTTCGCGCGCGGCTGCACCGTCGCCGGCGCCTGCATCACCGCTTTTTCGAGCATCGCACTGTATGGATTGAATGATGGCAGCACTGATGCGGTCGATTTCTCTTCACCCAGGCCCGCCTCTTTCGCCTGGCCGACGCGCTTCGTGATCAGTCGCGCGACGCCCGATTCCACCATCCGCAGGTGCTCGAGAATCTCGGCCACCGACCATCCGTCGGGAGCAGCTCGCCGGCAAAGCCGGTCGCCGTCGACGCCCTCGAAGCTCTGAAGGAGCTCCCGTCGCTTTTCCTCCACATAGTCCATGGTTTCGGCGAGCCTCGTATGCATCGTCGGTTCCTCCTATCTCGTGAATCTACACACGGATGGGGGTACAGGCTCGGCGGATTTTTTCGGTTTTCCGGAACGCACAGGGCCCACCGGCGCCGACATTGCTTTCGGTGTATATTCGGTATATAGTTGGTCCCGCCTCTCGCTGAAAATGACTTTCATCTGCCTCTGGACTCCCGCCGCTGTTTCTTCCGCTCGCGCCATCGGCACAACCATCTCTCAACCGGAGAACGAGCTCCTTAAGCAACTGGTTCCTTCGCTGCTCGGAGTGGCTCCGCGCGTGATGCTGGGAGCGAATGGAATTGTCTGGGCGGATGCGCGCGGAATGATCGCCGATTCTCTGGCGAGAGATCTTCTCGACGTCTTTCACGAGAAGGGAGTGGAAAGAGTGAGGGCAGCCATCTCCATTGTCCCGGTCTGCGCCGAGATCGCGGCTCGTCATGGAAACGGCGGTCTCGTCGCGATCGCGCCGGGGTCGGAGCGCGAGTATCTCGCCCCATATCCCATCGGCGTGCTGGAGTCATCGCTCTCTCTGTCGACGCTGCTCGATGGGATCGGGGTGGAGAGCTGCGGAGATCTGGCGAGGCTCGATCTCGAGTCGGTCGAAGTTCGTTTCGGCGCCGAGGGAGCGCGTCTCTGGAGATTGTCGAGGGCCGACGACTCGCGCCGCATCTTCGCCACCATGCCGCGGGCGCTGCCATCTGCTTCTCTCGACTGGGTGGAGTACACGCTCAAGGATCCGGAGCGCCTCGTTTTCATCATCAATGCGCTCGTCGGAAACATCACGACGGAGCTGCTGTCGCGCGGCCAGTGCGCGCGTGAGATGACGATGATCTTCTCGCTCGCCAATCGCGAGAGCTACGAGCACCTGGTGCGTCCGGCTCGATCTACGGCGAGCCATAAGGCGTGGATGCGACTCATTCGCACGCATCTCGAGCGGATCACTCTTCCCGATGGCGTGGTCGGCATCACCATTCGTGTAGAGGCGGTTACCGGAGAAGTCGAACGCCAGGGAGACATCTTCGATCGTGGATTTGCCACTGCGCGCGCGGCGGAGGAAACGATCGCGCAGCTGCTGGATGATCAGGGTGCGGTGGTAGTGACTCCCCGCAACACGCAGCATCCGTTGATCGATCGCCGCACGGAGTGGATCAGCCAGGAGCCCGCACAGGCTTCAGCCCGCATCCAGCTGAAGGAACGAGTGGTGAAGGCAACCGCCGCTCCCAGTCTCACGCTGCAACTTTTTCCCGAGCCCCGGCGAGTGGCAGTGAAGACGAAGCGTCGCCGCGATCACGAGCTGCCGGTGGAGTTTCGCGACAAGCAGTGGATGCGGATCACCTCCGCGGCCGGACCCGACCGCGTGTCGGGGGGGCGGTGGAGCGAGCCGTACGCCCGCGAGTATTTCCGGTGCGTTACGGATGGTGGGATGATGGTCTGGCTGTACCGGGACGCTCGTGAGGATGCGTGGTACTTGCACGGGTGGTGGGATTAACACTGACAACCACAGCTTCGTTGAGAACCGCAACTGAACGGGTGCCAGAAGTCAGTCGCGTAGGTGCCAGTGATTAGTTCACGACGCCGGGACTTTCCTACTGGCGTACCGGCCACAAGCAGTTCGCCCCAACGCCACGGGGATAAGTCAGGGCGTAGTGAACTGAAGTACTGGCATCTCTGCCACTGAAGTCTGGCACCCGTTCGGTTGCAGTTCCCAGCACCCATTCAGTTGCAGTTGCTCCTCCGGCGCGCGAACTTAGCCAGCCATGAAAATCGTGCGCCTGCTCCTCCTTTCGATAATCTCGCTTGCAGCAATCGCAGCCCCTGCCGACGCCCGCGTCGTGCGGGTCGAGGTCCTCACGCGCACCGATATCTCCGGCACGTTCGGAGACGCGGGTGTCTACGAGCGGATCACCGGACGTGTCTACTTTGCCTTCGATCCGCGGAACCCGGAGAACCGTAGGATTGTCGATCTCGATCTCGCGCCGCGGAATTCTGCCGGGGAAGTCGAGGCCGTGAGCGAATTCGTGATGCTGCGCCCAAAGGACCCGGCGAGCTCGGCCGACCTCGCCGTCATCGACATCGTCAATCGCGGCGGAATCACGACGTTCGTTTTCAATCTTGGTCGCACGAGCTCTGCCTCACCCGACGACGCTGAATTCTACGGTGACGCGCTGCTGATGAAGCGGGGCGTCACGATCGTCGCGCTCGGCTGGCAGTGGGATGTGCTACCGGGTGGAAACGCCCTCCACTTCCAGGCGCCGCCGGTCGGTACACCGCAGCATCCGATCACGGGCCTTGTTCGGAGCGACATCACCGTAGACAGCGCCACCAATTCGATCCCGCTCTGGCACAGTCTTGCACCCACTTTGGTCTATCCAGCTGCCGACGAGAACGACTCCGCGAACATCCTTACCGTGCGGGAGGATCCTGTCGGTCCGCGCACGGTCATTCCGCGGTCGGATTGGCGTTTCGCGCGCGACAGCAGCGGTGTCGCCGTGCACGACACGCGGTGGATCTACATGTCGAAAGGATTCACGTCGGGCAGGATCTACGAAATCGTCTATCGCGGTGGGAATCCGGTCGTAGTGGGGACCGGACTGGCGGCAGTGCGCGACATGATGTCCTATCTGAAGTACAATCCGTCGGCCATTGCGCACGTCAAATTTGGAATCGGCTATGGCGTGTCGCAGACGGGAAGATTCATTCGCCACTTTCTCTATCAGGGTTTCAACGCCGATGAGAAAGGGCGCGTGGCCTTCGATGGGTTTTTCGTGCACACGGGGGGTGCCGGCCGCGGAAGCTTCAATTATCGCTTTGCACAACCGTCGCGCGATGCCCAGCCGTATTCGACGTTCTTTTATCCGACGGACGTTTTTCCGTTCACGAGCCTGCCGACGCGCGAACCTATCACCGGACAGCGGGCCGGATTGCGCGACAACCTGCGGGGATCCAGCGGAACGAAGGTGTTTTACGTCGATGGTGGTCACGAGTACTGGGGACGCGCGGCGTCGCTTACCCATACGACGCCCGACGGGAAAAAGGACGTTGGATTTCTTCCGACCGAGCGACGGTACGTCATCTCCTCCGCTCAGCACTCGAGCCCGGCGAGTTGGCCGATTCCCGAGACGGCGAAAATCGCCAGCACGAACGCATATCGCGGCGATCCGCTCGATCAACGCCTCGCGCTCAGAGCGTTGATGTCGTCACTCATCGATTGGGTTGCACTTAAGGTGGAGCCGCCGCCGTCTGTCTATCCGAAGCTGGCGCCGGGTGATCTCGTGCGCGCCGCCGATCTAAAATTCCCGCAAATTCCAAATCTTCCCGTGGCTCGCATCCCGAACCAGCCATACCGAATGAATTTCGGGTCACGCTGGAGTCAGGGGATCATCGATCGGGAGCCGCCCAGACTTGGGCTTCCGTATCCAGTGTTCGTGTCGCGCGTCGATTCGGTCGGGAACGAGCTGGGAGGGATTCGCAGCATCGAGATCCTCGTTCCGCTCGCGACGTACTACCCATGGCAGTTGCGCACGGGAATGCCCGCCGCAACTGACCGGCTCGTGAGCTTTCGCGGGACTTTTATTCCGCTGCCGCGAACAGAGGCAGAGCGTCGCGCCAGCAGTGACTCGCGTCCGAGCATCGAGATGCTGTATGAAAACCGCGGGCAATTTCTCAAGCGCGTAGACGACGGAATTTCTTCGCTCATCGCGCGGCGACTGTTGCTCGCAGGGGACTCTACGGCGGCGAGAGATCGGATGGTCGATGCGTGGGAGAGGTACGGACTGCCATCGAAGTAACGGTTTGAGCAACTGCGCTTGAATCCGCCTCCCGGCTCCCGCCTTCCGCGCTCCCGCCCCCCGCCTCCCGCTACACCCCCGGGAATCCCTCGATCCGGGCCGCCTTCACGATACTCCTCACCCGGTTCATGACTGTGTCAGCCCCCTTGGTATCTCCTCTCGCCCTCAGCGCCTCGGACAGGACGGCGCCGGTGAACGCGTACGTGTATGGGATTCCGAATGAGGCGCGATCGATCCAGTCTCCTTCCTTGATCAGGGCGGCCGGCGCGCCATACACGTCGTTCCAGAGAGCCTTCGTGCGCTCGACATCCAGATTGAGACCGAGGACACGAGGCGTCTCAGCGGTATCGACGATCGGATGATCCACGAGCTTCTGCACGAAGCCCTGAGAGAGCAGATACGGCTGAAGCGCGGGGTTGAGGTGGCCACCTCCACCAGTTGATAAGTAGATCGGACGCTCGGGGAACGCGTCCTTGATCAGACGCAGCAGCACCAGCTCATCGCGCACGAGATATCCGGGCTCGATGTTCAGCGTGATGTTGTTCTGCTTGAAGATCTGCGGCTGGTTGATCTGTATATACTCTGGAATCGCATCCGCCTCAGCGAACGTCATCTTGAGCGGCGGTCCGCTTGGCTTCTTCCAGGTGGTGCCACGATAGATCGCCGGTCCCTTCGCGGCGTCGTAGGTCTCGATCGGCCGGCGGATCATCTGCCGCACGAACCAATCGGTATCCAGATAAGTCGTGACGGCGACCGTCACGTCTCGCCGCACGCCGTCGACTTCCTGCGCGTACCACAGAGGGAATGTGTCATTGTCGCCGTTGGTGATGACTATCGCGTACGGCTCGAGCGAGTTCAGATAGTCGCGCGCCCACTGGTCGGTGAATTCATGCCCGGCGCGCGATGCGAACCGCCAGTTCGCGAAGAGCGGTATGAGCGCGATGAGGAGAATCGGCGCCGCCAGCATGAATCCGCGCCGCGACGGCCATGGCGTGGCTGCAGCTGGTGCTGCTTTCCGTCCACTGGTTTTGTCACCGTTGCGAGCATCTTCTCGAGCCTCTCCACCCAGCACCAGCGCGAGCTGCTCCCAGATGTAGCTCAGCCCGATCGCCGCCCACACGCCCCAGGCGGAAAAACTCCAGATGTAGAAGTAGTCTCGATCACGCACTTCGTGCGCGAGATCGCGCATTTCTGTATCCTGCGACCAGCCCAGCTTGAAGTTGAGATAGTAGATGAGCGCGAGCGTCATCGTGAACATGAGCGGACCGAAATACCAGAAGGTTTTTCGGTCCCGGTCCCAATGTACGTAACCGCCCAACAATCCCAGGCCGAGGAACAAGAAGGCGAGCACGAACTGAAGCCCCTGCATTGTCTGGTGCGAATCGCGCAGCCACTGCCACTTGAAGTAGAGCCACCACATTCCTACCTGCGAGGAATACGGCGCGCCGCGCTCCAGCTTCTGCCCGTACTGCTCGCGGTTGATGTTGGCCATCAACCGGTCCTTCGTGAGCGCGGTGAAGGTGCAGCTCGCCTCGAGCTTCGTCTCGCACGCTGTAGGTGCGCCCTCGTTGATGCCCGGGAAATACGCGGCGCGCACCGGCTCGTAGATGAAGGGCGTGAGACCGATAATGAGAGCGCCGAGGCCGGCAAGGACGAGCTTCCAGCGAAGGATAGTGCGCCAGCGAGTCATGAGCATGGCCACGCCGGCCGCGGGAAGCGGAAGGAATCCAGCCGGATGGTTCGAGTAGCCGAGGCCGAGGAGGAAGCAAACGAGCACGACGAGGCGATCCGCGCGGGGTGAATCGGGATCTTCGATCCACTCGATGATGATCCAGGACGTGATCGTGAAGAACAGGAGCGAAATGGTGTAGACCTTCTCGTTGACCACCGATTGGTTCCACACCGTGAATGCCGTCGCGCCAATGAGGGTTGCGACGCTGGCTACGACGAGCCGCTGCCATCTCTCCACGATCCAGCGCGCAACGATTCTCTCCGTGATCAGGAACCAGAAGCCCGCCGAAAGCGCGCTGGCGAGCGCGGCCATGATGTTGATCCTGGCGCCGTACGAGACTGGAATCGGCAGCGACGCGAAGGCGTGGCCGAGCAGCACGAAGAAGGGATTGCCTGGCGGATGTGGGATGCCGAGGACTTTTACCGCTGCCATGTACTCGCCCGTGTCCCACATCGCGACCGAGGGCGCGAGGGTCAGCAGGTACAGGATGAATACGAGAGTCGCCGCGATCGCGGCGGGGATGTACGAAGGTTGGTAGCCGTTTCCATCGAAACGGCGTGAGGAAACTGTCGTTGCCATTTATGTGATCGAGGTACTGGTGGGACGGGGTAGATGAATTTTAGTCACTAGTCGGACGGTTTGCGTTGTAACTGGCTGCGGGTTCGGAAGGAAGTAACCGCAACTGAACGGGTGCCAGAAGTCAGTAGCGTAGATGCCAGTTTGCAGTTCACTACACCCTGACTTCACCGGCGCGGTCAAGGCAGAATAACTGCCCGTGCCCAGAACGCCACCGAGGTAAGTCTGGGCGTCGTGAACTAATCTCTCGCACCTACGCCACTCACGTCTGGCACCCGTTCAGTTGCAGTTCCCAGTCTGGCACCTATTCAGTTGTCGTACTATTTCCTAACCCCTTGCTTTCGGTATTTGTTCGGGTATACTCTGACCATGGGGTTTGTCGAACTCAGGGCACGAACCGCCTTCTCTTTCGGCGACGGCAGCGCCTCTCCGGAAGCACTGGCAGCGCGCGCAGCATCACTCGGCTACAGCGCCATCGGGATTACCGACACCGCCGATCTCGGAGGAATAGTCCGCTTCGGACTCGAAGCGCGCCGGCAAAATGTGAAGCCAATAATCGGTGCCGAGCTCGTGATCGATGGATGTCCCGCCGCCTTCCTGGCTCGGACGAAAGAAGGCTTCAACAATCTGGCCTCTCTCGTCACCAGGTCGCGCGTCGGCGAGCTCTCGACCTGGCAGAAGGGAGATGGAAAAAAGACGCGCGGACGCCCGCGCATCTCGTGGCAACAGGTAGCGGAGCGGAGTGAAGGACTGCAGATGTTGACCGGTCCGGCGTCCGGGCCGGTCGCATCCAGTCTCCGCACTGGTGATTACAGAGGCGCGGAGCGCACGCTCTGTCGGTGGCGCGAAGTCTTCGGTGACAGGCTCGCGGTCGAAGTGCAGTTGCATCACACGAGTGGCAACGAGTCGGCGCTCGCCTCCGCGCTGATCGAGCTGGCCGAGCGTCACAAAGTGCCGTGGGTGATTTGCCAGGAGGCACGCTACATCGACAACGACAGCCGGCTCGTCCACGATGTTCTCACCGCTCTTCGTTACGATACGACCATTGATGACGCGCTTGCGCGCGGGCTGCTTCATCCGAACGGGGAGTGGCGTCTCGCATCCCCCGAAGAAATGGCCACACGCTGGAAGGGGCGCGAAGCGGGACTGGAGGAGAGCGAGCGAATCGCGTCGGAGTGTGATTTCAGTCTCGCCTGGGTGAGGCCGCCACTGCCCAAATTCCCGGTGCCCGCCGGCTACAACGACGACACCTTTCTACGCGAGAAGGTTTTTGAGGGCGCGCGCGAAAGATGGGGTGAGGTCGACGACAAGCAGACCGCACAGCTGGATCACGAGCTGCGGATCATCGGTAATCTCGGCTTCGCCGGATTTTTTCTGGTGATGTGGGACGCAGTGCACTTCGCCAAAGAGAAGGGAATCCTCTGCCAGGGACGCGGCAGCGCCGCGAACTCGGCGGTCGCGTACTGTCTTGCGATCACGGCGGTGGATCCGGTGCGGCACGGACTGCTGTTCGAGCGCTTTCTCTCCGAGATCCGAGTCGATGGACAGACCGAAGCCCCCGACATCGACGTGGACATCGAGCACGACCGGCGCGAGGAAGTGCTCGACTACGTCTATGGGAAGTACAACCGCGCCCAGGCAGCGATCACCTGCATCGTGCAGATGTATCGCGGACCGAACGCGATTCGCGATTCGATGCGCGCCTTCGGCTACCCGGTGGAGATGGCGAACAACATCTCCAAGAGAATCCACTGGAGTGATCCGATCGAAGGCGCGAAGTATATCGAGGAGTTCCTCGCTCCCAAGCTCGGCCTGGATTTCGACAATCCACGCGGGAAAGCGACTCTCGCGGCGATGGCCGCGTTCGAGGGAGTGCCTCGCCTTCGCTCCACGCACGTCGGCGGATTCGTGCTGTCGTCCGCGCCGCTCGGCGACTACATGCCGGTCGAACACACGACGATGGGTCGCACGATCATACAGTTCGACAAGGACGATCTCGATGCCGTCGGCGTGCCGAAGTTCGATTTCCTCGGACTCGGTGCTCTTTCGCTGGTGCGACGCGCGTTCGACATGATCGAGGTTCGCACCGGAACCAGGCCGGAAATGTACAAGCTGCCGCCCGACGATCCCGAGACATACAACCTGATCGCGACCGGCGAGACGATCGGCACCTTCCAGATCGAGAGCAGGGCGCAGATCGCTTCGGTGCTACATACGAAGCCAGATCGGTTGTACGACATTGTAGTGCAGGTGGCGCTCATTCGACCCGGCCCGATCCAGGCGAATTTCGTGCATCCCTACACTGCGCGGCGGCGTGGGCTCGAGCCCGTGACGTACCTGCATCCCGATCTGGAGCCGATTCTCAAGCGTACGCAGGGAATCCCGATCTTCCAGGAGCAGGCGATGGCGATCGCCATGAAGCTCGGCGACTACTCGGCGGCGCAGGCCGACGAGCTGCGGCGCACCATGGGACATATTCGAAAAGTGGAAAAGCTGCACCGCGTGCTGGAGCAGCTACGCGCGCGCATGGTCGAGCGGGGAGTCACGGAAGATGTCGCGGCGAGGATCGCCGAGGATCTCAAGAGCTTCGCCAACTATGGATTTCCCGAATCGCATGCGTGGAGCTTCGCTCTCATCGCTTATGCGACCGGATATCTCAAGGCGCACTATACGGCGGAGTTCTACGCGGGATTGCTGAACTCGTGGCCGATGGGATTCTATCCGCCATCGACTCTCATTCACGACGCGAGGCGACACGGACTCAAGTCGCTGCCGCCTTGCATGCGCGACGGCGACTGGGAGTGCACCACCGAGCCGACGGAGAATCCGGATCGACCGGCCCTCAGAATCGGCTGGCGGCACATCCGCGGACTCGGCGAGAAATCTCTCGATGCGCTGAAGGCGGCGAGAGGATGGGACCGCTTCTCGTCGATCGACGACGTGGTGCAGCGGGCAAAGCTGCAGCGGGTCGATGCGCTGCATCTCGCACGCGCCGGTGCCTTCGGCGCCTGGGAGCCGGACCGTCGCCGCGCCGCGTGGGTCGCGATGCGCGCGGTGGGCGACAGCCTGCCACTCGCTCCGGCACGGATCACACCCTACAACCCGCGTCCCCTCACGCGCGATGAGCTGATCTTTCTCGACTACTTCTCGGTCGGCATCAGTGTCAGCGGCCATCCGATGGAGCATCTGCGAAAGAAGCTGCGCAGCGCGGGAGTGCTCGACTCACGCCAGCTCGAGCAGCTCAAAGGCGGAGAGTGGATCACCACGGCTGGACTTGTCACCATCCGCCAGCAGCCGCAGAGCGCAAAGGGCACGGTGTTCCTGCTGATGGAAGACGAGTTCGGGTTCATCAACGTGATCGTCTCCAAGAGGCTCGTCGAGGAATATTCCGAGGTGGTGAAGTTCTCGACCTTTGTGGCGGTCGAGGGGAAATTCGAGCGCGATGGGGGAGTGCGGAATGTCATTGGCAAGAAATTCAGCGAGCTCGAGGTGAAGCAACTTGTCCACGCTTCTCGGGACTTTCACTAGGGCGGGAAGAGGGAAGCCGAAGCGGGAAGCGCGGGCGGCGTATGGCACCACTAGCCGCCGACACTTGAACGCCCATGGTACTGTTTGCGCTTCCCTCTTCCCGCTCCCCGCTTCCCGCAGTTATCGTAGGCGCATGCCGCACAAGCAACAGCCGGGACGCGCGTTCGCGAGCGACAATTGGGCTGGCGTACATCCTGAGGTCCTTGAAGCGATGGCCGCCGCGAACGTCGGCCACGCTCCTTCCTATGGCGGCGACCCCTACACGCGCGATGCCGTCGCCAGAATCAGCGACGAGCTGGGTGGGGATGCCCAGGTATTCCTGGTGTTCAGCGGCACCGCCGCGAATGTGCTTTGCCTCCAGAGCATGGTGCAGTCGCATCAGGCGGTGGTTGCCGGAATCAGGGAGCATCTGCACGACATCGGAAACGAGCACCACGTACAGCCGCGCGCGATCTCCATCACGCAGGCGACAGAGTACGGCACGGTCTACACGCCGCAGGAGATCCGGGCCATCGCGGATTTCGCGCATTCGCATTCGCTGCTGCTGCACATGGACGGCGCGAGAATCTTCAACGCGGCCGTGAGTCTCGACGTGCCGCTGAAAGCGATCACGAGCGGCGCGGGTGTCGACGCGCTCTCATTCGGAGGGACGAAGAACGGCCTGGTCGCGGGAGAGGCTGCGGTATTCTTCAAGCTGGCGCTCGCCGATGATTTCGAGTTCAAGCGCATGCAGGGGATGCAGCTCGCTTCGAAGATGCGGTTCATCGCTGCGCAGTTCAGCGCGCTCTTGACCAACGATCTCTGGAAGAGGAGCGCGGCTCATGCGAACAGGATGGCGCAGCTCCTGGCGGGAGAGCTCGCCAGCATCAAGGGCGTCACGATCACCCAGCAGGTGCAGGCGAACGAAGTCTTCGCCACGCTGCCGAAGGAGATAATTCCGAAGGTGCAGGAGCGTTGGGCCTTTCACGTCTGGAACGAGGCCACTTCTGAAGCGCGACTCATCACTTCGTTCGACACCGCCGAGGGCGACATCATCGACTTTGTTGAGCTGGTGCGCGAAACGATCAGCGCGAGGGAGAAACAGTGGACCTGAAAAACGCGGCGGTGCTCGTCACCGGCGGCAGCTGTGGAATCGGACTCGAGACGGCGCGTCTGCTTCGCAAGCGTGGCGCGCGAGTGGCAATCTGTGCGCGTAACCAGGATATGCTCCAAGCGGCGGGCAGGGAGATCGGTGCTCTGCCGATAGTCGCCGACGTGAGCAAGGAAGACGACGTGCTGCGGATGATCTCCACTGTGGTCAAGGAGTACAGCGACTACAACGTGCTCATCAACAACGCCGGATTTGGCTCATTCGCCCCTCTGCTCGAGCTGACGGGAGACGAGTTTTTCCGCGTTTGGCGGACCAACGTGTTCGGAGCGATGCTCGTTGGGCGGGAATCAGCGAAGCACTTCGTTGGCCGAAGCTACGGAAATATCGTGAA
>WNFO01009722.1_pt1 | contig 15443 bp, 13 predicted proteins | sample 5400251 | NCBI WGS metagenome assembly WNFO01 (sample SAMN13153354, study PRJNA577476) | soil metagenome | isolation source: 100 cm saprolite under Madrone tree | place: USA:California | collected 2016-06-14 | reverse complement strand
CGCCGCACTCTCGAGGTCGGTATAGGTGAGCAGCCCCAGGCCTACCGGGACATGCCGAGCGAGGCCGGTATCCTCCATCACCACGGGCCGCCCGGCGGCCAGGTAGCAACCGCTTCGGTCGCTGAACCAGCCGCTCTTCCCGAGGGAACAGATCGGTCTCACGGGAGAGAACTCGCCTCGCGATCCGTGTATATACCGGCGATATGAGTCCGGGTCTCCGACCCGCGGCAGCAGGTTGTCGTCGAGCGCGCCCTGCATGATCAGCAGTGGCGCCAGGGAGACCGCCTCGCGGCGCTCGAGGATCTGCTGCGGATTGCCTTCGTAGATCGTTTCGCACGGGTTAAGTAGATCCTGTTGTTCTCGATCATCCCCTCGCGCTTCATCCTCTCCGCCTGCTGAAAGCGCGCATACGGGTCGCTGATCGGCATCGGCCGCCGAGCGCGCAGATCGGGCACCGCCTTCCGTCCTCTCTCAGGGCCTTTGTGCTGCCTACGCGCTACGCGCTCTTGTCATCGCGTGAGCGTATCTCTACCTCTGACCAGATGCAACGAGAGCACGGTTTGTTGCTCCTCGATCGATTAGGAGGAACAGAGATGTCGAGGCAGTTTTCGCTCGATCAGACTGAATTCACCGGCAAGCGTACCCTCGCTACTCAGGGGCGAGGCCGGACTCCTCGACAAGCTTCGTCAGGACAGTCTCGGCCTTGAAGTACTCCTCCGCGATCGCGCGTGCCGCCCGGCGGTGACGTTCGTAATCGGCGTCGACGGCCTGGAAGGCCGCCAGGACATCGTTGATGCTGTTGAAGGCGAAGAGCCCCTCGCCGGTCGGGAGAAACTTCCCGAACGCGGTGTCCTGGGTGATCACCGGACGCCCCGCGGCAAGGTAGCAAGCGCTGCGATCACTGAACCAGCCGCTTCGGAGACGCACGTTCTGGTCCTTGGCGACGGTGAACTCTCCGCGCGAGCCGAGGATGTAGTCTCGGTACGGCTCGATGTGTCTCGAGAGGGTCATGGCGTCGACAACCCGCCACCCGTGCGACGTCAACAGACGGATCGCTTCGGCATCGTCGTCGCTCAGCCCAATCCACGTGTGCTCGCCTTCCCCCTTTTGACCTTTCAGGGCGAGGGCCAGCTCTAACGACTGCCCGCTCCGACGCGGGAGATCGACGAACTTGAGGAATTCATGGTGTTTGCTCCATGTGTACGCCTCGCCCTTCCACTCGATGTCCTTGCCGGACTGACGCCAATTTGCAACGGTGGTGAAGCGCGGCCCCGGTAGGGAAGGAGTCACGTGAGGTGGCGACGTCGTCGTGGAGGTGGTCCACCAATCGAGCACGACAGGTTGGCGCGTGGCACGGTAGTCGAAGCGATCGTTCGGGACGCAACAATCAGGCGCACCGAGATTCTCTCCGTACGAAAAATGATGGGTATGAGCGTTCAGCAGCTCGATGTAGGACGCGCTCCCTTTCGCCACTTCGATCTGCGGCAGGACAGGGTCCGTCTCGAGATAGATGCGCACTGGAACGCGCTGATGTTCGGGGCGCAAGACCGTCGACCCGGTGAGATTGACGAGGGCGTCGGCTTCCTCGAAGAGCCGCCGAACCTCGGCCGCTGCGAGACCGAACGTGCGCCCGCCCTGCGCGGCGGCACAATACGCCCATCGATCGGAGAAGCCATATCGCGCCATCACGGCGCTGAGGTAGTTGACGGTGTACGTGGGATCGTCGGTGATCGTGTTCTGGTCGGGATCGTACGACCACTCATTGGTGTCTTCGACGTAGTAGACCGCGAACCCTAATCGACGGAAGCCTTCGAGATAGTGGAGCACCTGCCAGGCCACACCCGCGAGCGGCATGCGGCCCATCATTCCGAGGACGACCAGTCGCAGGTTCGCGGTCATCGCCTATGCCAGACGCGCTTCGTACGCCCTGAGGATCTGCGCTTTGTCGAGCGTCGCGCTCACCGCGGGGATCTTCCGCGCGACTAGTCTCAGGCTCCCGAGTCGACCCACGCTATGCGGCGGATGGTTGTCCGTGAGAGTCGTGACGTCGAAATGCTCCCGCACCAACGCGCGGAGACTATCAATCGAAAACACCGTCGGTTCATCGGGCGTCGGCTCTCCTCCAGTATCCACGCTTATGAATGCTGCTCCGTCGTTGTTGAGAATCCTCCAGATCTCCTTCAACGCCGTGCCCGGATCCGGCATGTGATCGAGAGCGTTGCGACAGATCACCAGGTCGGCGCAGTCATCCAGCAGAGGAAGACTCTCTGCGCTGAGCGACAGGTAGAGCGTGCGACCGCCCGCCTCGTCGGCGACCAGCATCTTGAGCCGCTGATACAGATACAAGAGGGGGTCGATCGCGACCTTGACGCTCGCCGGAAAAGCCGCGAGGTCCCCGGTGCAGCCACATCCGATGCTCACGACGGTCTTGCCCTGGAGCCAGCTTGTATCTCGGCCCAAGTAGCCGACGACCTCGTCCAGCAGGAGCCGCGAGTACGCGAGCCGCTCGGCATCGTAGGGGCCGCCAAAGCGATCCCGCTCATACTTTTCGTGATAGAGGAACCAGCCTACCTCGTCCAGGTACCGTGGATCGGTCAGATCGGGCATCTGTGGCATGTCGTGCCTCCGCTAGCGCATACGTCAGGGCGCCATCCGCTCGAGCACCCTGGTGAGGACCTTTTCGGCATCGAAATGCTCCTCGGCCAGAGCTCGGGCCGCACGGGCGTGGCGCTCGTAGTCAGCCTCCGCGGCCTCGAGGGCGGCGGCGGCTTCGTCGACGTTGTGGAAACGGAAGAGGCCCTCGGCGTCAGGCAGGAAACGGCTGGGACCGGTGTGCTGGACGACCGCCGGCTTGCCGGTCGCGAGATAGCAGATGGTCCGGTCGCTGATCCAGGCCGTAGCCAGACGCGTGAAGGACGGCTTAGCGCAGCTGAACTCACCCCGGGACTTTCGGATGTAGGCGCGATACTGGTCGGCGGTCGCACTGACCTCGGAGGCCTCGCGGACGATCCAGCCGTGCCGCTCGAGGAATCGCTGCTCCTCCTCGACCCCGCCAAGCGCGATCGCGAGCTCCAGACGGCGGGAGATTCGCGACGGCAGCTCGACGCATTCGAGAAAGGCGCTGCGCTTCTCGTTGGAATAGGATTCGCCGCCGCGGAGCATCCAGCCTCCCCACCAGCTCGACACGGTCGTGTAGGGCGCCTCGGCGGCGACGGGTGCCGGTGACCAGGCCGGAATGAATACCGGCGGCGGCGTGTAGTGCCATCGCAGACCACAATCCGGAAATCGTGCGGCCGGCGTGCCCACCGTTTCCCCGATGGTGAAATACACGTCATGAGGCGCCACGGCCATTTGTCCCTCGCTGATCCAGCACTGTGTTAGCCCCGGGTCGATATCGACCAGGGCTGACTTCCTGAAGCGCCGGACCGTCTCGGTCTCTGCGCAGTATCCCAGGTCCAGGACGAGGTCCGCTTCGGCGGCGGCGTCGAGGTCCAGGTACCCCTCGACCTTCGGCTCGAGCGCCAGCGACTGCGCCAGGCCGAAGCCCTCGAGCTGGCTCCGTAGCGCCGCCGCCCTTTCGCGCGTCGCGTCGGGGGCGACGCTGCGATCGACGACCTCGAGCCAGATCACCCGGCAGCCCAGTGCGCGCAAGCCGAGCGCCCAGTTGAGATACACCCACAGATGCCCGCCGACAACCGGGGGGAGATTGCCTCTGCCGGAAAGACAGACGGTCAGGCTCACCGAGTCACTCCCTTTGGGTGAACCCGTTGTACCACTCGTCTGGAGGAAAGACGCGCGTTTATGTCGTCTACGCTCCCTCCACGCGCGCCGCCACGAAATAGAGATCGGCCATCGCCCCGTTGGTGATGAACATCTTGGAGCCCTTGAGCACGTAGTGATCGCCCTCGCGCAGGGCACGGGTGCGGATGGCGGCTACGTCGCTGCCGCCGTCCGGCTCGGTCACCGCGATCGCCGTCAGCGCTTCGCCCCGGCAGATGGCGGAGAGGTGCTTCTCATTGAGCGGCTCGCTGCCCGTCCAGTAGAGGTGGGGGCACGCCATGTCAGTGTGGACCCCGACCGCCATCGCGAACGAGCCGCAGCGCGAGCGCGCGCACTCCTCGTGGAGGACGGCGCCGGTGAGGAAGTCGGCGCCCGCCCCACTGTACTTCTCGTCGTATTCGACGCCGAGCAAGCCCAGCTCGCCCATCCAGCGCCAGATCGTCTTCGGGATGCGGCCGGCCGCCTCCCACGCCTCGCCGTGCGGCATCACCTCATGCTCGACGAAGCTCCGCACAGAGGCTCGAAACATCTCGTGCTGCTCGTCGACGATCTTCAGCGGACCCTCCGTGGCGGGAAGGGTTTCAGAGATCGCGGGCCGGCGCCAAGGGACCGGTGAACCGCGCCGCGGACTCTCGCGAGCACGCGCGGCCGAGAACCGGTGTTACGATCGACTCAGCGAGTCCGGGTGAGATACCAGGATTCGACCCGAGAATTTCCACGGGCGAGGTACTCATTCGTGAGTGGGACGAGTTCCGCCTTGCAGCCGCCTCGGGTTGCGCAGGTCGCTCTAGTGTGGGTGGAAGTGGCCCCGGCTATGTATGGTGATGTCGACCTCATCGCCGCCTACCCGCGGAGGGACTTCACAGCCAGGGTGAGCCAAGTTCTGCTGTGTGAGTCGCTTCGTGCGAGTCAGCTCATAGCTCCAGTCGCACCCATGACGACGGCCGGACAGCCGACGGTTGTGCCGATGATCGGGATTTGCGAACCTCCTTGATCGAATCCAGGCCGCGCGGCTGCGGGCGGTCAGCTGCCGGGAGGCTCGTCGACTTGAGGCCTAACGCCCAACGTCATCTCGCCCGCCTGGCGGCGGGCGGTCTGCTCATGCTGTTCCTTGCCCAGGGCCTGGTGCTCGTCCAGGCAAACGCGCCGACCTACGACGAGGGCGCGCACCTCGCGGAAGGCTATTCGTATCTGGCGCGGCGCGACTTTCGCCTGAACCCGCAGAATCCTCCTCTCGTCAAAATGCTGCTGGCGTCCGTGCTCTTCTTCGGATACCGGCTGCCGTTCGATCCCCCGGCAGAGCACTGGCGAGCGGCAGCAGACTTTGCGATCGGACAGACCTTCCTGTACGCCTCCTCGCTCCACGCCGACCAAATCCTCACCGCCGGTCGCCTCTCGAACTTGGTCCTGGGTGCGCTCCTCGTCGTGCTGGTTGGCTGGTGGGCCCATCGTCTCTGGGGCCGCTGGGCGGCGGTCGTGGCCATGGCGCTCGCCTGTCTCGAGCCGACCCTGGTGGCCCACGCGTCGCTGGCCCACACCGATGTCGGTGTCAGCCTCTTCATCGCCCTGGCGCTCTATCTGCTATGGGAGCATGCGGTGGCGCCCTCCGCCTGGCACGCCGCGAGAGCCGGCATGGCGGTGGGCCTCGCGTTGGTTTCCAAGTACTCGAGCATCTCCCTGCTTCCGATCATCGGCCTGATCCTAATTGGCCACATCGTCTTCGGCGACGTGATGGGGGGAGGATGGCCAGCGCGATGCACGACAGCCACGGTGGGCGGCCGGATCGGACAGGGAGCTGCGACCCTGGTCCTGATTGTCGTTCCTGTCTTAGCCGTCATCCCCGCTGCATACTTCTTCCAGGGCTTTGCGCCCTGGCTGTCGGGGTTCGAACTGTTCTTCGCGCTCGCAAGAGCAGGTCAGCCAGCCTTTTTTCTCGGCCAGTACTCGACGGAGGGCTGGTGGCACTACTTTCCGGTGGCGTTTCTCATCAAGACCCCGCTCGGAAGCCTCTTCCTGATCGTCCTCGGACTCGCGCTCGCTCGGGCCGGAACGCCGCTTCGCCGACGCGAAACGCTCTTCCTGCTCGCGCCCGTGCTTCTATTCTTCGGCGTATTGACCCAGGCCCGCGTAAATATCGGCGTGCGGTACGCCCTGCCCGTCTACCCCTTGCTCTTCGTCCTGGCTTCACGGACGGTGACAGTTTCCACGAGGCGCGCGTGGGTGATGCCTTCGCTCGTCGCCCTGGCCCTCACTTTCACGGCCGTGTCCACGCTGCGCGTCATGCCCCACCAACTCGCGTACTTCAACGAGCTGGTCGGTGGGCCGGAGCAGGGGTACCACTATCTCGGCGATTCGAATGTGGATTGGGGCCAGAATCTGAAGCGTGTCAAGGCCTTCATGGAGCGGGAAGGAGTGCCGATCATCTATCTCTCGTACTTCGGCACCGCCCCGCCGGGCTACTACGGCATCCGTTACCAGTATGTGCCAGGCTCCTGGCCGCTCGAGTGGCCACCGCCCTCTGATCTCGTGCCGGCCGAGCTACGGCGTAAGCTCTTGATCATCAGCGCGGTCAATCTGCATGAAATCTTTTCCCACGACGACCCGCTTTTCAAATGGCTACAGAACCGCAAGCCCGTCGCGAGGATCGGCTATTCGATGTTCGTCTACGATCTGAGCGGTGATCTCGATGCCCTGCATCAGCTGGGCGAGGCCTACCGAAAGACGGGACTCTTCTACCTGACCAAGGCGGAAGCCGAGAAGGTTCTCACGATTGATCCGAACCACGCCCGGGCCAAGCGCTTGCTCGACGAGATCAGCGCGCAGGGTCGCTGAGCGAGAGCCCGGCCTACATCGGCGGACGCATCGACCGCGGCGCTCTCTGCTATGGCGAGGACAACAACTACGTGTACGGCGAGCTACTCGGGATGTCTTCCCAGGAGATCAAGGCCCTCGCCGAAGAGGGCGTCATCTGAGCGTGTGCTTCGACAGGAACTCCTTGATACCGACAGGAACTCCTTGATACGGAGCTTCGCCGCCGCCAGCGGCGCCCCTTCTTTCCACTCCCGGATGAACTCGCAGTTGGGGAGCAGCTTCGCCGTCTCCACAGGTGCCCGCCCTGGGGATAGCGGAGAGTGTTGGAAGTGCCGATGCAGACGGTGACGCTCACGGCGGGGGCGGTCGCGGCTTACCCGAGGCCGCAGTCCGTGAGCAGCCGGGAGAGGACCTTCTCGGCCGCGAACTCCCGCTCGGCGATCGCGCGGGCTGCGTCGCAGTGGCGCGCGTAGTCCCCACTGTGTGGCGGATAACTGTCCGTCATCGTCACGACGTCGCAGCGTCCCGCCAGCAGTGCGCGGAGGCTGTCCACCGAGAAGACCGTCGGCTGATCGGAGGGAGCGACGGCTCGCTTCCTGATCGGCGGCAGCTCTCCCGCGCGGAGAGAGCCCCCCGGTGATTCCGGCTAGCTCGAGCTCCAGGCGAATGGCGCGAAGTGGCCGTTGTTGCGGCCCGACGTGTCGTCCCAGTCGATGCCGAAGCCGTGCATGTGGCTGCGCGAGGCTTTCGCGAGCGCGAGCCGACTGGCCGCCGGGTGACCGACGTTGTCGAGGAAGATCGGCTCGTCCTGCTTGGCGCCCGCGATGCCCTCGATGGCGATGTCGAGCGCGCCAGGGATGGAGACCGACCGGCGCATCCCACTCATCTCGAACTTGATCGGCTTCGCCTCGGCGCCGCCGAAGCGGCCGATCAGCGGAGCGAGCGCGGCCATCGGCCCGCCGCCCTGGCCACTCGCGATCGTCGTGAGCGCCTCGCGCTGCTCCTTCGAGGCGCGCTCGTCGAGGATGAGTCCGACCGTCCAGTTGCCCTGGATCATCGGGCCCGGCGTGTGCAGCAGGACGGCGAAGCTCACGCCGTCGAGCTTGGTGCTTCCGTACTGACCGCGGTCGACGCGGAACACGAGGCCCGCGTCGCAGTAGCCCTTGCTCGGCCGGGCCGCCAGCCCCGACGTCGGGCACGGGCACACGGAGTCACAACTGCAGGCCTCGCAATACTCGCCGTTGATCCGCCATTGCACGTTCGCCATTGACGATCCTCCGTTAGTGGCTCGACGTCCGTCACATCGAGTGGCCGCCGGCCCTCAGCGCCACTGCGAGGCCCGGGCGGACGGCGACGGCGACGCCCAGGAACACGAGCGCAACGCCGGTCACCCGCGCGACCCACTCTCCGCGCGGTAGGAGCTTCTCGGCCGCCACGACGGCGGCGATGAGCAGGACCCAGGGAAGACCCATCGCCCCGGCCACGACCAGAACGACCATGAGCGCCCAGCAGCAGCCCAGACAATACAGTGCGTGCGCCCAGCCCATCGCCAGGCCGCCACGCCAGCCCTCGCGCCAGTGGCCGAGGAGGAATCCGAGGGGGCTGCGGCAGTGTCGCAGACACACCTGCTTGAGCGGCGAGAGCTGAAAGATCCCGGCGACGACGAGCACGCCGGCGATGCCGTTGGCCAGCGCGTGGGCGCTGATGGCGCTGAGCCCGACGCTCGCGAAGTAGATCGCAACGCCCGTGAGGGCCCAGAGCGCGAGATACGTGAGCGTGAACAGCGCGATCCGGACGGCCTGCCTGCCCGGGCCCGTCGTGTTTCGCTGTGTGGCGGCGTAGAGCCCCATCATCGGCAGGGCGCTCGGGAGCATCATCGCCGCCATCATGACTCCCCAGGCCCCAACGAAGGCGAGGCCCTCGACGACCGTCGGCGTCATCACCATGTCCATACCGGCCATGTCGTCTGCCGCCGTCGGCGAGAACAAGATATGAGCCCACGCCGCCGCCGCGACCAGGAGGAGGGAGACGTGCGTCAGGACGGTGGCGCGGGTGCGACCGGTGACCGCGGCCGGATCGGGAGCCGACTCGCGAGGAGCCCCAACGAGCATCGCGGGCACTCTATCCCGCGTCCCCCGGCGTGTCCAGTGGTCAGCCGATGCGCGCGCGCACGAAGTCGCCGATCACGCCGACGGCGTGCTCGGCCTCGTCCAGCATCGGCAGGAACCAGTGCCAGACGTGGACCATCGCGGGCCACTCCTCGACCGTGACCTCGACACCCGCCGTGCGAGCCCGCGCGCCGAGCCCGCGTGCGTCGTCGAGAAGCACCTCCTCGCTGCCGACCTGGACGAGCAGCGGCGGTAGATGTCGCAGATCGGCGAAGAGCGGCGAGGCCAGCGGCGTCTTGGGGTCGCCATGGCCCACGTAGGCCTGCGCCAGCGCGGTCACGCCGTCACGGGTCACGATGGGATCGGTGGTGGCCTTGGTCGCGTAGCTGGCGCCGCTGCAGGTGAGGTCGACCCAGGGCGAGATGCATACGCCGGCGGCCGGCCGCGGTAGCCCGCGGTCGCGTAGCGCGACGAGGGTGGCCACGGTGAGTCCGCCTCCCGCGGAGTCGCCGGCCAGGACGACGCGGCCCGGCGCGATGCCTTGTCCAAGCAGCCACTGGTACGCCGCGACCGCGTCGTCCAGCGCCGCCGGGAACGGGTGCTCGGGTGCCAGCCGGTAGTCGAGGATCAGCGCCCGCGAAGCGGCGGCGCGCGCGATCGCCGCGGCGAGGTGGCGATGTGAGCGCACCGAGCCGATCACGTAGCCGCCGCCGTGCAGGTAGAGCACCACCGCGTCGGCCCTGACGCCCGGGGGCTGGAGCCATTCGGCTGGACGCTCCGGGGCCTTCACGCGCTCGATCGCCACGTCGGCCGGCGTCGGAAAGACGCGCTCCGCGCGATCGTACTGGGCGCGTCGCTGCTCCGTGGTGAGCGAGTTGGCCGGTGGCAGCTTCGCCAGGTGCTCTCGGACGACGTGGATTCCGCGCTCGGTCACGACGGAAGCGCTCCCTTCGGGGAATACGATACCCTGAAATGCGACATGATCGTCACTCGAACACGGGTCCTCGCGTTGTTGGCCGTTCTCACGCTCTGGCTCGGCGTTCCCGCGCACGCCCAGAACGCCTCGCCCGCGACCTATGCGAAGGAGCGCGTGACCTTCAAGAGCGAAAACCTCAACCTCGTCGGGTTCCTCTTCAGGCCTGCCGGGGTCGGGCCGTTTTCCGGGCTCATCTGGAATCACGGCAGCGAAAAGGATCCTGGTACGCAACGGCAGTTCGACGCGGTCGCGGCGATCTTCGTGCCCGCAGGCTACGTGGTCTTTGCGCCGGTGCGCCGAGGGCACGGCGGTTCCGAAGGACCGTACAGCTTGCCGGGCAGGCGTATCTCAAGAGCCTACCGTACGTCGACCAGAATCGTCTCGTGGTCGCGGGCTGCTCGTTCGGCGGAATCCAGACTCTGCTCGCCGCCGAGCGTGGCGCGGGCTTCAGGGCGGCGGTGCCGATCTCGCCCGCGGCGTTGAGCTGGAACGGCAACCCGCCTCTGCGAGAGCGGCTCCTCTCCGCCGTGCGGAAGATCGAGATTCCCGTGTTTCTGATCCAGCCGCCCAAGGACGCGAGCCTGGAGCCAAGCTATGTCCTCGGCCGTGAGTTCCGGCGGCTCGGTAAGACGTACAGGGGGAAGATCTACCCGCCCGAGATGCCGGAGGACCAGCAGGGACACTGCTTCGGCGGCGCGAAGGGGATGCACGTCTGGGCGCAGGACGTCCTCGCGTTCTTGGCGGGAGCGGCTCCGTGATTACGGGTCAGGTCCGTCCCTCGTGTGACCGGCTCGCGAGCGCCTCGCTGACGGTCCCGAGCCGTTGCCGGCCCGCTCCGGTCAACGTGTCATCTGGTTGCGGTGTCCAGGGTCCCGCCGCGCGCTTCGCGGCTCGATCAGCTCTCACCGCCGTCGTCCCTGTACGGATCACGCTCGATGCTGCGGACCAGGTAGTCCCTGACCGACTCCCCGTCGATCGCGAGGAACACGGTGGCTCGCGCCCGCAAAGGTCGACCCACCCAGATGGCGGACGCGACGGATCCGGTGACCGCGTTGACGCCCTGCCACACGCCGCCGGCCGGCCGGAGATCTCGCCGGCTCGTCGTCGTCTCTCGCTTGCATTCTTCGAAGCCATTCTTCGAGAGGGCATCCACGATGTCCTCCAGCGCGGCGCTCCACCCGTGCTCCGCTTCGATCCAGGTCATCCGGCCCTGCTTGCGAAGCTCCTCGAGGCCGTGCATGAGTGGCATCTTGCCCTCCCCGTCGACTGTCGGGGCGCCGCGGGCTGAATCGGAGGTGGCTCCTGGGGGGAGCCACCTCACGGGATTCACTTGCCCGCGCCGACGGAGACGGCGAAGTTGACCGTCTCCTCCCGGTACGATGACGGGATGTACGCGAACTCGAGGCGGATCTCCTTCAGCCTCTTCGCCTTCAGGGCTTCGGCGGGGAACTCCACGTCCAGGGATTGGATTGCCTCCTGCCCAGGATCGAGTCGCTCGCTGCCGTACGTGGCGAACTTGAGGGTCGGTTCGGACCGCGCGTCCTCGAGCTTGATGGGCTGTCCCTGGGCATCGATGTAGCGAAGCTTGCCTTCGAGCAGCCGCACCGTTTGATTGGTCGACGTGTTCTTCAGCCTGAGCGTCCCGGTGAGCTTCGCCGCGGTGACGATCCGGTCGGATCCTTTCTCGACCCGCTCGGCGACCTTCATCTCGGTGACTTCGCCCGTGACGATCCCAGCCTTCACCTTCACCGAAGCAGGCGTCACTGCGTACGTCCTTTCCTCGATCGGCGCAGCCACCGCCGCCGGCTGCTGCACGGGGCCGAGGGTTATCCAGGCCACGAGGGCCACGAGCGCGGCGCCTAGCCCCCACCGCCAGAACGCATCCTTCTTCTCGGTCGGACGCTCAGTGGCAAAAAATTGGCGTTGCGCGATGATCGGGATGGTCGCCGCCATGAACGCGATGACAGCCACCGCGACCATTCCTGCTCCCGGGAAGATCCCCAGGGTCCGAAGGAGCCAGCTTCCCCCGATGCTCCCGACGATACCGAGAGTGATGTCCCACTTCAGCCCGTAGCCTCCACGCGTCATCACCCACCCGGCCAACAAGCCCGCCAGCAGTCCTGCGAGAATCCACGTCAAGAAAGTCATGACTCTTCCTCCTTCAACTGGTTACGGCTCCCGCGCATCACTTCCCCGGCACCGTCGCACGCGTCGCGCCCCCTCTCGATTTACGTCCAATGGACGCACGAGGCCTCAGACGCTCCGGGGCCGGAGCCTCCGTCGGCCCGTCGCCGTTTTGTCGCACGAGGAGAGTCGCGAGCATTTCGATCGCCCGCTGGTCGAGGGCCCGGTCGTCGATCATCACCTGCACGGTGGAACCCGCGAGCCCCCGGACGCGCTCAGCCGCCGCGGTGGAGCAGACGACGACGTCCACTCGCCGCACCAGGCGACCCAGTGCGGCCCCCTCGGCGGGGCAGACCCCGACGAGCGCGATGTTCGGCAGGCCGGCGTTGGCGATCGAGTGCTCCAGGTTGTGGGCCGTCTCGACAGTGGTGGAGGCCACGCCCACCCGCGTCCCCGACGGGAACTGGGCCAGGCGGTGAAGAGTTTCGAGATGCGCCTCGGCGAGCAGCGCGATCACCGGGACTCCCTTGCCCTTCAGGAGTTGCTCCACCTGCGGGAGATGACAGAAGCTCGTGACCGCAGCCCGCCAGCGACCGGGTTGCTTCTGGCGCCGCGTGACCGCCGGGAGCTCGGCGAGGAGCACCTTGTCGACCCGGACCGGGAGGTGGGCCTCGAGTTGCCGGGCAAAGAAGTCGAGCTCCGGCGGGCTGCACTCCACCAGGAGGACCTCGACGGCCCCGCGAATGGCGGCGGGCCGGATCCCGGCCAAGCTCAGAACGCCCACCGACAGGTCGTCGGCGGTCATCCCGAGGGCCGCAGCCCGGATCACCGTATCTTGCAAGAAGCCCTCGCGGAGATGAGGGGCGGGGCGGGCAGGCGGCGCCGGGGCCACGAACACGCCCTTCCCGCGCCGAGCTTCCACGTAGCCACTCCGCTTCAGATCGTCGATGACGCGCGCGACGGTATTCGGATTGACACCGAGGAAGCCGGCCAGCTCCCGGATGCTGGGCAGCGCTTGGTCCCGCGGGACGCCGCCGCCCTCGATGGCGTGGCGGAGCTGCTCCGTCAGTTGACGCCGGATCGGGATCGGACTGTGGCCGTCTATCCTGAGATTCATCGCAATCGTCATACTGTATCGCTACAATAGTACACTAGGTCAATTTAGTCAAGGTGTACTATTTTAGTGGTACACTGCACCGCTGAGGAGGCGATTCGTGGGTGAAATCGGACTGGTCCTGGCGCGCGGCGGACCAGCGACGCGTCGGCGTTCACCAGCTCCGCCGGTTCGGCAAGACCGGACCGCTCCGCGACGTGCGCCCGCTTCACCCGATCCCACGGACCGCTTCTATGCCGCCGTGCGGCTCGTCGTTCGGTTCTGGCTCTGGTTCTGCTTCAAGCCCGTCGACGTCCGGCACCCCGAGCGCGTCCCGGCCGACGGCCCGGTGCTCCTCTGCATCAACCACCCGAACAACCTGATCGATTCCCTGGTCGTCGCGACAGCGCTCCGGAGGAAGGTCCACTTCCTCGCCGCGGCGGCGATGTTCCGTAACCCACTGGTCGCCCGTTTCCTGCGTGCGTGCGGGGCGATCCTCGTGTACCGGAAGGAGGACGACCCGGACAAGATGGACCCGAATGCGAAAGCATTTGCCGCCTGCTTCCAGGCGCTCGAGGGCGGCCGCCTCATTGCGATGTACCCCGAAGGCACGACGCATGCCGAGGCGCGCGTCCAGCGCATCAAGAGCGGCGCGGCCCGCATCGCGCTGGGCCACGAGGCGGCCCGACCGGGCGACCTGTCGCTCATCCCGGTGGGGCTCACGTTCGAGGCGCGCAAGTCATTCCTGGGGCGGGTGCTCGTCTCCTTCGGAGAGCCGATCCCGGTGGCGCCGTACCTCGAGGCTCATCGGCAGGACCCGTGCAAGGCGGTCGATGCCTTGACGCGAGCGATCCAGCGGGCGATGGAAGCCGAGCTGATCGGTGAGATCGATCCCTTCCGGCTGTCCCACGCGATCGTCGACGCCGCCGTCTGGCAACGGATCCAGGGCTACCGCGCCCTCCTGGCGGAGTACCGCGTGAAGGACGAGGCGGTGCAGGCGCAGCGGCGACGGCCACTGCGTCGCGAGCGTGTTCGCCACTCGTGGGAGGCGATCGTGGGCTTCCCCTTCTTCGTCTACGGCGCCGTCGTCAACGGCCTCCCGTACCTGATCCCCCGCTGGTTCGCCCGCCGGCTGGCCAAGAAGGAGACCGATTACGCGACCGTGCGCTTCCTGGCGAGCGTCGTCGCGTTTCCGCTGTGCTGGACGCTCGAGACGTGGGTGGTCGGATGGCAGACCGGGGCGGCTGGAGCCGCGGTCTTCGCGCTGTCGCTGCCGTTGACCGGTCTGGTCGCGTATCGCTATCTGGTGGGGGCCGGCCGTCTGCGCAGCCGGCTCCGCTTCGGCGTCCTTGCCTTCAGCCGCGAGCAGGCGGCCCGATGCCTCGTGGCCGAGCGCGAGGCGATCATCGCCGAGCTCGAGCGCGCCCAGGTGGACTACCTCCGCTAGACCTCCGCGGAGGCCAGGAGGGCCATGAGATCATCCCGGCTCACGACCTCCTTCTCGATCAGCAGTTTCGCCAGTGACGTGAGGACGTCTCGCTTGGCGGTCAGGGTCTCGCGGACGCGCCCGTGCGCTGCCTCGAAAAGCTTCCGGATCTCGTCGTCGATGCGACGGGCAGTCTCCTCGCTGTACTCTCGCTGAGCCATCGACGGAACGTTGAGGAAGAGCGCCTGGCGGGGCGGCTCGAACGTCGCCAGCCCCAGAGCGTCACTCATCCCGTAGCGGGCGACCATGTGGCGCGCCATGTCGGTGGCCCGCTGGAGGTCGTCCTGCGCACCGGTCGAGACGTCGCCGAAGACGATCTCCTCCGCCACGCGACCGCCGAGCAACACGTCGAGGCGATCGAGGAGCTCGGCGCGCGTCATGAGGTACCGGTCCTCGGTCGGTTGCTGCTGCGTGTACCCGAGCGCGGCCACGCCGCGAGGGATCACGGAGATCTTCGCCACGCGGTCGGCGTGCTGGCGCGACTCCGCGACCAGCGCATGGCCCGCTTCGTGGTAGGCGACGATCTCTTTTTCCTTCGGGTTGATCACGCGCGATCTGCGCTCCAGACCACCCACCACGCGGTCGATGGCCTCGTCGAAGTCCACCGCATCCACGCTCTCCTTCCCCACGCGGGCCGCGTGGAGCGCGGCCTCGTTGACGAGATTGGCGAGATCAGCGCCGACGAAGCCGGGCGTCCTCGCCGCCACCACGGAGAGATCGAGGCCGGGGGCCAGCTTGACGTCGCGGACATGCACCTTCAGAATTTTCTCCCGCCCTCTGAGGTCGGGACGGTCGAGGACCACCTGCCGATCGAAGCGGCCTGGCCGGAGCAACGCAGGGTCCAGGATTTCGGGCCGATTCGTGGCCGCCAGGATCATGACGCCCTTCTGGGTGTCGAAGCCGTCGAGCTCCGCAAGGAGTTGATTCAGGGTTTGCTCGCGCTCGTCGTGGCCGCCCACGATCGGGCTGACACCGCGCGCTTTCCCCAGCGCATCCAGCTCGTCGATGAAGATGATGCTCGGGGCCTTCTCCTGGGCCTGGGCGAAGAGGTCGCGGACGCGCGCG
>WNFO01002400.1_pt1 | contig 15444 bp, 11 predicted proteins | sample 5400251 | NCBI WGS metagenome assembly WNFO01 (sample SAMN13153354, study PRJNA577476) | soil metagenome | isolation source: 100 cm saprolite under Madrone tree | place: USA:California | collected 2016-06-14 | reverse complement strand
GACGGGGTCGGCGAAAAAGGCACGCCGAAAGGTGACGGCGAGGCCGCCACGAAAGATCATTTTCACCACGATGGCCATCGATGATGTTGTCGATCCTGCAGGCGATCTGGCAAGCCGACGGAACGTTTCCGAGCGGATCGTTCGCTTTCTCCTATGGTGTCGAGGGCGTTGTCGCCCAGCACCCCCGACTGGATGGGACCGCGCTTGCCGAATTGACGACCACGATCATTCGCCAGCGCTGGGCGACGTGTGACCGGATCGCGCTGGTACAGGCATTTCACGCCGCAGGCGACCTTCGCGCCATCGCGACGATCGATCGTGACGTGGAGGCCTCGACGTTCGGCAGCACGATGCGCGACGGCTCGCGGCGTAACGGCGGATCCTTCCTGGCGTCGCATGCAAGGCTCGGCGACGCCACGGCGTTGCGATTGCGCGATGCGGTGCGCGCGGGCATCTGCCTTGGCCATATCGCCGTGATGCAGGGAGCGGTCTGGCAGGCGATGGGCCTTGACGAAAAACTGGCGCAGCTCGCTTCCGCCTATGGCGTCGCCTCCGGTGTGACGGCCGCGGCGGTGCGGCTTGGCGCGATCGGTGCGCTGGGGGGCCAGAAGGTCCTGCGCGGATGCCTTCCCTTGATCGAGACGCTGGTTAGCCAGCCGGTCCCGGAGGATGCCGAACTTTCGAGCTTCGTTCCATTTCTAGAGATCGCCGCCGCGCGGCACGCGCGCGCCGACCTGCGCCTGTTCGTCAATTGAGAGGGTGTGAACGATGCTGCTGACGCCCACCGAGCTCGAGCGTTTGACGATCTTCACCGCGGCCGAATTGGCGCGCCGGCGGCGGGCGAAGGGGCTCAAGCTGAACTATCCCGAAGCCGTTGCCATTATCACCGACGAAATCCTCGAAGGCGCGCGGGAGGGCCGATCGGTCGCTGATCTGATCGGACATGGATCGACGATTCTATCAACCGATGACGTGCTGTCCGGCATCGCCGCGATGATGAACATCATTCAGATCGAGTGCGTGTTTCCCGACGGTACCAAGCTCGTGACGGTCCACGAACCGATCCGGCCGGCGCCCGGTTCGCAGGCTGATCCGGAACACCCCGGCCTCGTCACCGCAGCCGACGGCAGCATCGATCTCAACGCGGGGCGCCGCTCGCTCAAATTGAAAGCCCGAAATACCGGCGATCGGCCGATCCAGATCGGTTCGCACTTCCATTTCTTCGAGGTCAACAAGGCCATGGAATTCGACAGGGCCGCCGCGTTCGGCATGCGGCTCGATATTCCCGCCGGCACCGCGGTGCGGTTCGAACCCGGCGCCTGGAAGGAAGTCTCGCTCGTGACATTCGGCGGCCGCAGTGAATTGACCGGGCTGAACAACCTTACCAACGGATTGAGCTCGGATCCGGCCGTACGCGAGGGGGCGCTTGAACAGGCGAAGAAGCGGGGCTTCAAAGGGTCGTAACATGGCAAGCATCGATCGCCGGGACTACGCTGCACTCTACGGTCCGACCACCGGAGATGCCGTTCGGCTTGGCGACACGGCGCTGACGGCCGTGGTGGAGAAGGATCACGCCGTCTATGGCGACGAATGCCTGCACGGTGGCGGCAAAACCCTTCGCGACGGAATCGGGATGGCCGGGATCACCAGCGCGGAGGGCGCGCTGGATTTCCTGTTGTGCAACGTCGTCGTGATCGATCCCGTCGTCGGGATCGTCAAAGGCGATCTCGGCATCCGCCATGGCCGCATCGTCGGGATCGGCAAGGCCGGCAATCCTGCCATCATGGACGGCGTCGATCCGCGCCTGATCGTGTCCAGCGGCACAACCGTGCGCGACTGCGAGGGGCTGATCGCAACGCCGGGCGCGATCGACGTTCACGTTCATTTCGACAGCGCGGGCCTGGTCGAGCATGCGCTGGCGAGCGGCATCACCACCATGATCGGCGGTTCGCTCGGACCAATCACCGTCGGGATCGATTCCGGCGGTCCGTTCAACACCGGGAAAATGCTGCAGGCCGCGGAAGCGTGGCCGATGAACTTTGGCTTTCTGGGCCGCGGCAATTCGCACCGCGTGCCGCCGCTGGTCGAACAGCTGGAAACCGGTGTGATGGGCCTGAAACTGCACGAGGACTGGGGCTCGATGCCGGCGGCGATCGATAGCTGTCTGAAGGTTGCCGACGAGCATGACTTTCAGGTGCAGATCCATACCGACACGCTGAATGAATCCGGCTTCGTCGAGGATACGCTGGAGGCGATCGGCGGCCGCACCATTCACATGTACCATACCGAGGGTGCCGGCGGCGGCCACGCGCCGGACATCATCCGCGTCGCCGGCGAGATGCATTGCCTGCCGTCGTCGACCAACCCGACCAATCCCTTCACGGTCAACACATTCGACGAACACCTCGACATGACCATGGTTTGCCATCACCTCAACCCGGCCATTCCCGAGGACGTGGCATTCGCGGAGAGCCGCATTCGCACCCAGACCATCGCGGCCGAGGATGTGCTCCATGATATCGGCGCCATCTCGATGCTCGGCTCCGACAGCCAGGGCATGGGCCGTATCCACGAGGTGATCTGCCGGACCTGGCAGCTGGCATCGAAAATGAAGGAGCAGCGCGGAGCATTGCCTGGGGATCGCCCGGGCTTTGGCGACAATGCCCGCATCCTGCGCTACATCGCCAAATACACCATCAACGCGGCGCGCACGTTCGGGATATCAGGCCATGTCGGCTCGCTCGAAGACGGCAAGCTGGCCGATATTGTGGTGTGGCGTCCGGCCTTTTTCGGGATCAAGCCCGAGCTTGTGATCAAGGGCGGCTTCATCGCCTGGGGGGCGATGGGCGACAGCGCGGCCTCGCTGATGACCTGCGAACCCATTCTGATGCGTCCGCAATGGGGTGCCTTCGGCAGGGCGCCGGCGGCGTTGTCGGCGTGCTTCGTGCATCCGCTGGCGATCGCGCGCGATCTGTCGGGCACACTCGGCCTTTCCAAGAAAATGCTTCCGGTCGGCGGCACCCGAGGGCTGACAAAGCGCGACATGCTGTGGAACGATGCGTGCCCCAAAATTTCGGTCGATCCCGAAACCTTCGACGTCTTCGTCGATGGTGCGCTTGCCACCTGCGAGCCGGCACGCGAAGTGCCGCTCGCGCGTCGCTATATGCTGAGGTGACAGATGCTGCACGCGGTCGATGAGAAGAGCACGGCGCCGCCGGCCGTATCGCCGGCGGCCCGGGTCGGTATCGGTGGGCCGGTCGGATCCGGCAAGACCGCGTTGATCGAGGCGCTGATCCCGGTGCTGCGGCGTCGCGGCGTCGATCTTGCGGTGGTAACCAACGATCTCGTCACCAAGGAAGATGCGGAACGGCTCCGCCGCTCCGGCCTCATCGATCCCGCGCGCGTATCCGCGGTCGAGGCGGGGGCGTGTCCGCACACCGTGATCCGCGAGGATCCGACGTTGAATATCGCCGCCGGCGATGACCTCGAGGCCAGATTCCCCGGCGTCGAATTGATCCTGTTCGAATCCGGCGGCGATAATCTCGCTTCCACCTTCTCGCTCGATCTGGTCGACTGGTGGATGTTCGTGATCGACGTCGCCGGCGGCGACGACATTCCGCGTAAACGGGGGCCGGGGCTGTTGCGGTGCGATCTGCTGGTCGTCAACAAGATCGATCTGGCGCCCTATGTTGGCGTCGAACTTGCGCCGATGCTCGCCGAGGCCGGGCGCGTCCGCGCCGGCCGGCCGGTGATCGCCACCAACGCGCGATCCGGCGTTGGAATCGAGACGGTTGCCGATGCAATTCTTGCCGCAGTCCTTTTCAAGGTTTGAGGCCGGCCGCAAGGCGGAAGTTCGCTTGGTCGCCGAACGCGCCGGCGGGCGAACCGTGCTCCGTCGCCAGCATGTCGGGTACCCGTTTCACGTCACGCGCGCCTTCCAGCTCGACCGGATGCGGCCCGATCTCGCGACGCTTTATCTGCAGTCGGCCTCCGGCGGGCTTTATGCCGCGGACCGGCTGTCGCTGGATCTTGTCGTCGGCGCCGGCTCAGCGCTCAACCTGACCACGCAAGCCTCGACCGTGGTGCATGATGGACGAGGGCACGGTTCGATGATGCGCCAATCAGTGACGGTGAAGGACAACGCTTTTTGCGCCATTGTTTCTGATCCTTACGTCCTGTTTCCTGGCGCTGATCTCCGCATTGCAACGATAGCAACCGTCGCTGCCGGCGCAACCCTGATCATGGCCGAGGGCTTTGCAGCCCACGATCCGCATGGTCGCGGTGGAACATTCGCGCGATTTTCGACCGATACAAGCATCATCGGACCGGATGGGACGCCGCTGGTCTCCGACCGTGGCAGTGTTGGTGGCGAAGAGCTCGTCGCCGGCTGCGGCGCGCTTGGCGGAATGACGGCTGCAGGTTCGGTTCTCATGATCGCGCCGCCCGATCAAGTGGCTGATATCGCGGAGATCGAGGCGGCGGTGGATGCATGCGGATGTCTTGCCGGCGTAACCGCCGCGCCGAACCATGCCGGCCTTGCCATGCGACTGCTGGCGCCGGATAGCGGCACGCTGATCCGGGGTATCGAAGCCGCATTCCATGTTGCTGCGCGCGCAGCACTCGGGGTCGATCTGGCGCCGCGTCGCAAGTGAAACAGCGATCAAGCGAGGCAGGGATCTGGACCAGTCTAGCGTCGCGCCAGCCGGAAATAGAGTTCGGACAGCCGGCTCGGCAAATCCTCGACGCGAGGCACCAGCATGGTGTTGCCGCGTCCGAAAATGCGAATTGCGGAATTCATGGCGTTCGATCCCAAGACCACACCGAAGCCATCGATGCCGCGTGCCCGCAGTCCGACCGCGGCGCGGCGCGCATCCTCGACGAGATCGAGCGGATCGGCAACGTCGATGTCGGACGGCTCGCCATCGGTCAGGACGATGACAAGTTTTCGGAAACTGCGAGCATGACTGATCAGCTCGCCGGCGTGGCGGAGCGCGGTGCCGAGCCGCGTCGACAGGCCGGACGACAATGCCGCCAGCCGCCCGACGCACGCCCGGTCATAGAGCTCATGGAAGGCCTTGACGGTCGTCATCTCGACATCGTCGCGCCCGTTCGAGGCGAACGCCAGCATACTGAAGGGATCACCAAGCGCGCTCATGGCTTCGGCGAGAACCGCGACCGCCAGCCGCTCGACCTCGAGAACTGAGACGCCGGATGCCAGGCGATCACGCGTCGACTCCGAGATGTCGAGCAGCAGCAAAACCGCAAGGTCACGATGCTTCGAACTTGTCGTGCGGAATACCCGCGGGTCGGGCTCCTGACCCATCCGCAGTGCGATTCCGGCCTCCAGCATGGCATCGACATCGAGGTCATGACCGTCGAGTTGCCGCTTCAGCCGGATGGCTCTGCCGACGCGCACGCCGCGAACCAGCCGCCTGATCCGGTTGCGCAGAACGTCGGCGCGTTCGAGCGCCTCTTCCACGACGCGCGGATCGCCGGGCCTTGCGAGAACCTCGCGTACCGTGGTCCATTCCGGGCGTTCGACGCCGTGCGCGCGATCCCATTCCGGATATTTCGCAACCACAATGCCGCGTTGGTCCGGCGCGACGGGCCGCGCCCGGCCAAGCTTGCTTTCGTCATCAACTACATCCGGATGGAGGGAGGTTTGATCCGGATCGTCGCGCTGCTCAATGCGCGCCGCGTCGACGACAAGATCGAGGGTTTCGCCGGAGGAGGGCGCGTTCTCGCCGAAATCCCACAGGCCGAGACCGTCGTCGCGATAGACCGGCTCGACGAGGTAGGTCTTGGCGTTGAACTGCACACGCATCTGGCCGAGATCGTTGCCCAGCAGCATGCCGATTTCGCGACTGATCGCCGGGTCTTCCAGACGCGAAAGCCGGGCCTCGAACATCGAGCGCCCCCTGGCGACAAAACTGTCGTCGTCTTGGTAAGCTCGGTCGAACAAGGCCCTGGCCAGCCGCGCGAGCAGGGTCGGGGCCGTGGCGACGCCGGCCGCCACGGCGACATGATAGGGCGACCATAATTTGCGCAATCCCGGCAGCCGGCGCATCGCCTGCAACTCGATGCGGGCATCCTCGATCATGGTAACGAGCGCGATCTGAAGCGGTTTTAAGCTCCCGACGGGGAAGCGGGACCCACCGAACACCAGATGCGCCTGGGCGTGCGCCGCCGCCGCTCTATATAAAGAGTAAGCGGCGTCGCCCTGCACGCCACGATAGATCTCGGGCAAGCGGATCAGGGGGCCAGCTATCCCGGCACGGCGTTGCGGGGCCTGGCCGGTGTCATCAGGAAAACTGCGCAGCAGCGGCGGCCGCCCCCACAATGAGGTGACGAAAGCCTTGGTCCGGCGCTCGGCCTCGGCGAATCCGACGCCGGCCGTTGCTCGTGCCACCAGTCGCCGCGCGAGCTCTTCCTGCAGCGAGAAGAAGGCCAGCCGTTTGCGCCTGTCGCCGGCCGCCAGTTTCAAACCGACTGCGACGAAGCTCTCGAAGGCATGGATGTTGCCCGCCGACAGGATTTCGCCCATCCGTGATCCCGCCGCCTCGACCGATTCCGGCGCCCGCTGCGCGAGGTCGTCCATGGTCCGCCACCAGCGCGCGAGGCTCGGGCCGGCCCCCAGAATTCGCCGCGCGACAGTGGCGGAGACGATGGTGGCGGCGGCGCCCTGTGCGCCGGCGTGGCGGCAAACATTCGCAGCGGTGTGCGCCGCCACGATGAGCGGTGCGATGCCTTCTTCGGTCGGCTGGTTTCGGCTGAGCTCCCAGAGCGCGACCAGGCAGGACGGGCCGGCATTGACGTCGGCCAGCGCCAGCACGCCGGCTGCCCAGCCCTCAAGCTCGTCGGCATCGAAGCGCGCGGCGAGATTGTCCCAAGCGATGCGAAACAACGGTCGGAGCACATCACGCTGCCGCATCAGCAAATGAACACGGCGAACGGCGCCCTCCGGTTGCGAGGAAATCAGCCGCAGCGGCGCCGATCGCAGCGCGGCGCTCACGGTATGCAGGCCTCGATGGCCGCGCTGAGCGCTTCGCGGATATCGTGGTTGTCGGTGATCGGCAGGACGATGCTTGACCGGACCGCGGCTTCAAGCGGCAGGCCGGCACGCACCAACCGTCCCGCATGGATCAGCATCCGGGTCGAGGCGCCTTCGTCGAGGCCGTGGCCCTGAAGGTTGCGGGATCGCTCCGCGATGGCGACGAGGGTTCCGGCAAGGTCGACATTGGTTCCGGCCTCGCGCGCCACGATGGCCGCTTCGACGGCCGGCGGCGGATAGCCGAAATCGATCGCCAGGAAACGCTGCTTGGTCGATTCCTTCAGATCCTTCACCGCGCTCTGGTAGCCCGGGTTATAGGAGATCGTAAGCTGGAAATCGGCGTGCGCCGGCACGATCTCGTTGTGCTTTTCCAGCGGCAGGATCCGCCGCGCATCCGTCAGCGGGTGGATCACGACCGTGGTGTCCTGCCGGGCTTCGACGATTTCATCGAGGTAGCAGATCGCGCCATATCGGACCGCCATGGTCAGCGGACCATCGTGCCAGACGGTGCCGTCCGGCTCCAGCAAATAGCGGCCGGCAAGGTCGGAGGCGGTCATGTCTTCATGCGCGGCGACGGTCACCAGCGGCTTGTTCAGACGCCAGGCCATGTGTTCGATAAACCGGGTTTTGCCGCAGCCGGTCGGTCCCTTCAACATGACCGGCAGACGCTCGCTGAAAGCCGCCTCGAACACCGCGATCTCGTCGCCCACGGGCTGATAAAAGGGTTCTGATACGATCAGGTAGGCATCGAGGTTCACGCGCATCTCCACGGATGGTGCGTGGGGAAGGCCGCCCGCCCGCGCGAAGACCTCCTTCCCACCGCAGTGGGTTCGGCAAGCATCGCCTTATGGGCGCGCCACAGCCTCGGAGCGCGCAAGCAGACGTTCGTCAAACGTCTCGATCATCATTAGACTGCCAATCGCGATCTTGCACAAGTGACCTTGGGCCAGAATTGGACGGTAATAAGCTTGCACCACCGGAAGCGGCTGCGTTCGGAGGCAGGCAGGGTCGCGAAACCGTTTTCCGAACCTGCGGCGACCGCAATTTCTGATTTATGAATTGCGCCGGCTCGTGCTGGTGGCGATGGCGGCGGCGGCGGTGCGGTTCTCGACGCCGAGTTTGGCGTAGATTTGCTCGAGATGCTTGTCCACCGTTCTTGGGCTGAGGCCGAGGATCTGCGCGATGTCCCGATTGGTTTTTCCCTTGGACAACCACGACAGCACCTCGCCCTCACGGGTGGTCAATCCGAGTTCACTGGAAAATTCCGCGGGCAGATTGGAACTGGTATCTTTTGCCAGCCGCAGCAGGAACTCATTCGGTCCAAGCTTGCCCATGTATTGCAGCCGCAGCTGCTCGTCGTCCGGAAACGACGCCATGGCCGTGGTTTTCGATCCGGCCTTGCCCTTCTGGGCCTGTTCGAGCCACTCCAGCATCGGCGGCGGCAGCGCGACTTCGTCATCGGTCCCGGCGGCGAGGTTGTCCGACAATAATTTCTGCGCCTGCGGTGTCGCCCACATGATCTTGCCTTGGCGGCTAACCGCGAGAAGATACCGCCCGGACACGTCGAGTGCCGCGCGGGCGCTCTGCGTCAGCCTGGCATTGGCAAGATGAACCCTGATCCGCGCCAGCATTTCCTCGATGACAATGGGCTTGGTCACGTAGTCGACGCCGCCGGCTTCGAGGCCGCGGACGATGTGTTCGGTCTCCGCCAGGCCGGTCATGAAGATGACGGGCACGTTGCTCAAGCCCGCGTCGCGCTTGAGACGCCGGCATGTTTCGAAGCCGTCCATGCCGGGCATCACGGCGTCCAGCAGAACGATGTCCGGCGTGATCTGGTCGACGATCCGCATCGCCGCGGCGCCATCCATCGCGACCATGACCGTCATTCCGGCGCCGTCGAGCGCGTCGGTCAAAAGCCGCAGCGTTTCCGGCGAATCGTCGATGACGAGCGCGACGTCGCGCTTCTTGGATTCAGTGATCATAGCTGTGCAGCGTCTTCAGGGTTGCCATGTACTGATCGAGGTCGAAGCGGTCGATCAGGATGCGCATTTGCGAGACGAAGTCGGTATGCTCGGGATAATCGGTTCCTATCTCATCGAGCTTCACCTGAATCGCGCGAATGTAACCCATTTGTCCAAGACCGATGAGTTCCTCGACATGCTTCACCGGCGGTCGCGAGCCGCTGCCCGGGCTCCAGTGCGGCACGGCAATTTGATCGGTTTCATATTGCCATTCGATCCGCAGCAGCTGGCGGATCAATTCCAGTAGCCGCGGGATATCGATCGGCTTCATCAGATAGCCATCGTGAAACGGCTGCGCCAGCGGCGTGCCATGCGCCTCCAACGCGCTCGCCGAAACCATCAGGATGCGGGCCTGGTGATGGCCGGTCGAACGCAGCGTCTCCGCGACGGTCCAGCCGTCCATGCCCGACATCGAGATGTCGAGCAGAAACAGATCGGGCCGGCAATGCTGCGCGAGCGCAAGACAGCCAGGTCCGTCGGGCGCGCTCAGAAGGATGAAGCCCAGCGGCGTCAGCACTTCGCGCAACAGATCGCGCTGTATCGGATCATCGTCGGTGATCAGGATCGTCTTGCGGGGACCGTGGTAGCCAAAGAACGGAGCATCCACCGGCGCAATTCGCGTCGGATGGGTGACTTCCGACAGCAGGATTTTCACTCGGAAGCTGCTGCCGGTTCCGACGGCGCTGGTCACCTGGATGTCGCCGCCCATCACGCCGGCAAGCAGCCGGCTGATCGTCAGGCCGAGACCGGTTCCGGTCTGCGGCTGCGAGACGCCCAAAGCGCCGCGCTCGAACGGTGCAAAGATCCGCTCGAGGTCGGTCGCCTGAATCCCCGGACCGGTGTCGACGACTTCAAATTCGGCGACGGGACTGCGATAGTGAACGACGAATTGCACGCTGCCGCATTGCGTGAACTTGATGGCGTTCGACAGCAGATTGATCAGGATCTGGCGCAGCCGCTTTTCGTCGGCGAATACCACGACGGGCAGCACGGTCGGCCGCTTGAAAATGAAATCGATGCCCTTGGCCGCGGCCTGGAGACGGAACATTCCAACGAGTTGATCGAGGAATTCGCTCAGGCGAACCTCGTCCCGCGACAGATACAGCCGGCCCGCCTCGATTTTCGAGATATCGAGAATACCATCGATCAGCCCGGACAGATGATCGGCGCTGCGGCGTACCACGCGCACCTGATCGCGCCGTTTGGGCAGCAGGCTGGAATCCTGCTCCAGCAATTGAGCGTAGCCAGAGATGGCGTTCAGCGGCGACCGCAGTTCATGGCTCAGCCCAACGACATATCGGCTCTTGGCGAGATTGGCCGATTCGGCGACTTCCTTGGCGCGCTGCAACTCGGCGTCGGTACGCTTGTGGGCGTCGATTTCCTGGATCAGCAGCGCCGTCTGCCGCTTTGTTTCCGCTTCCGCCGCGCGCCGGCTCTGCTGTGCCAGCACGAACAGCCAGGCGACGACGCCAATGATAATCGTCAGCGCGAAGAATACCTTCCAGAGCACGTCGGATAGCTGCAAATTGTCGACGTGTACCGTTGCCGATGTCTGCAGATAGATCATGCCGAGCGTCAGTCCGACCAGGCCGGCGGAGACGACAAAGACGCCGAGATAGTGTCCGAGTTGCGAATTGATCCGCGCGTAGATCGGCCGCGGCAGGAGTTTACCGAAAGTCTCGGCGACCTGCGTCTGGATCCGCGCATGCGGCTTGCAGAGATCCTGGCACCTTGCGTCGAGCGAACAGCACAACGAGCAGATCGGACCGGCATAGGCTGGACACGACGCCATGTCCTCCGGTTCGAACGAATGTTCGCAAATGCAGCACGGGATCGCTTCGAGATTCTGCCAGCTGCGTTTCGGCCTGCGCGCGATGTAATATTTGCCGTCGGTCGCATAGGCGATCAGGGGGGCGGTAACGAAAGCAACGATCAGCGCCACGAACGGCGCCAGCGCCTTCGCGGTCGGTCCGAACAGCCCATAGAACGCGCTGATGGAGACGACCGTGGCGATCGTCATTGCGCCGACGCCGACCGGATTGATGTCGTAGAGATGCGCGCGCTTGAACTCCATGTGGGGCGGGCGCAAGCCGAGCGGTCTGTTGACGACGAGATCGGAGACCAGCGCGCCGACCCAGGCGATGGCGACGTTGGAGTAGAGCGCCAGCGTCTGCTCGAGCGCCTTGTAGACGCCGATCTCCATCAGCAGCAGCGCGACGATCACGTTGAAAACCAGCCAGACCACACGGCCGGGATGGCTGTGGGTTAGGCGGGAAAAGAAGTTCGACCATGCGATCGAACCGGCATAGGCGTTGGTGACGTTGATCTTCAGCTGCGAGAGGATCACGAAGGTGCCGGTCAACGCCAATGCGAGATCCGGTTGCGACAGCACATAGCGAAAAGCTTCGAGATACATGTGCGCGGGTTCGGCCGCATGCTCGGCGGAGACGCCGTGGCTGAGCGCGAAGTAAGCGAGGAACGATCCGGCCAATAGCTTGACCGCGCCGAGAATGATCCAGCCCGGACCGGCGCTGAGCAGCGCAATCCACCACGACCGCTTCGAGGTTCGCCGGTCGCGCGGCAGGAAGCGCAGGAAGTCGACCTGTTCGCCGATCTGCGCCACCAGCGCGAACACCACCGACGCGGCGGTGCCGAACAGCAGGAGATCGAGATGACCCGCGGGGTCGCCGTGGTCGCCGGGAAATTTGGTCCACTCCGCAAAGGAGTAGGGATTGGCATAGGCAATCGCCGCAAAGGGGAGGATGTGAAGGATGATCCAGACCGGCTGCGTCCACAATTGGAAGCGGCTGATCAGCGTGATGCCGTGTGTCACCAGCGGGATGATGACGACGGCGCTGATGAGATAGCCGAGGGGGCGCGGGATTCCGAAGCACATCTCCAGCGCGGTCGCGAGAATGACCGCCTCGATCGCAAAGAAGATGAAGGTGAAGGACGCGTAGATCAGCGACGTGATGGTCGAACCGATGTAGCCGAAGCCGGCCCCGCGCGTTAACAGATCGATGTCGATGCCGCATTTGGCGGCGTGATAGGCGATCGGCAAACCGCAGCAGAAGATAATGACACTGACGACGAGGATGGCCGCGGCGGCGTTGGTCACGCCATAGTTAAGGGTAATGGTGCCGCCGATCGCCTCCAGGGCCAGGAACGAGATCGCGCCCAGAGCGGTGTTGGCGACCCGGGCGGCGGACCAGCGCCGCGCGCTCTTGGCCGTGAAGCGCAGCGCGTAGTCTTCCAGCGTCTGGTTGGCAACCCATTGATTATATTGGCGCCTGACGCGGTCTATCCGCTGCCGCCCTGCCACTTCCGTACTCCTGACCCCGCCGGAAAATCCGATTCGAAAACCTACGTCGCTATTTTGCGGTGCAATATACGCGATCTTGCGTATCTGTGCACTGCACAATTTCAGCAATCCTCAGCTCCGCCAATCACGCGCACTCGAACAGCAATGGGGTGAATATGTCAGACGACAACAAACAGGGGCTGCAGTCGGCATTTCGCCGCAAGCTGCTGATGGGAATGGCGGCGATTCCCGCCTTGACCATGCTGCCTCGCCCGTCTTTTGCAGAAGCTCCGGCAACCTCCGCGATCAACACCACGGGTCTCGCGGTTACCGATACTGAAGTCACCTGCGGCATCCTGCATTCGGCCACCGGCACGATGGCGATTTCGGAAACCGGCTCGATCGAAGCCGAGAAGCTCGCCATCGAACAGATCAACGCCGCCGGCGGTATTCTCGGTCGCAAGATCAAGTTCATCCAGGAAGACGGCGCCAGCGACTGGCCGACCTTCGCGGAAAAGGCCAAGAAACTGCTCGTCAACGACAAGGTCGCGGCGATCATGGGCTGCTGGACTTCGGCCTCCCGCAAGGCGGTGCTTCCCGTCGTCGAGCAATATAACGGCATGCTCTACTACCCGACCTTCTATGAAGGTCTCGAGCAGTCCAAGAACGTCATCTACACCGGCCAGGAGGCGACCCAGCAAATCCTCGCCGGCCTGAACTGGATCGCCAAGGAGAAGGGCGCCAAGTCGTTCTTCTTTGTCGGTTCGGACTACATCTGGCCGCGCACCTCGAACAAGATCGCGCGCAAGCACGTCGAGAACGTGCTGAAGGGCAAAGTGGTCGGCGAAGAATATTACCCGCTCGGCAACACCCAGTTCAATTCGGTGATCAACAAGATCAAGCTGACCAAGCCCGACGTGATCTTTACCGACGTCGTCGGCGGATCGAACGTCGCGTTCTACAAACAGCTCAAGGCGGCCGGTATTGACCTGTCGAAACAGGCGCTGCTGACGATCTCGGTGACCGAAGACGAAATCGACGGCATCGGCGGCGAGAACATCGCGGGCGCCTACGCCTGCATGAAGTACTTCCAGTCGCTCGACAATCCCAACAACAAGGCCTTCGTGCCGGCGTTCAAGAAGTTGTGGGGCGAGAAGACCGTGATCGGCGACGTGACACAGGCGGCCTATCTCGGCCCGTGGCTGTGGAAGTTAACGGCTGAAAAGGCCGGAAGCTTCGATATCGACAAGATCGCGGCGGCTTCGCCGGGTGTCGAATTCAAGGGCGCGCCGGAAGGTTACGTGCGGATTCATGAAAACCATCACCTCTGGTCGAAGACCCGGGTCGGGCGCGCCAAGCTCGATGGCCAGTTCGAGCTGATCTATGAAACCGCCGATCTGGTCGAGCCGGATCCGTTCCCCAAAGGCTACCAGTAACAAGGGCTACCAGTAGAGCGTGCGGCGTCTGCCGCGCTCTCTCCTCGAGCAAACCGCTCGCTGGCGTGGATCGTCGATCCACGCTCAAGACCCCCGCGTCGCGAACCCGCTCGCGACGCGGGACTTCCCTCAGACGGAGAAGATCGATGTTCGGCGACTATTCGATTGGTGACCTCGGCTCCATCTTCGTCATGCAGGGCTTTGCCGGCCTGATCCTGTTTTCCGTCTATGTGCTGATGGCGCTCGGCCTTGCCATTATCTTCGGCCAGATGGGCGTCATCAACATGGCGCATGGCGAGTTCATGATCCTTGGCGCCTACGTCACCTGGATGACGTCGAATCTCTTCCAGGCCTACCTGCCGGGCCTGTTCGCCGGCTATTTCTTCCTGGCGATGATCTTGGCTTTTCTGGCATCCGGCGCACTCGGCATGCTGGTGGAATGGGTGCTGATCCGGCATCTCTACAAGCGCCCGCTGGACACGCTGCTCGCCACCTGGGGCTTGAGTCTGATCCTCCAGCAGGCCTATCGCTCGATTTTCGGCGCGCGTGAAGTCGGCGTCGAACTGCCGCAATGGATGCTTGGTTCGCTGCATGTTTCCGACAGCATCGAGGTGCCGATCAACGGTGTCTTCGTGATGTGCCTGACCGTCCTGATTACGCTCTGCGTCGCCTACATCATGTACAAGTCGCGCTGGGGCCGCCAGGTCCGCGCCGTCGTGCAAAACCGCATCATGGCTGGCGCGGTCGGCATCAACACCGAAAAGGTCGATCGCTACACCTTCGGGCTCGGCTGCGGCATCGCCGGTGTCGCCGGAAGTGCCTTCACCATGATCGGCTCGACCGGGCCGACATCGGGCCAGCTCTACATCGTCGACACCTTCCTGGTGGTCGTGTTTGGCGGCGCCGCGAGCCTGATCGGTACGATCGCGTCGGCCTTCAGCATCTCGCAGACGCAGTCGACCCTCGAATTCTTCATGTCAGGGTCGATGGCCAAGGTTTTGACGCTGCTTGCCGTTGTCGGAATTCTCATGCTGCGGCCGCAGGGTCTGTTCGCCCTCAAGGTCCGCAAATAACAAAAAGGGCTGAAGCCATGACCGACAATCGCTTTGTCAATCGATCGGAGCTTATCGGGATCCTGGTGCTCGCCGTTTTCCTGGTGGTGATCCTGCCGCTCTGCCTCGATGTCTTCCGGCTCAACCTGGTCGCGAAATACCTCACCTATGCCTTCGTGGCACTGGGTCTGGTCATCTGCTGGGGATACGGCGGCATTCTCAGCCTGGGGCAGGGCGTGTTCTTCGGACTAGGCGGCTACTGCATGGCGATGTTTCTCAAGCTTGAGGCATCGAGCCCGGAAAATACCAAGATCCAGTCGACCCCCGGGATTCCCGATTTCATGGACTGGAATCAGATCACGTCGCTGCCGCTGTTCTGGAAGCCGTTTCACAGCCTGACCTTCACCATCGCCGCCGTCATCCTGGTGCCGGGTATCTTTGCGCTCATCATCGGCGCGGCCATGTTCAAACGCCGCGTCGGTGGCACCTACTTTGCGATCATCACCCAGGCGGTCGCGGCGATCCTGACCATCCTGATCGTGGGGCAGCAGGGTTACACCGGCGGCATCAACGGCATGACCGA
>WNFO01003840.1_pt1 | contig 15448 bp, 17 predicted proteins | sample 5400251 | NCBI WGS metagenome assembly WNFO01 (sample SAMN13153354, study PRJNA577476) | soil metagenome | isolation source: 100 cm saprolite under Madrone tree | place: USA:California | collected 2016-06-14 | reverse complement strand
CAGAGGACACCAACATGGACGTTGATGAACCACAGGACGATGTGCGTGTCAACGGGACACGAGCGGAGCGCGTGGTCGATGCCCGGGAAATAGACGCTTTAATACGGCTATTCCGGCTCCACGGTGTGAAAGGTAAGCGCAACCGAACTGAATTTTGACGAACTGACGTGGATAACTGGGGCTATCAGCACCGTCGCCCATTTCCCATGCCCCTCTCTCTAATGGCCATGCCCCAGAGGTCCATAGTAACTCATATAGACAAGTGAACGGTCATTCTCACGCCCCCAAGACGAAAGCTAACAGCAAGCTCCACCCGAGTCCCGCGATCTCTAATGACCATTCTCCTTCTGAGAACCCACCCCACACAGCTCTAAAATCTTCACCAGTCGCTACTGGCAAAAAACGAAAGACAATGACCGTGTCATAGTTAATGACATGGCAATGTCCGAAACGACCATCATGTTGTGTTTGTCGTAATCTTCATCAATTTAGTTATTCCCGCACGCAAGTTTTCACATCACTCATACATCCGCATTCCGTCTTCACTACGAGTCATCATCGCACATGTTATACCTTAGGATTGACAGATCGAGAGTTGATACAAATCCGTAGTTGAAAGAGAATTACAGGTGAGGTAACAAATCATATTTCCAGATCAACCGCCGCATCTCTCAACCCGAGCAGTAAAATGGCACCGTGTACAACATCCAAGGGATACTTGTCATAGAACCCCAGTAGTCCTCGAGCCTCAGAGATAGAGAAAGATGAGTGACAGACGTCAGGGCCATCTATTGGGTTGCACTCGCTATCGGTCTCCCCATCTTCATGGTAGACAGTATCAGGACTCGTGCGTCTGCGCTTGGCTGACCGCGCACAAGCCCATTCGAGTGTGCGTGGCCGCTGGACTGAAAGCCTGCTGCTCCTGGAGGGAGTACCGATATCAGGGCTGACGTCTGGGGAGGACAAAGCAGGCTGCGCAGGCGATGAGGGGATGTGCTTCCAGAGATCCTCAGGGTGAATTGACCTATCGCCTCCGAGGCGGTGCTTTCGCAGATCTGGGAACGGAGAAAAAACACAGCTAGAAGGGGACTTCTTGGTTCGAACCGATTCGAAGACAAAAACGTTCGGATCATGTGTGACAGCGGAGAGAGCCTGAGGGTGGGACTTGGGAGTTGAATCGCAGGAGCCACTAGTAGCGCGCTGTGGTCGAGATGTGGATTGACCAAGAAACGGGCAGTTGGTACATGATCTTTGGGCTACAGAGTCAGGCTGGACGGGGACAGATGCCAAATACGCAGAGGGCTTCTCAGCAGCAACAAGGGGAGACATAGTTGCTGATGCAGATGCGAGCATGTCCATAGCTGCCGTGGGCGTCATAGAGCCCTCCGAACTAAGCTGCCTCTTGGATCGTGCCAAAGTCTGGCGCTTGTTCTGGAACCATGTGGTGACCGTCTTGAGGTCCCTGTGTAAAATAAGCATCCACGATTTTGAGCGTCACCAGAGAGGATTCAAAGTCTGCTCACATGTCGAGATCCTTACAGATGGCCTCTTTCTCCTTGCGCGACGGGTGTGTGTTACGTCTGAAGAACGCGGCGAGCGTCTCGAGTTTGTCGCTCGACATACGGTGTCGTGGGCGTGGAGGCTTTCCCAGGATGATCGAACCCGCCACGCTCAGGCTTGGGCTAATGAGAGGGAGAGACTCGGAATGACTTAGACACTCGTTCTCGTTCCCGTTCTCATAAATAAACGTGGATGGCGACAATACGGGGAAGCAGCTGACGACAGGGGGACTGGCATGCGGCGCGGGGTCCGATTCAGGCAACGTAGCAGGGTCTACCGTGACTTTGGCATCGGCGGCGGTAGCGGTAGCGGTGGTTATGATGGGTTGAGGCTTAGTCTTCGGCTTCGGCTTGGGTGGGACGTTATTGGCCTCCGATGACTGTGACGCGACAGGATGAGAACTTGAAGGACCTGGTGCACTGCGGCTACGTCGAGCATTATTAGAGTTTAGAGATGGACGAACTGAACGAGTGGAGCGCGTAGGAGGACGCATCCTGGTGGGTGTTATTTACTTTGAGTGTGTGTTTGGACTAGCTGAGGTGTCGCGTGAGGTTGTCTGGGATGCCATTGGCTTAATAACGGCCTACTGGGTGCACTCAGTGACTCAGCGTTGGGTTGGATTAATTTTACCCCTCCCCCTTCACGGCCAACGATAATACCCAGAAGCAAATCCCCCCAGGCCCAGACATAGATGGGAAAAAGGCGTAATGGAATAAGTGAGGACATAGATACTAGCAGAAAAAATATCTCGCACTTCCGTTATTGCGGCATCTCATGCTTTCGAACTGACCTGTTCCAAACAGTTCCTCCTGTATAGCACGGTACCAACAGAGGCTTTATACCACTTCTAGTATGAATCATGGACGAACGCGATGAGCCTGAGTGGAGCATCTAGAAGGTCGCGCCCTCGTTTACTAACGGAATAGGGTGTGCGAGAGAGCGTCGAGAATGAAAATAATGTCGAGGCTATTACAGTTGACCTTCTCATAATGCATATTTTTCCACTTTGGGGGATTCTATAATTAGACTAGATACTCTACAAGAATATGTAACAATTTTCTGGTGCAGAGTTCTGGGCCAGCCATGAAGTGGAAATAAGTGCTCAAAAAAGCTATGCATTATGAGAAGGTCAACTGTATAACTTTCGTGCATACAGCACCTACTACACTGCGTTGACGCCCAATACATCGTTGTTTCCTCTACAAACTCGATCATGTTTAACTGTAGCACTTACACCTAGCCGTGACGTTTTGACTCTTCTCCATCAGGCTTCCCTTCTCGTATGACTGGGGCGTTGGGTGGACTGATGATTTCGACACTCAGGGTGTAAAGGTTGCCCGATAGGTTCCCTTCGCCGATTAAGGTGTCGGAATTGCTGAATATCCGGCAGTGGTTCCCTTCGAATCGCACCTTGCCGCCCCGTTTCAAGATATGAGACACGGACAGCAAGTTCCTGTGCAGCTCCGGAACGTACAACACGTCTTGAAGCACGATTCGGTGCCACTTTCCCTTGGCTGGGAATCGAGCGTGGACGTGTCCGGTGCCAGTGGCAGGGATGGAGCTGTTATCTCCGGGGATGACTTGGGTGGGTTGGGCAAATGGGGTGAACGAGTGGAACCAATCACGGTGTGAACACATGGTGCGTGATGCACCTGAAGCGACGATCCACTGATCAATGAGCTTGTTTGATGTCAGTGCATGTTCGATAGCCAGTGAGCTTTTCAGTTTTCGGCATTCGGAAATATCGTGACCGCGGATGTCGCAGTGCATGCAATGCTGTTTCTGCTTATCGTCTGACTTGCCCTTTGATTTTCCGTTTTTGCCCGCGTTTGAGTAGAAAGCTGTGACCTCTAGCCCAGATCACCGTATGCGCCTTTGTTCATCGATAATGATCTGGTTAACAATTCCCTCACTGTGTAGGTCGGAGCCTTGCGTGTTATACAAGATTGTTTTTAAAGTCGACATCGTTTCAGGAAGTGCCATTACGATAACGAATGCCAGAACATTGTCCGCGAGGCCAAAGCCGAGTGATTCGAGGTTGCGCGCAGCCTGGAGAAGCTTGTTGATTTGAGTTTCGAGCGGCTCGGACTCTACGATGGCGGTGTGAAAAAGTTCCTCCATGAGGTATGCAACTCTTTGTTCGCAAAATCGGTCTGTCAGCTTATCCCAACAGGCTTTGGCCGTTTTGGCTCCAGCGATGGTGTCGGACGGGCCCTGCTTAAGGGAGACAGCGATCTGAATTCTCGCATCGCGATCCTTCTTGCACCCCTCGTTGTGTCCCGTGGGGTCAATGGTCTGGTCTGGTTTGGTCAGAGAACCATCAACGACGCCCCACAAGCCACGCGATTTCAGGACCAATTGGGTGCAATGACTCCATTGGCTGTAGTCGGATCCGTCATCATCTAGACGTGGAACTTCGTACCGAACTTTATGGTTGTGGGCGACAGTAGTGGTAATCACAGTGGGCTGAACGTTCGTGCCTTGTTGGGTTGACCCAGTGGCAGGAGGGTTCGAGCTGGACTGAGGGGTGCTGGAGGTGGACATCTTTATCCGGCAGTGTGCAAGCTTTAAGCTTTATTCGTACGAGGCGTGAATTGACTTTCAGTTGCAGTGTTAGCTAATCGCTATGCGGACGGGAGAGAAAGACTACTAACCTCAGCTTCCGAGAGTAAAAGCTGAGGTTCTCTACATGAAAGACTACGCCTTTTTATGTCTTCTCTGTGGTCTTTACTTCTATCCTAAAATGGGCTCTTGTATACTAAGAAAGGAGTGTGTAAAGTTCTTTTATATTCCCCAACAGAATGAGACAGCCCCAACGGAAAAACATATGGCACATCACGGTGGTTAGTACACCTACTGCAAGTTTCTCTTTGCTCTCACTGACACTGTATCTAGCCATCAAGTTCCTATATGCAGATGCAGATGGATGAGCGAGGAATGTGAGCGGATGTCAAAGGTAGACATCGATAGGATCACTCAACTCACTCCGACTTTTGCGGCGACCACATCAGATACTGGGCCGCCAAGTTTAGCTGTGTTGTCCATAATAGGTGTATCTGCAATTGGTGGTGTGAGGTGAGGACGATGTAGTAAAGAGGATGAGCTCCTTCGCAATCGCAACTAAGGGACTCGGGCCGGGATGCCGCAATCTCGAGCGTCAGGGCCTCTTGTGTTTGACAATCACCAATGGTTCTCACACGCCTTTCAGTAGCAGATATCCTCCATCGAGGTGTAGTCCTCTCTTTAGTCGGTGTATCTGTGTGGGGAATCGGCACCGGTATCCTCGTACACCGTAACACGTTGCGGATGGGAAGAGGTACGCGCATTCCACATCGGTCTCGCTTTTCCGGTGGATTCTGACCACGACCTGCACTGCATATTTCTTCATTTATCGTTCCTTCAGAGGTAAAGCATTTTGATTCACCGTCAATGCGCCCTAATTGACTTGGAGTCAGATCATTGCACAGCGCGAGGCGGCGGGTCTGCCGACGGACGTAGTCCCTGAAAAGGTGAGTCACCCAAAGCATGCATACGGTATGGCTTCCGTAGTGCTGACTGGTTTTATCGCACGAACAGAAAGTACAAGAGGCGAATGAGCAGCACTGGGCAGAAGCCGCGCAAGCAGTATTTCGTGGGCGAAATTCTAAAGCAGCTTGATGTGCGTTACCTTGTTTTCATTGTTCCCTGCTGCCACAAGCCCAATTTTCATTTGCTTCGTTCTTGGAAACTGCCTACAGGTGTACCGTCTCTGTCATAATCCTCTGCTCAATTGTAGCATAGACTACGCCTATGAAAACTGATGGGGTTTGTGCAACCTCACACCGACTGGTGTGCCATATTTCAACTCCGGTCCCCCCAAAGACGCCATGTGTTCTTATGATGCTGCCATATTCTCCCTCAAAGCAGTGAGTAAGATAATCCGGGCTGGTAGTGCAGGACGAGAGACTACGTCATCGATGGCAGTGCTTGCCCCGGTATGAGATCACCAATGCAAGTAATTTTTCTAGCTTATCATGGACTCAGAGGGGTTCGTGTGCGTACAATTGTGGCACAGAGAGCACGTTTGACCTCGCCATAGGCTCGCACCAGTATCGCCTCTACGGAAATTAGATGATGGACAATGGTCCTGTGAGCAGGAGACGATATCCTGCAGAAAGCAAACGTCATCAGAAGGTCAAAATCAGGAAGAAGATGGCCCGCGGCCTGACGCCACTCCCCTCCAGTTCTTTGCTTTCGAACCCATCTCTTTCCTCGATCAAATCAAATCGAATCGACATTGTGTCTAACGGTCTTCGTGCCAGTGCCCCGACTCGGAAGACATGCTTCGGTATATCAATCTAGGTTCCGGACTCAACCGGGGCAGGAATCTACAAGCCATGTCCGTCAAATTGAAGTTCGTGAGTTGGCCTATCACGTTCCCGATACGTCGTACCGTTCACTATCTTCGATGACCCAGGAGTAGCGCAGTCAAATCTACGCGTCATGGCAAGTTTTGGGTAAGGTCACCGACGGGCCCGACACTCAAAGCTATCGGCACTATGTGCCTTTCAACGGAACAACCGTTCATATAATCGTTCCGTTTTTTCTCCTGTTTTCTATGTCTCGGACTGCCGTCATGGTCTTCTTCCAATTCGGTGTCGCCTTGGATCACCATAAAGAATGACGGAGAACGACGTTATCATGCGTCGACTCACCGCTTAATTGCCGTCCTACAGCTGTCCAAGCGCTGCATACATACTATGCGTTCATGTCATCTGTGCCTTTTCCGCAGTGGTAAGGGTCTTGACACGCGCAAACTCCCATAGAGAAAATCAAATCATGAGGGATTTCTCAATCCTGTACAAAACTCGTCTTCCCAGATGAGAATGCGGAGAATTGTGACCGTATTCTCACCTGCGAAGACGGGTTTTGCTGGTGTCGGAATCATCATCGCCGCCTTCTAGCTTAACAATGGCTAACTTGGCCTTCTGCTGGCCTCGACGAGCCCGTGATCAGTGTCATGATGCCCCGAATATGTGCACTGTACCCAGTCCAAATCCTGATGGCGCAAACTGCGTGCTAGATCAGACATGAGGATGCATATACCAGAGATCTGTCGCTTGCGCTTGCAATGCTTCCATGTTTCCAAGATAGTCCCACACATGTAGGGGGATTGGGTGTTCCTGTACGATAATTTGAGTCAGCACATGCTTGCTTCCTGCAATTCATCGTCATTCTCTCCATTCTAGATTATTCCCAATTGGTTTACAAGCCTCTGTCATGATTCCCTGCTGGCCTGTGCTCGAATAGGTTATTAATAAAGTACTTTTTATGACGTTGACGACGTCTCTTTTTGTAACCCTCCCTCAACACCGGCGCCTGCGCGCCATACTTCGACCCCACCTTCACCCGCGACGGCCATGACCTCACCTGCCCAGCTCAGCGCCAGCACCTTCTGTCCGTCCCATACACGGGCACTGGCCACTTCACGCGTCGCGCTGCGGACATCCCAGATTCTTACGACGCCATCATACGACCCGCTCGCAAACTGTGTTCCTGAACTTTGCGCGAAGACGAGGGTAGCTGGTGTAGCGGGATGAGGGAACTTCACGGCTGCGGCAGCGCTTGTTCCTGTGCGCAGATCGAAGAGCGTCACGCTGCGATCAACAGAGGCTGCGAGGGCAGTATCTGGAGTTGGCGGGAGCGCAAGGGCAAGAAATGGCTTCTCTGAGATTGTCTGTGTGAGGGTCGATTGCCAGAGTTAGATCACAACGAGCAAAAAAAGTTGGTGAGCGTACGATTGTATGCGAACAGAGACCGAGCTCTACGTCCCAAGTTCGGACGGTAGAATCAAATCCACAACTGACTCCAACGGCATTCCCTCCGGCTCCAGCAGCAAATTCTACGGCAGATACACGCGCTGTATGCGAGCGTAATACCGCAGAGGGTGCCTTTGTCCTGACCGAGCCGCCCTCTTCTTGCACCTTCCGCCGCTTTTTGCGTTCTGGCGCCGCGATCGTCTCGAGCGAGACCTCGTCGTTTTCTGGAATCGTCGACGACCACAACCCGATTAACCCGTCCCAGCCAGCAGTCATAATTTTTTCTCCGTCCCGGCTGGACGCCACGTCTGCGATGGGCGCATCGTGCAAGTGTAACGTCGCGAGCGGAGTGGAGGTCGTCTGAGTCCCATCGAGCGATATGCGCGAGAGCTGCGCTGTGCGATCGTGCGAGGCAGTTACGACGAGTAGTCGTTCCTCGTCATCTGTGGGAGACGCTTGTCGTGTTGGTACGATGGCGAAGGACGTGATAGGAGCGGCATGGAAGGGCGCGGTGTGAAAAAGAGTCTGGCCCCGGTCGAATACGCGTAGTGCACCGTCGTATGAACCCGTGAGGAAGTGGCTGCCTTAACGATGTCAGGGCGCGGAAAAACAATAAGGATAATAATAAAAGGCGCAAACCCTGGTACGGAGCAAGATATTGATGAGACCCATTCCTCATGGGGAAGGGCCGCCAGTTTGGTGGGCGGCATAACTCTCTCTATATACTCAATCTCCAGCGTTTCTTCCTGTGTCTCTCCACTATCACTTGTATGTCCTATTATCGAGCAACCGAGAACCACTGACCTCGCCATTTTCAGCTTCAGATAAGCTCCCTCCGAGTAGCACCCCGCGTATAAGAAAATCAAATGGTACGATGCGAGGGAGAGAGAGCGCAGTGTTGATGAGCTGAGAGAGCTGGTAACGTCGCCATGATGCTGGGATCATAAACTTTTGCGGCGGGAGCTTGTATTGTGTTTTTGTGCTGAACATAACGGGAATCGAGGGTGGGAGGGATGCATCCATGTCGATTGTCGAGTTCAAAGCAAAGTGGTATATTATATTAGTCAGCAAAGCAAGACACAGCAAGATACAGCAAGGGATAGCGACAAGCAAACACAGCAAAATGACAACAAGATTAGCACATTCCATCCATCTCCCCTCATCATCCTCCCCTCAGTTGCTTCCAGATAGAATCCTCCATTGGGGTCAAACTCATTGGCGACGCCACGTTAAGAAAATTATGCTCATAATTCTGTTTCTGGAGAATCGCCGTTTCTTCGGGGCGCATGGCTTCCAGCGAATTTTGATGAATGTACAACTTGCGCAATGGCACCCCGAGCTCCTTGCGGTCAGAGACGAATTTGACTACCGCGTTAATATCGATGTGCTGGACTTCAATCCCCTCGAATTCTGGACAGAGAATTATGGATGACCCGTTCGCCAGAATGGCTTCTCGCACTTCGGTGGTCGGCATGAGAGGAATATCGTTCCTGTTATGAAACCGACCATCGACGTGGAAGAGGTCCAACAGGTCGGGCAGCATTCCTGCCATGCGTATGAACTTGATCTTCGGAATGGAAAGGAGCCATTGCACCATGATCCTCTCGTTCTTGGCACCCTTCAAGATATGCACACTGTAGAGGGTTAATATGAGGAGCTCGGGGAATTTCCCGGTCAAGACTTTGAAAAGCTCGGCATGATCATCCCCCCTGAGATTGAGGAGGGTGATCTCGCGAACGTTCGGGGCGTGTATAATTCCTGCGTAGAAGATGGCAAATGACACGGCGAAGTCGCCAAGGACCAAACTTTCTAGCTGGGGGAGAATGACGGGAGGATATGAATGCGCAGCCGATTTCATCGGCACTATGGGGCCAGCACCGTCCAGGGACAGTTTCCTAAGGTTGGGGCTGCTCTCGAGCATGTAACGAAATCGTTCGAGGCTCGGCCCCAAATCGGGCGGCATGCGACGCAAGTCTAGGTCGGTGAGATTGGTGAGAAAGGATCTATCCCAGTCAAGGTGGATGCCATTCAGGCAAATATGGTTGATTCGTTGCGCCTGGCCATCGCACAAACTCAGTGCATGCTCGTAATCACAGAGAGGATAACCAGGACCATCCCAGCGGTACGGCCGGCCGGTGCGGTGGATCTCGATGCGCTCGAGCTGCTGGAGCGATCGCGAAGATCGGTGAAGTCGGTCGAGAAGCACAAGGAGCGGGGGCCACAACTCGACGACTACGATTAGCATGCGAATTTGGCAGGACTTTGTCATGAGGATATCCAGGATTCGGTTCATATCATCTCCAGACATCGGTTGACCCGGGATCAATCGGCTTTTGTCATCGTCCTCGATACGCAGATCGAGGGTCGAAGACGCAGCCCTCTCGAAATAAAGCTTGGATCGCTGATAGCCAAGTTTGGCGTCCTTAAACCAGATTGTGTTCCATAACGTCTGGTCGTGGACGGCTATGTGACGCCAACGCCGACAAACCCATGTTAAACGGAATCGCAATAAGTTGCCGTCGGGTGAGCCTATGGTGGACCACACGGCGTAACGGAAAATATTGACGATGATCTCTACCGGGAGATCATTAAAGGGAAACATTCGCCAGAGGAGGACCTTGAGTCTGCATATCGCTCCACTCAGGGCCGTTATCTGGGAATGTTGCATAGGCCGCTGAAGGGAACGATGGGATTGGGAGATGCGAGCCTTGAGCTCTGCAGCCTGTCTTCTGTTGACCAATAGCTCCTCGTAATTGTAGGCTTTGGGCTCTGGTTGACTGCGGATCAGCTCAAGTATCTGACGCTGCTCGAACTGTTCCCAGCTTGCAGCGGTTCTGCGTAGCGGAGGCCGCACAGGGTTCGTCTGGGGGGTCATCTAAACAATAATCAGAAGGTGGCGAATCGGTAGCCGAAAACCTCATCGTACCGCAAAGCAAATATTGGCGTATTATTTCGTGGTAAAAAGACGTGAGTGGGAAGTAAAGGGTAAAAGAGAGGCAATGCGCTCGTCCGAGGAAGCGCCAGGTGGTTTTATTGGGCCGGAAGGGTAAACAAAATAATGAAAGGAAATAACGGCGAGTTTAGGAAGCAGGAAAGTGGCGAGCTGGTCGGAGAACACATGGTCAGTGATGTGTCCACAACGCTTAGCGAGAACAGGCCTGAGCAGTTGTTTGTCCATGTGGGCGCACATATTATTGCGCCAATTACAGCCGCAGCGCTTGCTTCGTCCTTCAGGACACTCACCAGGGCCAGACAGAAAAACAACAAAGCCCCCTAGTCACCAGGGTGGCTTGTTCTTTTCTGTCTGACCCCTCCTTCGCAGTAGAGGGTCCAGGATGAGCACAACGAACATTCCGCCAAATGGTGGTAAAGCCACTGGGTGCCACCCCGAGGAGCGGCCATTTCGGTTTGGCGCTGTGGCCGTGCCAGGACTGAAAGGAAATGAACCCAGTCACGCTGTCTGCACCTGATGATTGGCAGCAATGTCGATGATATGTGTTCCGGGGGCCGTGAAATCGGCTCCTCACGTCGCGTATGGAGGACTTGCGACGCCTTCCACAAGAGCTAACGTGGTCTACGCAGGGACACAAGAGGGGAAAGTGCTGTGTGTTGAACAACAAGACTTTCCTTTTCCAACCGAGGCAACGGCTGAGGTGCCAGTGGTAGGCACATGCTGCTTTGAACATCTAGCAACGGTAAGTGGCACGTTAGACAAAGGCTTTTCTTTCATAATAACTTTTTTTTGTCTTGGTTGTGACTGATCGCACAGATCATTTGCTCCCGTTTTCGAATCCCGCGGCATGTTGATTCCGTTTGAGATGAGATGCCAGTGCTCGCCACCGCTACAGACTTTGTGTCCTAATTTCTCAATTCAAAAAAAGACAACAGACATGTTTTCGCCTTCAATAGTACAGAAACCGACAGCACGGATACAATTCTTGGCTTCTTAGCCGACCATACCGCTACAAGCTACAGTACAGTAGTAGTAATATCACAAGTTAGAACAGAGGCATAGCAGTTTAAATCGTATCACATTCAATCAAAAGAGGAAAAAGATTACCTTTAAGGGCCAACATGCTATCTTCAGTCACTTTGACGAACTCGTGGGTTGCATACCGGAGCCAGAGCCAGAGGCCTCCAGGAGATTCTCCAGAACCTCACTCATGATATCGTCCTCCACTTCCTTCGTAATCTTGCTTCCATCAGTAGGGAGGTGCGACTCAACGACTGTGCGCATCGCCGGGAACGATGCTTCATTGAACCCCATCTGGAGATGAACGTGTTGGCTGCGTCTTCAACGGATAGCCAGTGCAGAATGTAACTCACCACTTCGAGTCTCTCCACAACAGTGTCAACATGCTGCGCATTGTCATCTCCGCGCTGCTTGGTCGGGGTACGTGGTACGTTGAACATCTCTAGCTGCGGGAACCGTCCCCGGGCATTACTAATAATTTGCGTGAGAGGAGGTGGCGCCGCCGAGCTTGGGTATGGACGACGCGAGGCCTCAGTATCTGATGGAGCCATGGAAGGAAATGTTTGACCGCCCATGGGCGGAGCCCCGGGAGACATTGGACTTTACATGTATTAGTAGTTGTTCGATAAATGCACCCAGCAACACTCACCTGTTGGCTGCACTTTCCTTTGCGAGCCATCTTTCACGACGTCTAACTTCTTGCTCCTGACGATACTTTTCCTTCTCTGCCTTATAATGGATCTTCGCAGCTTCAAGCGAGGCCTTCAGCTCCGAAGGATTAGGCCGTGCTTCCCTGTTTGCAGAGGCGGTGTAATATGACACCTCAGGTGGATGCGTAGGGCTAGAACTGGGATCGACACCTTGTGGGCCTGAGGACGGCCCTGGGAAGGGTTTGAACTGGTTCCAAACAGGTGCGCTACCCGCAGCGGCAGGCGGTGGAGGCGGCCCCGTGCTCGTGGATGAGAACATTTGTGCGGAGCCGGGAATATTGACGTTGGACGGAGGAGGCTCATTTCCGCTTGCACCAAAAGCACGCAGAATATTTCCGACAGACTCTGTAACTCGCCTGGCGGCTTCTTGCTGGGCTTGATGGCGCATATTGCGCATTTCTTGGGCCCCCAGAGCGACAGCTGATTGCGCATCACGCGCCACCCGTTGAATGTCCTCCGCCACCCGAGCAATGGAATCACGTTGTGCATTCCAGTACAACCCGTTCCCGACGTTCCTAAACAAGGCTCGGAGGTGGTGCCCGACTTCAGGGTGATCGAGAAACATCGAGTTGAGCGAGTCCAAGAGAGAGGCGAGATCGTTGGAAAGGGAGACATTGGGGTCAATGGGGGGGTCCAACTCGGGGGTCGGTGGGTCAGGGAATGAGCCAGGTAGATCCCGTTGTGCATCTTCAGAACTCTCACTAGATGGAACAGGGCGAGGGGTGGGAGTTACAGACTCACGGGCAGGTGTAGAGGCTGCGGGAGGCGGCCCAAATGTGCCCGAGTACATCGGGCGAAGACCATGTACCTGCACATGAATTGGTGGCTTTCTTGGCGTCTCATCCGCTATCACCGACTCGGAGGACGAAATATCATCGGTAACGGATGTGCGAAAGTCGCGGGCTTTGCCCTTGTCTTTGAGGGATGGGTCTACTACGTCCGAAAATTCCCTCTCTTTCTCTCCGTCGTCGTCGTCCACTACCTCGACGAAGGCATGCGGGGAGTCCACCTCGCGATCTAGAGGAGATGGAATAAACATGTCACCAAATGGGAGGTGATCATGGTCCACAAATACGAAAGGAGTAGGCCTTCCGAACGTGTTCCGGGTAGAAGATGGCTGGGGGGACATGGGCTCCATGAAGTTGTCGTTATCACGAAGAGAGCCAAGCTCGACGACCCGGAATCTGATGAGTTGGTTTCCTTGGATGGCATTGTCGACATTGGAGTCGTAAAAATCGCGTAGTTCTTCCTCTGAACTGAGAGTGACCTCGTCGCCATCCGAGTCTGTGTAAGACACAGAGAGTCGGTTACGGGGAATGTCACAAAGTGAATGAATTCGTGTGGCGAGCTCAGACCATGATGGATGCGTATGAAATGATATGCGACGGGTTAGACCATCAGACATAGACAACTTAAAGTGAACTGGGCCCATGGCAGAGAAGAGATGAGTCTTGTATGAGTCTTGTATGGCTTACAATCTCGTTATTAGGCAGTTTAAACTCCGACTAGGACTGCGCAGCTCCGGCTCGGGCCGCCAACATCCTCCAAACTACGCAAAGATTGCCAAACGCGGGTCAATATCCGCCGGGTCGTTCAGCTGTCCCTCGATCAGTTAGATTCAACAGGACACCCCGGATGGCGCACCCTCAAGTTGATGTTCAAAGCGCTGATAGCTTCAATTTCGGTCTCAGTCAAATCGAACGAGGTACTGTTCAGGTTGGACAGCAGCCTATCTGTTGTGTTTGTCTTGGGAATGACCGCAATGCCCTTCTGCGTCGCCCAGCGCAGAAGAACCTGGCCCGGATCTGTACCTGTCTTCAGTTCCTGTCTCACGTTAAATGCAGTGACACACCCTTTTCATGGGCCTGAGCAGCCTGGACGACAACATCCTGGATAAATAGGGGCTGCACGTTACCCTTGAACCCCAACTCCAGGTAGCTCTGTGGACCAAATGACGAATAGGCGGTTACAGCAATACCAAATGCCTTCGCGAGCCTCAACAATGGCTCTTGGGTCAAATACGGGTGTAACTCGACCTGCAAAACTTGGGGTTCGATGCGGGCATAGGTGAGAATGTCAACCAGTAAACCCCCTGCAACATTACTTTGACGATCATGTTAGCAAAAGCTCAAAGTACATTTATATGCGCTAACCTGATGCCGATATTCTTTACAAGTCCGTCATCGACCAATCCTTCCATGCCCTCCCATGTCTCTTGGAATGGTGTATTTTCTTATGGCATCAGTAGACGGAATGGTTCTTCAATTGGAAGAAAGAGAGAGGTAAAGGTGAGTTGAAACGTACGAAGGTGGACCTTCTTATCGTCCCACCACCACTCAGGGGGATATCGATCCTCCGGGTCAACGTATGCCAGAGCGATTGGGAAATGCACCAGGAAGAGATCGAAATAGTCAAGACCCCAAAGATCGAGCTGCATTTTCGTGGCTGCCTTCACCTAAAACGCCTTCAGCATTGCAACTATACGTCAGACAGGGAATGACTTGCACGATGCTGCGCGTGGAAAGTGTTCCAGAGCTGGGAAGTGGGATCAGTGACTCAGATCTCTTCATCGAAAACGTCTTTCCCCGAGCCCTCACCTTGGATGTAATAACTATTGAAATTGAGATGCACAAATGAGAGAAGTAAAAAAAGTGTAGACCACCCACAGAGTTCTTCACGTTTGACGATACCCTCGCTCAAGGCGCGCCTAACGCCCTGCCCCGCCTCTTTCTCATTTCCATAATCAGCTGCACCATCAAATAAGCGATACCCGGCCTTGATGGCATTGTACACCGTCTGGGACCACATGTCAATGGTATATGCGTCACCAGGAAGAGGTCTACATACTTCAGCGCAGTGGGCTTTCGGGATCTGTAAATCACCTGTGTAAACTATCTTCGATACCTGGAGATGGAATACGTACCTTCCAGAGACCAAGGCTGCTCGCCATCGAAGCGGATGTCAGCATAAGCCCTGACTCAGCTCATACAGTCACAACTGATCCTCACCCTACGAGAGGCATCTGCATGCAGAGCGTCAGTGAGCCAATGCGGCTGGCAATATTAATGGCCAACGAAGACGTGACAACGCAGCCTATACCTTTTGGCCAGTCCTTTTCAAAACTATACTCGCCATAACAGTTTCGCTCACTTGTACTTTCGATCAGAAACGTGGCAGAGAAAGATCAGTGAGGAGTGGTAAGGTCCTGGACAATTAAAGAACCTGGGATTGGCTGCCAGTTATCGGTGGGACCGGGCAGGCAATCGCCGCTGGGATGATATCACGCTAATCACATCTAATATCGGATGGAACATGCACCTCCCGACCGTTAATCCTCGGGGGCGCCCAGTGAAAATTAGCACAAAGTAGACCGAGGTAAACCTTCTTGGTGTATGTAAATGAAGGTT
>WNFO01003037.1_pt1 | contig 15462 bp, 16 predicted proteins | sample 5400251 | NCBI WGS metagenome assembly WNFO01 (sample SAMN13153354, study PRJNA577476) | soil metagenome | isolation source: 100 cm saprolite under Madrone tree | place: USA:California | collected 2016-06-14 | reverse complement strand
GTTTCCCCCGACCGCACAGCGCGAGATGGGCTATGCGCTGTTTTTGGCGCAAATGGGCGAACGCCATTCAACCATGGCCAAGACGCTTGGCGGCTTCGGCGGAGCAACCGTGATCGAGGTGAGGGAAAGCCATGATGGCAACGCCTACCGGGCGGTTTACACCGTGCGCTACGCCGACGCAGTCTACGTGCTTCACGCGTTCCAGAAGAAATCAAAGAAGGGCATCGCGACGCCCAAGGCAGAAATCGACTTGATCGAAAAACGTCTGAAAGATCTGATTAAGGAAAGGGAGGGGCGACAATGACAAAAACACCTGCGGCCAAGGACCCGACGCGAAACGTGTGGCTGCAGCTCGGATTCCCCGATGCCGAAGAGCATTTTCTAAAGGCTGAGCTCGTCCTTCGGCTGGACAAGGCAATCACGTCTCTCGGCCTGACCCAACGCGCCGCCGCGCGGCGGATTGGAGCCACTCAGCCCGAGTTGTCGAAAATCCTGGGAGGAAAATTCACCGAAGTTTCCCTCGAACGGCTGATGCGCTTTCTGACCGCTCTCGGCTGTCATATCGAGATCAAGATCGGGGCCGGGCAGGAAAACAAGGCCGGGGACGTCACAATCAAAGATGTCCGACGCACGGCGGCGTGAAGCGGAGCCGCCTCCCATGCAGTGCGCCGGCTAGACGCGGTATTCGGCGGCTGTGGAAGAACCCGGACGGCCAAATCGTACAAAATCGTGCAGTGGCGCGCCGTGATCGATTCGAACCTCATTTGAGCGACACAAACGGCACCGCGGAACCCGGCACCATCGTCGTCGGCAAAACCCCGTTCCACTTCTCGGCCTGCACCAGCGTGACGAGATTGGGATTGGTGCCGAGTGCCTTGGCCCGGGCTTCGATGGCGGCGGCTTCGGCCTCTCCGGTTATCTTGATGTTCGAAGCCCTGGCTTCACCGTTCAACCGCGTCGCATCGGCATTCGCCTGTGCTTCCGCACGAACGGCGTTGGCTTTCGCCATCGCCTGGGTGACGGTGATTTGCGCCTGCACCTTTTCGCGTTCGGCGTTCTGCTGCAGCTTCTGCACCTCGACCTCGGCCAGCATGCGTTGTTCGATCGAGTGCAGATAATTCGCGCTGAACTCGATATTCTCGAGTTGAACGCTCTCGATGATGATCATCGGATCGTATTTCAGCGTGTCGGTGATGGCGTCCTTGATCGCGCTGTTGAGCGCGCCACGCTCCTGGATGGCTTTCACCGCCGTGTATCGGCCGAACACGACCTTGACCTGCTGGTTCACGACGGGGCTGACGACCTGATTGACCGCCGTGTCCAGCAGTCCGAATTTGGCGTAGAGGTCCGATACCTTGTCCGGCGAAGCGCGCAAGTAGGAATTCATCTTGTCCCAGGTATAGGTCGCGGTCTTGACGCTGATCTTCTCGACGCCGTCGATCAGGGGTATCTTGAAGCCCAGGCCCGGCTGCGCGGTGCCGATGACAGCGCCATTGCGCAGCAACACGCCGCGTTCGGTCTGATCGACCGTGTACCAGCTTCCCAATAGCGCGATGAGAACGACAACACCCGCGATGGCAGCGCCGGCAATTCCCTTGATCATCTTTGTTTCTCCTGGTTGCGCATGGTTTGGAATGTGTCCGTAGAGCGTTTTCCAGCGAAGTGGATACCGGTTCGCGTGAAGAAAACGCGTCAAAACAAGAAGTAGAGCCCCGTTCCGATTCCATCGGAACGGAAAAGGCTCTAGGGCCACGCATCTATCTATGGCCCCCTCGGGAAGGGCATGTGACATGCGTCACTTCGTCGGCCTTTCCCTGGGGATGGTTCAGATCGGAATAGTGGAAACCGGTGGATTTTACGAAGTTGTTGCCGACCACAGCAAGGAAAGGCCGGCCGCGAGCACGATGCCGTGGCGCGCTGACAAGAAGCTTCAACTGAGGCCCTTATGTCGTCGGCGTACTGTTATTGTTGAGAAGTTGGGAAACGGCGGTGACAAGCTGTGACGGCGCGAACGGCTTGGTCAAAAGGACGCTGTTAGGAACGCCACGTGAGGCCCACTGAGCTGCATGCCCGGCGGTGATGTAGATAATCGGGAAAGCCGGGTCGATCTCTCTGGCCTGCTTGGCGACCTCCCATCAATCAAGCATGCCCAGCAGATTGATGTCGGCCACGAGCGCGCGGTACGGGGCGACGCGGCCCTTGAGCAAGGTTACGGCCTCTTCGCCCGTAGCGGCGATAGCCGGTTCAAAACCGCCTTCTGTGAGCGCATCTTCAATGACGCCCTGAACGGCATCGTCATCTTCAATCACGAGAATAATGGGCTGATCTTCCAACGCCACCTCCCCCGGCTGCCCAGCCAAACACATCACGCAGAAGCCGGTATTTTGTTCCCGGAGAAACGTGCAAAAGTGAACTTAAGGAATCTCCGGCCAGAGGTGTTGCACCAGGAGAAAACCCACGTTCTCAAAATGTTCTTATCCGGGAGAAGGCGCTGGCCTATCCTAACCCTCTGTGGCCTAATTTGAATTTCGCAGTGGCCTATTTTGCTTTTGCCGCCTTTGCGACATGGGGAACGTTTCGGGGAACGTTTCGAGGTTGCGGTGCATATTTGCGGATGGCCCGCGATTGTTGGGTTGAGAAGCTTAGATGCCCTAATTGCCGAAAGGCCGGCATAGCCCAGCTTTCGGCAACAGATGAATATTCGTGGGAAATACAGGTGGATGGTGTTCCGGAAGGATTTAAGGTTATTCGGTCCGGGGATGTCAGCAACTTTTACTGCTCCTCGTGCGACCACCCTGCGGAACCATAGAGTAGTAAGGCCGCCGGCCGACGTTGCCAGCGCGGATTCGACGAAGCCGGGGAAGGGGGCTGTGGCGCCCGCAACCGAATTGTCTTCGTGTAGTCCTTCTTGAATTATTGGCTTGCTCCGAAGGCGTTGGCTAACATGGTGAAGCCCGCCGCCAGCATGATGCCGTCCATGACCAGGCGAAACATTTCGGGTTCGAGCCGCAAGACAAACCGCTTGGCGATGAAGGCGCCCGACATCAGCGATGCGCCGGCGATCAGGCCTTTTAGCGCGACATCCGGCGTCAGCGCGCCGAACCGCTGAAAGGTCACGGATTTTGATACATAAAGCCCGAGCGAACTCGCGGCTTCGGTGGCGAGAAACGCGCCCTTGGTGAGGCCGTAAAACAGAAACAGCGGCACGCTCAAGGGCCCGGTGGAAACCACGATGCCGGTGATGTAGCCGATCACGGCGCCGCCGACCGCCAGGTGCCAGAGCGATAGTTTGAGATCGTGCCTTGCGAGCCAGTGCCGCACCGGTACCATCGCGATCAGAAATAGGCCGATCGAAATATCGACCGCGTGCGACGGCAGCGCCAGCAGGGTGCGGGCGCCCAGCGCTGCCGCCGGAATGCCGGGAATGGAATAGGCGGCGCAGGCGCGCCAGTCGACCTCGCGCCACCAGGCGAGGATGCGCGACAGGTTGGCCATCACGGCGGCAATCGCCATGATCGGCACCGCCTGTTTCGGCCCGTATTGATAAACCAGCACCGGCATCAGCATGATCGACGAACCGGTGCCGACAATGCCGCTGAGGGTGCCGGCGATAAGGCCGACGATGAGGACGAAGAGGAAGTTCAAGGATTGCAACTCTGAGACCGAGGGAATGCTGAAAATCTTGAGTTGTGAGCGTAACGAAGCAATCGCCAAACCGGAACATTACCCGACGACCATGGCTAACGGAACTTCAGGTTGTGAGTTACATCACACTCGCGCAGCTCAATTCCTGCAAGGATGAGATCGTGCAATGGGGATCCTGGCTGGTTCAAGCGACCAGCGGCGTTACCCCATCGATGCTGGTTGCTCTATGAAGGGAGACCGCAATCATGGAACAAGCGCGTGCCACTTTCCTCACTACGTATTTGAGCTGGGCAAAACCGAGCCTATTGGCGTTGGTTGTCGGTGTGCTGACCACGATCTTCACACTGATCGGCGCCGCGAGCAATGCCGTTCCTGTGATCCTGAAAACGCTTAATCTTCCCGCTTGCTTCACATCGGATGTCTATGGCGGTACGCAAACCGATTTCAAAAAGGAGGGCGAGGTCTGGCGTGAATACGCACCTGAGGCCGTCGCCTATCTGTACGAATTCACGGAAGTCCGGCGGACGCGAGACGAAATCATATTGCGCAATCTGACGCCGCGACCGCCGCCGGCGGATTCGACGAGCCTGGTGGTTCACCTGCCGGTCTGCGGCGGCACCGTCAAGTTGACCGAGGGGCTGCCCGAGCACTCAACGGACCTGGAACAGGTCTGGCGAAAGTGAAAGCTGCGTCCGTCGACGCTCAACTCGGCAACGGTTTGCCGCACCACCATTCACGCCGCCAAGGTGCACGTTCAGACCGACGTGGATATCAAGGGCATCACACACGAGGAAGTCTCGGCGTTTTCCACGGACATTGTCGCCTGGTCACTCGAATTTACCGTACCGGTGCTCAAGCACCTGAACGCCCGATTCCCTCGTCCCAAGGAGCTTGAGCAATTCGCTCACGAGCTATCGATACCGGACGCTTGAATCTCATCAAATAGGCTTAAATGGCAGCGAGGGAGGCGCGCTGTCGGGTTAGACGCCATTGTCATACCGAAACTGTCGTAAGCGGTTCAAATCCAGGTCGTTCCGGACGCACCAACCTGCGCCAAACGCCAACCACGCGCCCGTAGGACGGCCTGTTCAGCAGGTGAAAACGTGCTCCCTTTTATGGCCAGGCAAAGCAGGTGCGTCGGCCGGGTCATCGCTACGTAGTGTTGTTTAAGGCGGGTAACATTCTGCGAGCCTTGACCCGCACCGCCGCTCTTTTGGCCAAGCAACCAAGGTTTTAGAGCCGCAAAGTTTTGTTTGAAGAAAAATGTATCCAGTACCAGTGTTGCTGTGTAAGTTTCACCCTTCACAGAATGGATTGAACCGACGCGGATTTTAACAAGCCCTTTTGCTGAGTCGCGGCGGAAGACATTATCGCGCGCTCCCGATGGCGCTTCAGATGGTGCAGCAGCAGGATATTGGAGAAATGAGTCGGATGCGGCCGATGATCTCCCTCGGGAGATCGCTTCAGCAATCGAGCGGAGAGCCGGACCATGGGCACGATTCCATTCGTCCTGCTCAGGCATCGGGTTGTTGATGGCAACTCTTGTTTGAAACTGGCGATATTTTGCCGCTGCCTCGCTGTTATCCTTCAAGAGTTCTAACACTTGCAGATGGCAGCGGCGGCGGCTGCTTGGCACTTCGAGCGGGTCGATAAGGCGCGCCAAGCGCAGGGTTGCTTCGGCGATGACATGAATCGCTTCATGGGCTTCGCCATTTTCGCGCGCTCGCCTCCTGGCGAAGCTGATGCACTGGAAGAAAGTCGCGGGCTTAGGATCGGAGGAGGTTAGTTCGGGGTCGTAATTGGACCAATAATGTCCAACGGCCCGAGGTCGATTAGTATCCTCGCCTCTCTTATGAACCGCCCCGACCGCAGTAAAGGTGTCATCTCGCAGTTCGTCACCGGTGAATATCTCTCCAAGATAATTTGCGTATGCGTCCATTACAAACGGTAGGGATGCGTCGTCAAAAAGGAAGATTGTGTGCTTGCCGGCTGTATCGGCTCGTATCAGGGTGCCTGACGGGCCATGTCCGACCAACCCCTGGGGGACGATTGCAAATGGATTTGCGAAGTCTGCAATCTGCTGTCCGAATCTGTGACTGTTGGGTATCGGCCACATGACCGCGCGGGCGGGAAACGTATCGGTGGCTGCCCCGTCCTGACCGGTGTACCCGAAGATCGCTTGATTCATGTCTCCGAAGCGCTGGCGGATGACCGGACTAATGCCCTCAACAAAAATCCGATGAAGCAGCGCGGATTGTGCTTCGCTATTATCCTGAACCTCGTCGATGAACAGTAACGGAAACCTGTACCGAAGAGCGTGGGCGATATGGGCATAATTATCGAGAAGTTCATTTGCCCACACGAACATTTCTTCGTAACAAAAAAAGCCCTGCTCGGAGGTCGATTTGCAGGCGGTTATCATCGACTGATAGAGTGGTTTCTCACGCCCCAGCGTGCCACCGCTCCAAGATATATCCCCAACCGAAAAATCATTCGACATCACTCTGAGTACATTTTGGTCGCGGCCGGACTGTTCCAGGCTCTTGCGCATGCCAATCGGTAGCGCCGACCAACGTCTCGCCAAGCATATTTCATCGTCAATCGCTCTTATCGGGAAACCTTTCGATCTCAGCCACGGAAGCGCCAGAAATTCGTTCACGAAGCTGTGTATCGTGCCAACGAAATGTGGATATCCCATAAGTCGCTGGCCTTCGGACGTCGTGCCTAAGCCGGCCTCGATTTCATGCCGGGCGACGTTGGTGTGCGATAGAACGCAAATCCCACGCGTGGTGTCCTGCCAGTGTCGCGAAAGCGCTCCTAGTTTCGCTACGAGCAGCGTGGTCTTGCCGCTGCCTGGACATGCTTCGACGTCCATTATTCGGTATGATTTCAGCGCCTCTAGCCTTGGGTCGTCATTGGAGGCGCCTGCAAATGCGTGCGGAGGCAAATTCAGCAGAGCGGTGATCCACTCAACGTCGGCGTCCGAAATCGGCGGCGAAGTAAACGGCGGAATGCTGCTCATGGGACTGCTGCCGCCGGCTGCGTCGCGCTGGCGACGGGCACCGGACAAACATATTCAATCGCCTCAACGAGGTACGCGGGAAGGCGATCTCTCAACTCAGCCGGCGTCAGCTTTCCTCGTTTAAGTTCCCACTCCAGGATTTGCGCGAGGTATTGAGCCGCAATTGCTTTGGACGCTTTGGTGCCTGTCACGAAGTGAGCGTAGACATGAACCGAAAACTCATCGTCCGGAAGCCCTCTGCTTTCCATTTCTCGGAACGACTTCACAGCTTTCCGAACCTCTGCAAACACGCGAGTCTTCCCGCTGTGTATACGCTCATCGGCCTTTGCTAGATGCGCAGAAATCCATACTTCTTCGGCTAATCCAGAGACAGCAAGGCTATATTCAAAGGTCCACGCGTCGCAGACAAAGGTCTTCACCCTCTGGCCGGATGCTTTGGCAACAATATCTGAACGTCGCGCGTCAATCTCGGCAGGGGTGAAATCTGCCTTCACATACCATCTACGCTTCTCTTTTGCAGGCCATGCCGCTCCAGGATCAACGTTTCCGATGATGACGGGAGCGCAGCATCACATCAATATCGGCCAGGCAAGCTACAGGAAGGTCGATTGTGCGTGGGTGCTTCGAGCGCTTGCGTTGATAGATCTTCGCATAGCGGCGCAAGCCAACGCCGCCGACGTTCAGTATCGAAATCCCGTGATCAGTTAAGTCTCGATCTAAGAGGCGAGCAATCGTCGGGATCACGATATTTTCTGCGTCACCTTCGACAATAAACAATCCCCGAGCAAAAAATAAATTTGCTTTCGTGACGTCGAGGAAACGCCGGAGAAAGCCGTAATCCGCTCGGTCAAGCTTGGTGTGCGGTTCTCCTAAAGGAAATGCCTGTCCTCCATGCAGGAGGACCAGATTGCGCAGGTCTATAACTGAAGCAAGGTTCGGACTGTGTGTCGTGACAATAATCTGGATTCGTTTGCCATCGTCTCGCTTTTCATCCGCCTTCTGTTGGAGAAACTGCATTAAGCGTAACTGGCGTTGAGGGTGAAGATGTGCTTCCGGTTCCTCGATCAGAAGAACAGGGAAGCCCTCGTCTTCGGCGAGCAACAGTAATTCGCAGGCCATGAATAGAAGGTTGTTGGACCCCAGACCCCGGTTCGGTCTTGCGTCGGTTGTCCCACCATCGCGAACCTCAAGATCAAGTTTTTCAAGCAACAGCCTTAAACGAACAGAATTTTCGCTGTTCGCCCCGCTCACGGAGATGTGGCCTTCGAGAGCCTTGCCGCTGAAGCAGAGTTGCTGAAGATATTCCCTGTTTAGACGCTGCCTCGCGCTTTGCACTCCAACGTGGTCGCCGAGGAGGGCGTTTGCAAAATCACCAATCCCAACGACGCTCAACGTCGCCGGATCAAAGCCTGCGGCAGCCGGATCATATCCCGTGCCCACTTGGACAATTTCGCTCGTGAATTGCAATATCTGCGACAAGCGAGACCCGCGGCCGGCGGACATTGCTCTTTCCGCATCCCGAAGCGGACGCAGATAGGCTGCGCACAACCTCCGCGCTTCGAGGTCTATCGCCGGCCCATCAGCCGTCTTGCCTGATTTGAGTTCTATGGAGATAAATTTGCGATGTTTTCCGGCTCTGACAACGTTTGTGGCCTTCCAGTTCAGATATAGGACAGGGACTAGACCTTCATCGGCCTCTTCGTAGGTCAAGTATTCCGCGAATGTGCCGATTTCGGCGAGAGTCAGGTCTTCAAACTTGCAGCAAATCCTAATCTCTTTGCGAGGAACTGCTGATCCAGCGGGCTGATGGAAGTCGGACTCATCTATCCGAAATGATTCCTGATCGCGCGTTCCTAATACCAACCGAAGGGCATCGATGACGGCAGTCTTACCATTGTCGTTCTCGCCGACGAGAGCGGTTAGACCTGGTTCTAAGGGAAGTACAAATTCCTCATTACCTTCGCCGAACATTCGGAAGTTTTCGATACGTAATTCAGAGATAAACATTTTTCGGGTGCGCCAAATTGATCAACTGAAAGAATGGAGTGGGCAGCCGAAACTGACCCGGCGCTGGCCTCGCGACCCTATGGCCCGGGATTTCTGGCTTTGCGAACCGAGCAGCGCGGATTGTCCAGCGGCGTTTTCCTTTTGCTTTCCTCGTCCAGCATTCTTTCCCTCTTGCGGTTGCCCGGGTCCCAAAATTGCGTGATTTTGGCGAGAGTATATCACTGGTAGCTGATTTCGCGATACGCAACTGGAAATATTTGGATTCTGGGAAATCATCGCCTTTGCGATGGCCGCTAATGGGGCCAAGCCCTGCGGGCGCTACGGGCAAACGGTGCGCTCTAGACCAGCGGATAAGCGAGAACAACACGCGATCTGAGATTCGTAGGTCGTTTGCGTCGGCAGGAGTTTTGCGTGCCCGGGAAGCTCAACCGGATCTAAAAGCCGCAAGGCAGCCATCATTGCTGACACCATGCTGGCAGCAGGGTTCGATTAGGTTCGCGCAGCAAGATACCGGCACTTAGCCAATCAGGAAGGGGATCAGTCCATGCCGATCAAGGGAAGCTGCCATTGTGGCGACACGCAGTTCGAAGTGACCGAGGCGCCGGCCAGCGTGACGCGCTGTACCTGCTCGCTCTGCGCCAAGCGCGGCGCGTTGTGGGCGTACTACACGCCGGCGCAGTTTCGCCTGACCACGCCGGAGGAGAAAGTTGCGACCTATCGATGGGGCAGCCGTACCGTCAAACACCATTTCTGTGCCAACTGCGGTTGCGGCACCTATTCCGAGTCGCCGGACTGGTCGACCGGCAAGCCAGATTTCGAGAATCCGCGCGTCGGTGTCAATTCGCGGCTATTGAATGATTTCGATCTGGACGCCGTGCCGGTGACGGTGATCGACGGCAAGAATCTGTGGTGAGGCCGTGCGGTGATTTGCCCGTCGGGTGGCTTGTGGACAGGTGTGTCCAGCCCTGTCTGCAAAAATATTTCGCTTCACCCGTCGGGCAAATCATCTCTACAAATTCGCGCCATCCCGTCCCACACAGAGGGGCGTATCGCGATCGTCACGAACGCGGGATGGGGTGCGGTGGACGCGGCAGCGTTTTGCGCGCGACGGGATTGCAGGGCAGGTCGATGAGGCCTGTGAGTGATTACCAAGCGAGCGGACGAGAGATGTTGCAGCGGACGGCAAAATCGTGTGGTCCTGACGCCCCGACGCTGGCGTCAAGTTTTGCGGGATGGCAAGTCGGCCCCTGCCGGGCGCGGACAAACCAAGTTTCCGCAGGCGACGGTGGCAAAAGAGCCCGGTCACCGGGGAGAGCGCGACATAAGCCGTAAAACCATTGCGTGCGGGAATGCCGGGCGATTCCGGTGTACTCGTTGTTACTCGTGTGCTTTCCACCAATACAAAGTGCACACGAGGCCGCGGGTGCAGCGGGCACCCGGCATTCCCCACGCCCTCAAAGGGGGCGGAAGATTTATGCAAACCTCGGGCGCATCGCGCCGCGAGATCGTGAAGCCGCGTCTGGAATTGGTTTTGCTGTTTGAAAAGTTCGAAGTCGGTGTGTGTGTGTGTGTGTGTGTGTGTGTGTGTGTGCGAAGTGCTTGCTCCACAAAACGCACCCGTAATGCCCGGACTTGATCCGGGCATCCATCAATCTTCGTAAGAAAATCCTTTCGAAGAAAGATGGATTACCGGGTCATCTAGCGCGAAGACGCGCTTCGCGCTTTCGCCCGGTGACGACGATCTCAATTGGTATGACGGTCTTCGCTCCTCGCAATGACGAGAAGTTCGTCGCGCCCTCGTGGTTAACCGGCCGTGGCTCCCGCGCCGAAAATGTCAGCGGTCTCGCGCCTTGGTCCTTAGAATTTGACGCGTATTAAACTCATCTCGAATTCAAAAGTCTGGAAACGCGATGAGCAATGCCCTTGCGGAATGTGATGCCGGCTTTCCCTGGCTCGCCGGCGCCATGCTGGCATTCGAGTCCTGCGAAGTCATCCATCTTCGGCTGGCGAAACTGGCGATCGGCGGCCATGACGCGGGATGCGAGGCCCAGTTGATGGTGAACGAGAAGATCAATGCGATGTTCGAGGCCGGTGCGAGCCTGATGTCCGGCGCGTCGGCTGCGGCCGTCATCGGCCGCTACCGCGAGCATGTCGCCGCCAACGCAAAACGGCTTTCCGTGGTCTAGCTCAAAACGATCCACGCCGGCGCGTGGTCGCTGGCGCCTTCTTCGCCTCTCACCTTGCGGTCGACGCCGGCCTTGATCAGCCGCGGTGCGACCGCCGGACTCAGCAAGAGATGATCGAGCCGCAAGCCGGCGTCGCGCGGCCAGCGGTTGCGCTTGTAATCCCAGAACGTGAACATCGGCTTGGACGGATGGCGTTCGCGGATCGCGTCACACCAGCCTTGCGCGACCAGCGATTTGAAGGCCGCGCGGCTCTTCGGCTGGATCAGCGCATCCTTGTCCCATGACCGCGTCGGATAGATATCCAGCTCCGTCGGCGCGACGTTGTAGTCGCCCGCCAGCACGACCGGGACATCCCGCTTGAGGAATTTCGCGGCGTGCAGCTTGAGCCGCCTGAACCAGTCGAGCTTGTAGTCGAATTTCGGCCCGGGCTGCGGATTGCCGTTCGGAAGGTAGATGCTGGTGACGATGATGCCGCTGACGGCAGCCTCGATATAGCGCGCCTCGTGGTCGTCGGCGTCGCCGGGCAACTCGGTCCGGATCAGCACCGGATCGGCGTTGCGCGCCAAAATGGCGACGCCGTTCCAGGTCTTTTGGCCGCGCCAGACCGCGCCGTAGCCGGCCTTCTCGATCGCAGAAAGCGGAAAATCGGCGTCGGTCGATTTCAGTTCCTGCAGGGAAACGATGTCGGGTTTTGCGGCGCGCAGCCAGCGCAACAGGTTGGGCAGCCGCCGGTTGATGTTGTTGATGTTGAAGGTGGCGATCTTCATGCCTGACTGAAGACGTCAGGCAGGTGCTGCGGATGTCGATCCCACGGCCACTGCCTCGGAGACCGGCTCGGCCACCGGAGCGGGCGGTTCTGGCGTCGCTGCCGTGCCGCCCTTGTAAACCCGCGCATAGCGCGGGCCGAGGCTGGTCAAAACCTCGTAGCCGATGGTGCCGAAATGGTGCGCAAGCTCGTCGACCGTGATGCCCTCGCCAATCAGCGTCACCAGATGGCCGCGCCGTGCCGCGTTATGGGCGAGATCGGTGATGTCGATCGCCATCAGGTCCATCGAGATGCGGCCCGCCACCGGGCAACGCTTGCCGGCGACCACGACGTCGGCGCCGCGGGTGCCGTCATTGCTGCTGCCGGCGCGGAAATATCCGTCGGCATAGCCGACCGATACGATCGCGAGTTTGGTCGGCCGCCGCGCGGTCCAGGTGCCGCCGTAACCGACGGTTTCGCCTTTCTCGACGTTGCGGATCTGCGCGATGCGGGCCTTCAGTTCGACGACCGGCTGCATCGGATTGTCGGCCTCGGGCGTCGGATTGACGCCGTAAAGGGCTGCCCCCGGCCGCACCATGTCGAACTGGAATTGGCCCCCGAGAAAAACCCCGGAGGAATTCGACAGCGATGCCGGCACCCCGGAGAAAAGACTGGCGATCTCGCGGAAGGTTGCGAGCTGCTTGGCGTTGAGCGGATGATGGAGGATTTCGGCGCAGGCAAGATGGCTCATGACCAGCGTGATGCCGTGATCGCCGGCAGTGATCCTGGGAATGATGCCCTGCGCCTCCGCGACGGTGAGGCCGAGCCGGTTCATGCCGGTGTCGATATGAATGGCCGCACCGCCGGCCCAGCCGGAGCGGCGGCAGAACACGTCCCATTCGGCGAGTTCATTGAGATCGCCGATCACCGGCCTGGCGTCGATCCCGGCAAACGCGTCGCCGGAATTCTGGAAGAAGCCGCTGAGCACATAGATCGCCGCCGAGGGAAGCGCCGCGCGGGCGGCGCGGGCTTCGCCCAGCGTGGCGACGAAAAACGTCTTGCAGCCGGCGCCGGCGAGCGCGCGGGCGACCGGACCTACCCCGCAACCATAGGCGTCCGCCTTGATCACGCCGGCGCATTCGGCCGGCACCGCGGTTTTCTCCAGCTTGCGCCAGTTCGCAACGATGGCGTCAAGATCGACCGTGAGCACGCCGGGCGCGGTCGCAAGCGCGGCCGCCTGGTTTGCTTCCGGCGACAACACGGTGCTGGTGGGGATCGATTTCGGGTCGGGAGCGATGTTCATGCCGCACATTACGCGCCGGGGCCCGGCGGTTCAACCGGGCAGGCCGGATCAGTAGGTCTGCACCGGCAAATGGCTGTCCTGCGCGAGATCGCCGAACCGCGTAAACTGGCCCTCAAACTGCAGTTCGACCGTACCGGTCGGGCCATGGCGCTGCTTGCCGATGATGACTTCGGCCTTGCCGTGCACCAGCGACATGTCGAGCTGCCATTTTTCATACTCGGGCGTGCCGACCCGCGGCTCCTTGTTGGCGAGGTAATATTCCTCGCGAAACACGAACATCACCACGTCGGCGTCCTGTTCGATCGAGCCGGATTCACGCAGGTCGGACAGTTGCGGGCGCTTGTCGTCGCGGCTTTCGACCTGGCGCGACAGCTGCGACAGCGCGATGACCGGAACGTTCAATTCCTTGGCCAGCGCCTTCAGGCTGGTGGTGATCTCGGTCACCTCCTGCACTCGGTTGTCGGAACGCTTGCCCGATCCCTGCAGCAGCTGGATATAGTCGACCACGATCAGATCGAGGCCTTTCTGGCGCTTCAACCGCCGCGCGCGCGCGGTCAGCTGCGAAATCGAAAGGCCGCCGGTTTCGTCGACATAAAGCGGCAGCGACTGCAATTCGATGGAGTAGTCGCGGATCTTCTCGAAATCGGCTTCGGTAATGCCGCCGCGCCGGATCGAACTCGACGAGATACTGGTCTGTTCGGCGAGAATACGCGTGGCGAGCTGCTCGGCCGACATTTCGCAGGAGAAGAAGCCGACGATGCCGCCGTTGACGGACTTCATGGTGCCGTCGGCCTGGACTTCGGCGCGATGCGCCTTGGCTACATTGTAGGCGATGTTGGTGGCAAGCGCGGTCTTGCCCATGCCGGGACGGCCGGCGACGATGATCAGATCGGAGGATTGCAGGCCGCCCATCTTGGTATCGAGATCGCGCAAACCCGTTGCAATGCCGGACAATTTGCCGTCGCGCTGGAACGCCTTTGCCGCCATGTCGACGGCGACGGTGAGGGCCTGCGCGAAGCGCTGGAAGCCGCCGTCGTAGCGGCCGGATTCGGCCAGTTCGTACAGCCTGCGCTCGGCATCCTCGATCTGCGCGCGCGGCGCGAAATCCACCGGCGCATCGAAGGCGACATTGACCATGTCCTCGCCGATCCGAATCAGGTCGCGGCGCAGCGCCAGTTCGTAGACCGTGCGCCCATAATCCTGCGCATTGATGATGGTGGTCGCTTCCGCGGCGAGGCGGGCGAGATATTGGCCGACCGTCATGCCGCCGATGTCGGTGTCGGCCGGAACGAAGGTCTTCAGCGTCACGGGGGTGGCGACCTTGCCCATCCGAATCAGGCTGCCGGCGGTCTCGTAGATGGTCTGATGGATCGGCTCGAAGAAATGTTTCGGTTCCAGAAAATCCGACACTCGATAGAACGCGTCGTTGTTGACCAGGATCGCACCCAGCAGGCTCTGCTCCGCTTCGATATTGTGCGGTGCACTCCGATAGGCCGGAGTTCCCGAGTCGGGTGCGAGCTTGAGAACGTTCGAATCAAATGGGGCCATGGTTCTCGAGTGTTGTTGGGACTTTGTCGGATACGGGGCGGGGGCGGCGATCAAGCACCACTCCCGGACATCACGGAAGCGGCAACGCGCCTTATGCCCGATTCACACACTGCAATGTGTTAATCCCGACCGGGCCGCGTGTTGGCGCTTGACGGGATTCGGGCAGACCTCGGGCGAGGCTCGTCCCATCGCCTGAATAAAAGAAAAAATTTCGGCGCAGCCTGAACTTTTCGCCGCGCCGGGGACACTCATCCCAATCGGGCGAGGAATATTCCGAACCGCCATCTCACCGCTGAATCAAATCAGGAGGAGATAGAGCAGGGCGATCAGGGCAGCCCCGACGCCAATGGCGATCAAGGCATAGTCGGTGCCGATGTCGCGCTGCGGATCGAACGATGATGGGTACGTCTTCTGGGCCATTTGGGACATTTAGGCCAAGCCGGCCGGTCCATCTGTGAAGCAGATCACATTTGGCGGATTTTCTACAATTGTACGGTCTTCGGGAACGGGTTGGTGACATCAGGGTTTGTAATGTCGCCTTTTGCGGCAGGGAACAGGTGATGGGCCAGCAACTTCAGCCATGGCGATCGGAAAACGGCCAGACTAAATGGTTGTCGATGCTGATCGACGCCATGGAAAAGGTCTCCCGTCCGGAATTCCGCGCGGTGCCTTGCGACCTGTCGGTGCTGGCGGCGGTGCGGGCGCAACTGGCGCGTCCGGCGGCGCCGTACGTTCATGGCGGATCCCGGTTCAGCCTCCGAAACTAAATTCTGGAAACCAGATTTTGCGCTACGGGCCTATTCGCCTGCAATTTGCAGCCGCGGTTGCTTGCCGCGCTCGATCCCGCGCAGTTTCGCTTCCTCATGTGCGATGTAATCCCGCGTCATCGGCACCACGCCCTGGCGTTTGGAGAGCTGGATCTGGAAATTCATCAGGTTCTGCTTGCGGAACGACATTTCCGACCCCGCCAGGTAAAATTCCCACATCCGCGCAAAGCGCTCGTCAT
>WNFO01002392.1_pt1 | contig 15462 bp, 13 predicted proteins | sample 5400251 | NCBI WGS metagenome assembly WNFO01 (sample SAMN13153354, study PRJNA577476) | soil metagenome | isolation source: 100 cm saprolite under Madrone tree | place: USA:California | collected 2016-06-14 | reverse complement strand
CACGGGTCATCGCCCAGATCAGCTGGAAGTCGGTGAAGGTGAACAGCACCGAAAACGTCATCACGACCGCGATGATCGGGGTCAGCAGCGGATAGGTGATGAAGCGGAACATCTCCCACCTGCTGGCGCCGTCCAGCGTGGCTGCCTCATAGAGCGAGGGCTGCACGGTCTGCAGACCGGCCAAAAGCGTGATCGCGACAAAGGGAACGCCGCGCCAGATATTGGCGAAGATCACGCATATCCGCGCCCAGGTGACGTCGCCGAGAAAATTGATGTTCTGGGTGATCAGGCCGAGATGTTTGAGCGACCATGAAATGATCGAGAATTGCGAATCGAAGATCCACCAGAATGCCAGCGCCGACAGCACCGTCGGCACGATGAAGGGGATCAGCACCAGCGCGCGCAGCATCGCCTTGAACGGCATGTTCTCGTTCAACAACAGCGCCAGATAAAGCCCGACCGCGAATTTGATCGCGCTCGCGATCGTGGTGTAGAGCAGCGTATTGAACACCGACAGCCAGAAGATCGAATCGCCCCACAGCCACTCGTAGTTCTCGGTGCCGATGAATTCGCCCGGCCGTCCGATCTTTGCATCGGTGAACGACATCCAGATGCCGAGGCCGAGCGGATAGGCCAGGAAAAATATCAGGAACGCCATCGCCGGCAGCATGAACCAGAAACCGAGCCAGTTTCGGTTGGTCCGAAGCTGGTCCCACGCCGTGGCCTCGCGTATCTGCCGCTTGGCCACCCGGGGTTGGAGTGCGATGTCAGCCATGGGCGAAATCCCGCAATGTTTCCGGCGACCTAGCCGTCTTGTCCGCGTTACGAAGTGTACTCAATGGCGCGGGCGGCGATAGCCTGCCGCCCGCTCCATTGTCGTCAGCGATAAATCCGCTTCAATTGCCGCTCGCAGTCCGAGATCGCGCTCTTGGCGTCCTTGGTGCCCGTGCAATAATTGGCGAACATGTCGACCACCAGGAAGTCAGCGATCGCGGTCGCGGCCTTCTCGCCGGGCGTGCCGATGCCGGAAGCGGGAAGCGCGCGTTTGCTGGCCTGGCTGAACACCTGGTTCTTCGGGTCGGCGGTCCACACCGGCGCCGAGTCATAGGCATTCAGGGTGTGGGTGAGATAGCCCCGCGCACCCGACAGCCACTTCTCGTAGTTCTCCTTCTCCACCATGAAGGCGATGAAGGCCTTCGAGGCGTTCGGATATTTGGTGAAATTGAACGCGAGGATCGGAACCGCGAGCTGCAGTTCGGTTGGCTTGCCGACAGGACCAACCGGGTACAGCGCATGATAGGTATCCTCGGCAAGATCCTTCTTGGTCGGATCGTCCTTGGCTGCAACGTAAATCGAGATACCGTTCGACGTGCAGTAGAGCTCGCCCGACAGGAACGCCTTGTTGTTGGACGAGTCGTTCCAGGAGGCGACGCCGGGAATGAAGCTATCGGACAGCGCCTTGCAATATTCCAGCGCCTTCACGGTTTCCGGCGAGTTGATGACGACCTTGTCGTCCTTGTCGACCGTATAGGCGCCGTGGCCCCATAGCACCCAGTGCAGCCATCCATTGGCGTCGCCGGTGGCATGGCCGAGCGCGAAGCCGGCCGGGGTGTTGTTCTTCTTGAGCGCCTTGCACATCTCAAGGAAGCCCGGAAAGTCCTTCGGAAACTCGCTGAAGCCCGCCTTGTCTGTCGCCGACTTGCGGTAGGTCATGTAACCGCCGATGGTCGCGACGGGTATGCCGAGCCAGTCGTCGCGCAGCTTGCAGGTCTTCGCCGCGGCATCGGTCCAGCCGCCATACTTCTTGCCGAGGTAATCGGCGACGTCGTTCATCTTCAGCACTTTGGTCGGGAACAGCTGCGGCAAAGTGTGTAGTCCCCAGGCCAGATCGAGGCCGGAGCCGGTGTTCGCCGCGACCGAAGCCTTCGGCTGCACGTCCTCGAAGGATTCGCTGAATACGTTCATCTCGGTGCCGGTCGCCGCCTTGAACGCTGCGACCATCGCATTGAACGCATCGTCCTCGGCCGGGACGAAGCGCTTCCAGCGCATCACGGTGAGCTTGGCGCCCGGCTCGGCCTTCCATGGCGACGCTTCCGCCCAGGCCTTGGCAAAGTCGAACAGCGCGGGTCCGGTAAGCGCGCCGGTCGCCGCTAATGCGGTGCCGCCTTGAAGAAGAGTGCGGCGGGTAAAGTCATGCATAGTTGATCTCCCTTTAAGATTTAATTGTATTTTTTTATGCGTTAAGTCGCTTGCCGGTGGTCTCGTCGAACAGATGCACGAGCGACGGGTCCGGTTTCAGCCGGATCATGTCGCCCGGATTGAATTGGTGACGCTCGCGGAACACGGCGACGACCTGCTCGCCGCCCAGTTTGGCGAAGACCTGGGTTTCCGAGCCGGTCGGCTCGACCACCACGATCTCGGCCTCCGCGCCGTCATCGGCGATGGTAAAGTGCTCCGGCCGGATGCCGTATACCGCGGGCCGCCCTTCCGAATTGGCGGGCGCCGATGCCAGCGGAAGTTTCACGCCGTTCGGGCCCTCAAAACCGGCGCTGCCGTTCGATTTGACCTTGCCTTTAAGGAAATTCATCGCCGGCGAGCCGATGAAGCCGGCGACAAACTGGTTGTCCGGCTTGTCATAGAGTTCGAGCGGCGTGCCCATCTGCTCCACGATACCGTCATGCATCACCACGATCTTGTCGGCCATGGTCATGGCCTCGATCTGGTCGTGGGTGACGTAGACCGTGGTGGTCTTCAGCCGCTGATGCAGTTCCTTGATTTCGGTGCGCATCGCAACCCGCAGCTTGGCGTCGAGGTTGGACAGCGGCTCGTCGAACAGGAACACCTGCGGATCGCGCACGATAGCGCGTCCCATCGCGACGCGCTGGCGCTGTCCGCCGGACAATTGCCGGGGATAGCGATCGAGTAGCGGCGTCAGAGCGAGGATTTCGGCAGCGCGATTGACGCCCTTGCTGATTTCGTCGGAGCTGGCGCCGCGCAGCTTGAGCGAAAACCCCATATTGTCGGCGACCGTCATATGCGGATAGAGCGCATAGTTCTGGAACACCATCGCGATGTCGCGCTCTTTGGGCTGGACATTGTTAACGACGCGGTCGCCGATTGAAATCGTCCCGGAGGTGATGTTTTCGAGCCCCGCGAGCATCCGCAGCAGGGTCGATTTGCCGCAGCCGGACGGGCCGACCAGAACGACAAAAGCGCCGTCCTCGATCGGGATCGACACGCCGTGCAGGACTTCAAAGCCACCAAACGATTTCCGCACGTCGCGAATCTGCACCGACGACATACATACCCTCCCTATTCACGTGAGCCCGGCGGTAAAATCCACCGTCGTGTTCTGGTTTAGCCGGGGTCATACCAGACTTTTTCGGCGATGTCGTTGGATCAAAGTCGTAGGCGGCCGTCCACCCCGGCAAACGTTGCGAACGGCGCGATGACATGCAAACATCGACCGCCAACATGAGCATTACGCACAAAAATAAGGCGCGTGTGCGCTGCGGGAGAAACCATGAACAAGCCGCTTACCGGCGTCACCAGACGCAAACTCCGTTCCAGCGAGTGGTTCAACAACCCGCACAACCCGGGGATGACCGCGCTCTACCTCGAGCGCTATCTCAATTACGGGCTGACCCGGCATGAACTGCAGGCCGGCAAGCCGATCATCGGCATAGCCCAGACCGGCAATGACCTTTCGCCCTGCAACCGCCATCACCTGGAACTCGCCCATCGGGTCCGGGAGGGCATCCGTGCCGCCGGCGGCATCGCCATGGAATTCCCGATGCACCCGATCCAGGAGACCGGCAAGCGCCCGACTGCGGCGCTCGACCGCAACCTCGCCTATCTCGGGCTGGTGGAAATCCTGTTCGGCTACCCGCTGGACGGCGTGGTCCTGACCACCGGCTGCGACAAGACCACCCCCGCCTGCCTGATGGCGGCGGCGACGGTCAATTTGCCGGCGATCGTGCTGTCGGGCGGACCGATGCTCAACGGCTGGCACAATGGCGAGCGCAGTGGCTCCGGGACCGTGGTCTGGAAGGCGCGCGAACGGCTCGCCGCGGGCGAGATCGACTACGAGGAGTTCATGAACATCGTGGCCTCCTCGGCGCCGTCGGTCGGCCATTGCAACACCATGGGCACCGCCTCCACCATGAATTCGCTGGCGGAAGCCTTGGGCATGTCGCTGCCGGGCTGTGCCGCGATCCCCGCCCCCTATCGCGAGCGCGGCCAGATCGCCTACGAGACGGGCACGCGCATTGTCGGGATGGTCTGGGAGGATCTGAAACCGTCCGACATCCTGACGCGAGAGGCATTCGAGAACTGTATCGTCGTCAATTCGGCGATCGGCGGCTCGACCAACGCCCCGATCCACATCAATGCGCTGGCCCGCCATATCGGCGTGGAACTCGACATCGACGACTGGCAGAAATTCGGCCACGAGATTCCGCTGCTGGTGAACATGCAGCCGGCCGGCTTCTACCTCGGCGAGGAATATCATCGCGCCGGCGGCGTGCCGGCGGTGGTGCGCGAATTGATGGCGCACAAGCGCATCCATGAAGACGCCATGACCGTCAACGGCCACACCATGGGCGAAAACTGCCGCGACGCCGCGAAACCCGATGGCGACGTAATCTGGAGTTACGACAAGCCGTTGGTGAAGGACGCCGGTTTCCTGGTGCTGCGCGGCAATCTGTTCGACTCCGCGATCATGAAGACCAGTGTGATCTCAAAGGAATTCCGCGACCGCTATCTGATCGATCCCAAAGATCCGAACGCATTCGAGGGCCGCGCCATCGTGTTCGAAGGCCCGGAGGATTATCACCACCGGATCGACGATCCCGCGCTCGATATCGACGGGCACTGCATCCTGTTCGTACGCGGTACCGGTCCGATCGGCTATCCCGGCGGCGCCGAGGTCGTCAACATGCAGCCGCCGGCGGCGCTGATCAAACGGGGCATCCTTTCCCTGCCCTGTATCGGCGATGGCCGCCAGTCCGGCACTTCGGGCTCGCCGTCGATCCTGAACGCCACGCCGGAAGCCGCGGCCGACGGCGGGCTGGCGATTCTCAAGACCGGCGACATGGTTCGCGTCGACCTCAACAAGGGCAGCGCCAACATCCTGATTTCCGACGAGGAGCTGAAGCGGCGCCGCGCCGAACTGAAGGCAAGAGGCGGCTTCCCCTATCCGGCCAACCAGACGCCCTGGCAGGAACTCTATCGCTCGACCGTCGGCCAGCAGGCCACCGGCGCTTGCCTGGAGCTCGCGACGCGCTATCACGACATCGCCGGAAGCGTCGGCGTGGCACGGGATAATCATTAGAGACTCCCTGTAGAGAGACCCTGTGTTGTCATTGCCGGGCTTGACCCGGCAATCCATCATTCCTCAAAAGTGGATGGATACGCGGGTCAAGCCCGCGTATGACGAGAAATAATTGCCGATAGTTCGAAGGGAGAACAAAATGTCAGACCGCCTCAAGGGCAAGCGGGCGTTCGTAACCGCGGGCGCAGCAGGAATCGGCCGCGCCTGCGCGCTCGCTTTTGCGCGCGAAGGGGCTACGGTATTTGCCACCGACATCGACGAGAAGGGTCTTGCGCTGCTCGGCAAGGATGGCGTTGCGGAAGTGGCGCGGCTCGACGTGCGTGACTCTGCCGCCGTCGGGGAAATGGCAAAACGCGCAGGCAAAATCGACATCCTGCTCAATGCGGCCGGCTTCGTGCATCACGGCACCGTGCTCGAATGCTCCGACGATGACTGGGACTTTTCGTTCGACCTCAACGTCAAGTCAATGCACCGGACCATCAGGGCCTTTCTGCCCGACATGCTAGCGGTCGGCCGCGGCTCGATCGTGAACATCTCGTCGGCCGCCGGCGTGTTCAAGGCCGCGCCCAACCGCTACGTCTATGGCGCGACCAAAGCCGCCGTCGCGGCGCTGACCCGCGCGGTCGCCACCGATTTCATCACCAGGGGTATCCGATGCAATTGTATCTGCCCCGGCACCATCGAGACGCCGTCGATGCTGAACCGCGCCGCCGCCGCGGGTCCCGATGGGCGCGAGATGTTCGTCAGCCGCCAGCCGATGGGACGGCTCGGCACCGCCGAGGAAATCGCCTCGCTCGCGGTCTATCTCGCCAGCGACGAGAGCGCGTTCACGACCGGCGTCGCGCATCTCATCGACGGCGGCTGGACGCTGTGAGGTAATCTCTATTTGAGTTCTCTCGCCCATCAACAAGAACACCGTCATTCCGGGGCGCGAGTGAAACGAGCGAGCCCAAAATCCATAACCACGACCGGGAGTATGGATTCCGGGCCTGCGCATCCAAGTCGGCTGTTGCCGACTTGGACAATCATATTGCCGAACTCGGGTAAACCCGAGGTCGGTGGCGCATCCCGGAATGACGAAAGATGAAAGATAAAGGAGTCTTGCCATGAACAAGATCGATCTGGACGGCCGCTGCGCCGTCGTCACCGGCGGCGCGCAGGGATTTGGGCGCGCCATCACCGAGCGTTTTGTCAGTTCCGGCGCAAAAGTCGCGATCTGGGATCATGACCAGCCATTCGCCGAAAAGACGGCAAAAGAAATCGGCTCGGGCGTCACGGCGTTCAAGGTCGACGTGTCGGATCTGGCCGCGGTTGAAAAGGTGACAGATGCCACACTCAAGGCGTTCGGCAAAATAGACATTCTCGTCAACAATGCCGGCATCGCGGGAATCAACAAGACGGTTTGGGAAACCGACCTCGAGGAATGGCGCAAGGTTTTGCGCATCAATCTCGATGGCCCCTTCATCTGCTGCAAGGCGATCGTGCCTTCGATGGTCAAGCAGAATTACGGCCGCATCGTCAACATCGCCTCGATCGCCGGCAAGGAAGGCAACCCCAACGCGGCGCATTATTCGGCTTCAAAGGCCGGCCTGATCGCACTGACAAAGTCGCTCGGCAAGGAACTCGCCGGTTACGAAATCGCCGTCAACGCGGTGACCCCGGCCGCCGCCAAAACCGCGATCTTCGATCAGCTGACGCAAGCGCATATCGACTTCATGCTGTCGAAGATCCCGAAAGGGCGTTTTGTGCTGGTGGAAGAACTGGCGGCGATGGCGGCGTGGCTGGCGTCGGAGGATTGCGCGTTCTCCACCGGCGCGGTGTTCGACATTTCCGGCGGCCGCGCGACGTATTAGCGCGAGCATGATCCTCCCGGAAAACCGACTTCCATTTTTCGGGATCTTGCCTTGCCCCATCAACTCGCGGTGTTCGGGGCGCATCATGCCGTTCAGTTGTGGTAGCGTCGCCGCATTCGTCGAACCGGTCAGGACATCAGATTGAACATCTCATTTTACGACGTATCGGTCTGGATCTTGCCGCTCGTCATCGCCATTACGTTTCATGAGGCGGCCCACGGCTTCGTCGCGCACCGTCTCGGCGACAACACGGCCTTCGAACTCGGCCGCGTCAGTTTCAACCCGCTGAGGCACATCGATCCATTCGGCACACTGGTGCTGCCGGCGATCCTGCTGCTGTCGCACTCGCCGTTTCTGTTCGGCTACGCCAAGCCGGTGCCGGTGAACTTCCGCGCGCTTCGCCATCCGCGGCTCGACATGGTCTGGGTGGCGCTGGCCGGACCGGCTACCAATATCGCGCTGGCCTTGCTCGCGGCCCTGGCGTTTCATGTCCTGGTCTTCGCACCCGCGAGCACGGCGCAATGGCTTGCCGACAACCTCAAAAACGCGTTTATCATCAATATCGTTCTTGCGATCTTCAATATGCTTCCGATTCCTCCGCTGGACGGCGGGCGGGTCGCGGTCGGATTGCTGCCCAACATACTGGCAGTCCCGCTTGCCCGGCTGGAACCGTATGGCATGCTGATCCTGATAGGAACTTTGATTATCCTGCCAATGGTTGGTAACCAGTTCGGTCTAAATCTCGATATTATTTCGACGATACTGCGGACAGCGACCGGCTATGTGATACGGTTGCTTCTGTTTGTAACCGGCAATGCGTAATCAAACCCCAGCGAGCCGCCGAAAAGGCCTGAGGCCGTCTTGATCAAAGCTGCCGACATGATGATCGCCCGACGCGCCGACACCAAGGCCCGCGCGGATTTTGCGACCTGGAAAATGATGGCGAAACTGAATGGCGCCTCCTCGCTGCCCGCCGATGCCCAGGCGTTCCTCGTCAGCTACAAGGCGCTGCTCCAGGAGATGACGGAGGCCGAGGCGACCGAAGCGGCCATCAGCATCGTTTACAGGAGTTACTACGGCGAGATGGGCGGCATCGGCGTACCGCCCGATGTCAAAGCCCGTTCGAACGATCAGGTCACGGACAACGTCACCGCCTTCAAGCGCCCGCCGGCTCAGCGGCCGAAGACCGCGGCTGGCTCAGCAGCCCAGCCCCGGCTTCCCGTCGCGCTGATATTCGCGTGCCTCGTCGTCGTTTATGTCGGAATTCGATATTTCTGGCGGTGACGCCAAACGTCCAGCGGAATTCTCCGCAGGCTGAAATACTCCGACCTGCGCGGACCATTTGTCGCGTCGGCTATGCGTCGAATGCAAGGCGCGGCATAATGCCGTTCCCGCGATTCATTCCAGAGCATGATCCGGAAAAGTGGGTACCGGTTTTCCGAAAAGATCATGCTCAAACAAGAAGATAGAGCGGGATGACGATTCGAGGAAAAGTCATCCCACTCTAAGTTAGTTCAAAACAGTATTTTGGGAGAGAAAAGCGATCAATCGCAGCCGTGGTGCTGACCACTGGTCTCGTATTTGCAACTGGTCTCGTATTTGCAGGTAGCTTTGCCAGTGGCGCGCTCGCACAGGGCACGCTCGACAAAGTCGTCAAGGTCGGCAGTCTTGGCGACCAGTCGGGTCTCTATCAGGATATCGGCGGCCCGGGCTCGTCCGTCGCCGCCCAGATGGCGATCGAGGATTCCGGGCTGTTGGCCAAGGGCTGGAAGATCGACCTGATCTCCGCGGACCACCAGAACAAGCCTGACGTTGGCGTCAATATCGGCAAGCAGTGGATCGACGTCGAGAAGGTCGATGTGTTCGTCGATCTTGCCAGTTCAGGCGTCGGTCTTGCGATCGCCAATCTGGCGAAGGAAAGAAATGTCGTCAACCTGAACTCCGGCTCGGCGTCGTCGGATCTCACCGGCAAGCAGTGTTCGCCGAACACGGTGCATTGGGTCTACGACACCTACATGCTCGCCAACGGCACCGGCAAGGCGCTGGTCAAGTCCGGCGGCGATAGCTGGTTCTTCCTGGCCGCGGATTACGCCTTCGGACAGGCGCTCGAGCGCGACACCAGCGCGGTAGTGCTCGCCAACGGCGGCAAGGTGCTCGGCGGCGTCAAGCATCCGCTGAACAACGCCGACTTCTCCTCGTTCCTGCTGCAGGCGCAAAGCTCGAAGGCCAAGATCATCGGACTTGCCAACGCCGGCGGCGACACCACCAACGCGATCAAGCAGGCAGCGGAATTCGGCATTGTCGCCGGCGGCCAGGAGCTCGCGGGCATGCTGATGTTCATCACCGACGTCCACGCGCTCGGGCTTAACGTCGCGCAGGGCCTAGCTCCGCCCCTTGATCCGGAAGATCACCGGCAAGGTAAAACTTAGTCCCTCATCGGCGACGATCGGCGGTGGCTGCGGCACCGGATCAGATCTTCGCACCATTGCCAGCGCGGCTTCGTCGAACGCCGCGTCGCCGGATCCCTTGACGATGCTGGCCGAAAGCACACGGCCCATCCGGTCGAGCGCGAAGCCGACCACGATTTCCGCGCTCTTTTGCGAGCGCGACGCCGGATAACGCTTGTGCTTGTCGAGATGCGCGATCAGCTCCTTTTGCCAGGTCGCGCGCATCCGCCGCGCGCTTTCGCCGGTGCCCTGCGCCGGGGCGACCGAACTCGGCCCTTGCTGGATGGCCTCGGAGCTCGGCGTCGCGGTTGCCTCGGCAGCGACGGATTCCGTTGAAGCGGAAGTTTGCGCGGCGGCGAGTTTGGCGTCGTCTTCCTTGGGCTTCTTCTGGTCGTCCGGCGTCACCGCCCGATCCGGGTCTTCGGTTTCGGTCGGGACGTCCTTCGGCAACTCCGTCTCCTTGACCTCGGCCTTCTGCTCGGCGAGCGCCGGCGAAGCGACAGAAGCATCGGCGTCCGGCCCCGGCGGCAGGTCGGTGGGCTCAAGATGCGGCGACATCATTTCCAGCCCGATCTCGATCGCCGGAGCGCCGAGGGAGTCGTCCACATCGTCGGTACGCAAATGCGCGATCGCCAGCGCGGCGCCACCGATATGCAGCGCGAGCGCGCCCACCGCTGCCAGAATCCACAGCCGCCGGGGCGGTTTTTGTTCGGTGTCGAGATCGGGCATCGCTGTCGGCCGCTTTTGGCCTTCCGGGGTTTCAGGGTTTCGGATGTTCAGACGCTGAAGGAGGCACGGCGCTATCCGGAACGCCTTCCAACGCGACCAGCTTGATCTTCGAATAACCTCCGGCGCGCATGATTTCCAGCACGTCCATCAGCTCGCCGTAGGGCACCGCGCGGTCGGCGCGCAGGAAGATAAAGCGATCCTTGCTGGCGTCCGCCATCGCGTCCAGCGATCGAACCAGATCGACCCGCTTGACCGGGGTTTCGCCGATCGCCACCGCGAGATCCGGCTTGATGCTGACATAGGTCGGCTTGTCCGGCTTCTTCTGCGGGGTCGCGGTCGACGATGGCAAATCGATCGGAAGATCAACGGTCGACAGCGGCGCCGCCACCATGAAGATGATCAGCAGAACCAGGATGACGTCGATGAACGGCGTGACGTTGATCTCATGCGTTTCCGAGAAATCGCTGTCGTCATCGAGTTCGGTATCTGCGATCGAAATGGCCATCGCCTACTCCGCTGCGTGCGAATGCGCACTTACATGGGTGCGATCAAGATCGCGCGACAGCAATCGCCCGGCGGCGCCCGACGACCGGCTGACCAGTTCGAGGTAGCCTTTGGTCACGCGGGAAAAATGATTGTAGATGATGACGGCCGGGATCGCCGCGACCAGGCCGAACGCGGTGGCGAGCAGCGCTTCGGCGATACCGGGTGCCACCACGGCCAGATTTGTGGTCTGCGATTTCGAGATTCCGATAAAGCTGTTCATGATGCCCCACACCGTGCCGAACAGCCCGACAAACGGTGACGTCGCGCCAATCGTCGCAAGCACTCCCATGCCGAGCCGGATCCGGCGTGCTTCTGCCCGCACGATCTCGGCAAAGCTCGATGCCGCCCGTTCCTTGATGCCGCTGTCGCTGGAAATTCCCGCCGACAGCCGCGCCTCGCGCATCGCCGCCGACAGCAATGCCGACAATACGCTGCCCTTGGCGCCGAGCGCGAATTGCGCCTCCGCCAGGGACCGTGCGTCACTGATTTTGCCGAGGGCTGCGCGCAGCTTGCGCTGGACCAGCGACAGCTCGATCATCTTGGCGAGGAAGACGGTCCATGTCACCAGCGAGGCGAAGGCGAGGCCGATCATCACGGCCTTGACCAGGATATCCGCCGACAGGAACATCGACCAGGGCGACAACTCGCGCAACGCCACCGTCGTCGATTTCAGCGACCGGCCGCCATCGACCGGAGCCGCCGATACGTCGGTAGCCGCAACCGCGGGCGTGGACTGACCGGCCGCCGATGGCGCCGGAGCCTGCACCGGCTGCGCGGCTTGCGCCAGAACCGCCGGCGACAGCACGGGCGCTTGCTCCGCCGCGGGAACTGCTTGCTGTTGCGCCAACGACGACGTCGCCGGCGACAGCATCGCCAGCGCGGCAATCACCGCAAATGTCGCTCGATAACTTGACATGTTCATACTTCGGACCCGTCGCGGATAGGATCAAGATAGGTACAGGTCAATTTGACCGTTTCAGGGTCATCTCGCCCAAGCCCGCTCCACCAGGCCTGAATCACAATATCGAGATCGAAGATCAGGCTGCGCGCGTCGGCACCGGTACCATGCCCCGCAGCCTAAAAAAAGAGACAACGCGCATGCGTCATGCGGCCAGCCGTCATTGTCGCCCTCCTCTATCATGCGCCTCTAGAACCTTGCCCTTGCCGACACCCGGAAGGTGCGGCCCTGACCGGGAGAAATGTTGCTGTTGCCATCGGCCGAGGCCCAATAGCCGGTGTTGAAAATGTTCTCGACGTTGAGCTGTCCACTCCAGGTCTGGTTGATTTTCAGATAGAGCGCGGCATCGACGCGAACAAAGCCCGGCAGTTTTACGAAGTCGTCCGATGCCGCGTAAGAATCCGAGAAGTAGATGATGCCAAGCCCGGCGCCCCACATCGGATCAATCTGATATTTATTCCATAGCGACACCTGGTTGAAGGGCACGAGCTGGACGCGGTTGCCTTTCAGAATGGTCGGAGGCGGCGGAACGGCCGCCGTCGAGGAATTGGTGTCGCTGCCAATGCGCGCATCCGTGTAGGCGTATCCGAGGGTTGCCTGCCAGTCATTGGTGACATACCCGGTCAGAGCGGTCTCGAAGCCCTTGATGACGTTCGAGCCACTGATCGCAAACAAGCCGCCGCCGATCGCCAGCGGAACATTGGTGCGATTCAACTGGTAGATCGCCGCCATATATTGCAACCGTGGAGCTATATTCCACTTGACGCCGACTTCGGTGTTCTCGAATTTTTGCGGCGCGATCAGCGCCGACCCGGTGTTCAGCGCGCTGAACTGGTCTCCCGATGACGGCAGATACGAAATACTATAGGCGCCATACACCGACACATTGTCAACCGGCTTCACGATCACGGCCGCGCGCGGCGATACTTTATCGTCGGTGCGCTGACGGAAGATACCCGTGTTCTCGTCGGTGGCACTGAACTCGAAGCGATCGAAACGCGCGCCGGCGATCAATTGAAGCCAGCGCGTGACATCAATCTGATCCTGCGCATAGGCGGATTCGATATTGAGGCGATATTTGCTGTTGGAATCGGCAGCGGTGACGCCGGGCGAAAACGCTCCTGGGTATTGGTGGATGAAATTGACGGTTCCAAAATAGGTCGGCGCGAAAGCGTTGCCGACGTCGGAATTTTTCCCGGTGTTGGCAAAAATTCCGGTGTTGCGAAGATCAATGCCGGTCTGGCGGCCGAATTCCGTTCCGAACGCGATGGTGTGACGGATCGGGCCGGTCACCGTTTTGTAGATGAAGTCGGTCTGGTTGAATGCGTTTTCGCGGTCGGTGATATGATTATAGGCGCTGTAGCTGAACGTGCCGTTGGCGGCGACCGAACTGCCGGGATAGACGTTCTGGTAGGCGCGGTTGAAATCCGCGTACATCGACGAATTCTTCACGGTCAAGCCGTTGCCAAAATCGTGCTCGATCACCGCCATGCCGGTCTGCACGTCGGCATAGGTATTGTTGTAGATCGGGCTGCCGAAAAATGCCGAGTAATTCCCGTTCGGGACGAAAGGCGACGTCGAATTGAAACGCGTTCCGGTGCCGATCGAGGGATTGCCGCGATCGGCAACTTCCTTGTCGTGATAGAACTCGTAGCTCAGTTTGACCTTGGTATCGTCGTCCGGCTTCAGCGTGATCGTCGGGTTGAAGCCGTAACGTTCGAGATTTCCGTAATCGCGGAACGTATCGCTGCCTTCGTAGAACGCATTCAGACGCACAGCCACGTTCTCGTTCACGGCCTGGCCGGCATCGAGTGTGACGCGCCGGTCGCCGTAAGAACCCGTCTGCACGCTCGCATCGTAGACCCTTGTGCCGTCGGCCTCCTTGAGCGTGCGATTGACGACACCGCCACCGGCGCCGCGTCCGAACACCAGCGCGCTCGGGCCTTTCAGCACTTCGATGCTCTGCGTGTTATAGATATCCCGGTAGTACTGAACATCGTCGCGGAAGCCGTTGACGAAGAAGTTCGCACTGGAATCGACACCGCGAATCACGAGCTCGTCGCGGTTGCCCTCGCCCTGATGCACCGCCACGCCCGGAACGTAACGCGACAGATCGGTGATGCTGTGGGTGCTTTGGTCCTGAATGAAATCCTTGGTCAGAACGGCGACAGACTGCGGAACGTTCAGCAGCGGCGTGTTGGTCTTGGTCGCGACCGACGTGCTGTTGGCATAATAGCCGACGGTGCCAGTGCGGGCGTCCTGCGATACAGCGAAAGCCTTCGGCGCAGAGGTTGGCTTCGGCTTGCGGGCGGCCTGCGACTGGGCGGCGCGATCGGCGCGCTGCGTTGGCGCGCTGTTGGCGCGGCGTTTCGCGTCGGGGGCGGTGATCTGGATTGATGGAAGTTGCGATCCTGCCTGCGGCTGCGTCGCTCCAGCCGTTTGCGCACGCGCCGCCGTCGCGCAAACCAGCACACCGAGCGTGGCATAGCTCACCGAAAACAGCGCGGCCTTCAGGCCTGCGATCGTGGAAATCCTTTTACCCGAGTTGTTGTCCAACTTTTGGTCGCCCGAATGAACCATCGCGATTGAACGCAACGACCTCGGTGCTTCTGCCCGCCCCATTCCCATTCGCCCCTTGAACCCGATTCCAATTCGCTCATGCGGTTGCATCGAGCGATGAAGCGTTGGTATCGAGCGAAAAAATTCGGGTCAATGCGATTGGGACGCCGCGATGTTTGAATACATCCAGATCAAAATGATTCTAAACCTTCGGTTTGAAATCGTTCTAAATGATATTTGAAGCGTTCCAGATTGAGCTGAAGAAATGCCCATAAAATGGACCTTTCCGCTCTCGGCACCCAAGCATGAATCAATCGATGCGGGATGGCTTTATCAGCGAAAGCCGTTTGTCGAAGACCGCAAGGCTACTCAATTCGAACGATGCACACGCGGCGCGGTCATCGGCGCACGGCTTTGCGACTTCCAACTAGGACGCGGGCTCATTAGTGCGAAGCCATAGCCGTATCGACGCGAGCTCGACAAAGGCAAGGTAATTCGCGGCGAGCTTGTCGTAGCAAGTTGCGACCCAACGGCACTGCTTGATCCTGTTGAAGAAGCGTTCGACGAGGTTGCGGGCTCTATAGAGGTACGGACTGAAGCAGATCGGCTTGTTGCGATTGCTTTTCGGGGGGACGTTGGCCCACGCTCCCTTGTTGACGGCAAGCTCTCTGATCCAGTCGGCGTCATAGCCACGATCGGCAGGCAGCATAGAGCCCGACTTCCGGCGAGACAGAAGTTTGCCGACAAGCCGATTGTCGTGGGCCTCGCCGGCCGTCAGCCCGAGTCGGACGGGCAGGCCATTGGTATCGACAATCGCATGAATCTTGCTCGTCAATCCGCCCCGCGACCGCGTCCGGCCGAATGCAACGCTCCTGGCCCGGCCCCGGCACCGGTTGCTATTGTGCAGATGATATGGGGCGAGCGGCGAGGACATGGCACCATGGGCGCTGTTCAACGGCTACCGATGGAGCTCACCCATGTCGCAACATTTTCTTTTTGACGCGAGCAGATCCCTCACCGCTCTCGAGCAAGATAGCA
>WNFO01002389.1_pt1 | contig 15469 bp, 13 predicted proteins | sample 5400251 | NCBI WGS metagenome assembly WNFO01 (sample SAMN13153354, study PRJNA577476) | soil metagenome | isolation source: 100 cm saprolite under Madrone tree | place: USA:California | collected 2016-06-14 | reverse complement strand
CGAGGTGAAATTTCTCGGGATCGACACCCTCAGGATGGCCAAATGGCCGCAGTCCAGTTGCGGTCGGACGCCTCTGGGTCGCTTGGGTTCAGCAAGTGGCCGAGACCGTGTCTCGACCACCGGTCTTTCTTGTTATTTCGCCCTTCCCTCAACAAAACTGGTTCCCCATTCTGTGCAAGCGTGAAGAGCGCATAACGTTTTGCTGAAATTGCCAGACAGTGAATCTGCCGTTGTTTTCCTGTCTTCGGATCGAAATTGTCATCCTCGATCTTCAATACCGAGCCTGAAATGATTTGCCGGTTGTACGGATTTAATGCTTCACACTTCTTCACAATTTGATCGACTTGTCTCCAAGTCAGTGCGTTGACACCCTCCACGCCATTTTTGACAAGATTTCCGCCTGGGCAAGGAACAAATCCGCCGCGCTTTGTGGCAACGATTGCCATGGAGTCGGTATCTTCCATTGCATAAGTTCCGCCCAACTCCGTCACACAATGTTCCAATAGCGCAAGCATGAGGCGGGCAGCCCCAGTTATGAGAGACGCCAATGGAGGAAAACAGAATTCCCCGGGCTTCTCCGGGTGAATGACTGAGCATTCGTATGGCTCTGGGTCAATTCCCTGACATTTCAGCTTCACTTTCTTTTCCGTTTCCTGACGGTTCATCTCCGCGTAAATTCCGTAGCTGGTCGCATTTGCAAAAACTTTCAGAAATCTGTCTAGTCGTTCAATTTCTTCGCGAGACAAATGTTTCTTTTTCGATAGCGACTTGCGTTGTTCGATGGCGGTTCGAAATAAATCCTGAGTTCTCGGATTGACAGGCGCTTCACCACCCAGAAGCGCCGACCTTAGGTTGGAATGTTTCCCTTCTGGAACAAGTTTGAATGCATCGATGACTTTAGGAACCTTACCCGTAAGAAGAACTGAAGCAGCCACATCTGGAAGCGAATACCAGAGGCCTTCCGAGTCCGCGTGATCTGCCGCATGGAGATAGTTAACTGCGACTTGCCAATCATTACTTACGAGGCTGTACTTTGAACGCGATGGGAGAATGTCTCCATCTGGTATGACCTTCACAAAAGCAGGAAGTTTTTTCCAAGTCTTCGGGTCAAACAGCTTGTCAGGCGTCAGGCCACGTAAGAAGCCCTCGATTTCCTTTTGACACTCAGTATCAACGCGAATTTGTCTCGCGGTGACAAATTTCCAGAGGTCCATCAGTCCGTTTACGGTGGGATACATCGAAAGGAAATCCACGTAAACAACAGGAACGGGGATATTCCGGATGTGAGCGCTTGTTCTACCGCCAAAAAAGGCTGTCTGCGCAAAACCGATATAGTGCATTGGAAAATCCGGTTGTCGCTCAAGAATGGGAAGAACACGCATTGCCCCGAGGTAAGCCTTACCGATTGATGCAGGTGAATAGGCCTTTGTTGGTTGAAGACTTATCGGGTGCTTTGTGTATTCGGTGAGAAGCTCTACCGCTAGTTCCGACGTGGCCTGAACGTCTCGGCGATTGTAGTCGATGTATTTGTTTGTGATGACGCCGTGGCGAGAGATGTGCTGTTTTCCATGTTCGACTCCGAATACTTTGGAAGCAGTCTCCAAGGAATAGCTTCGATCAGTGAGCGCAAACGCTAGCGTTCGCAAATCGAGCATGTGGCCGCGAAACTTGTAGCCTTTTTGTGGCTGTCCTGTCGCGGAGTCTTCGGGGATGAGATCGGAATCATCCGGACCAAACCGTGCAGTAAAACCCTTCAACGCTCGTTTCGAATCAATGTGTTTGATACCTATGCTCGGGCGACGTGTCGAGGGTTTTTCCACACCATTTTTTGTGTACGACCAAAGCGCTACGGAAAATCCGCCTGCAAAACGCCCTCGGGCAGGACGCGCAGCAATTGCGAGACGGGAAAGGTCGAAAGGTAGATTGAACCCAACCAACAAAGCACGGCTTTTGTAGACAACCTTATAGAATTTCTTGAGGAATTCGCGACGAGTCAGCAGTAGCAATGGAATTTCCGAAGTCTTTGACGCCCGCTTGTTCCATCGATCTACATACCCCTCAAGTGTTTTGCGCTCCCGATTGGACAGATCGTCTGCATAAAAGAGTCCCTCTTCCTGCAACTCGCCGTCGACAAAGAATCGGTAGCTTCCAAATGTCAGTCGCTGGGTGGAGTCTGTGCGCGTCTCCGTATCCACCACAAACATCGCACGAGGTGCGCGCCAGATTTTGTCCGTGCGATTCTTGGGTTCGATGCGTTCGAGCAATGGAAAGACTCGAATCGCGATCGGTAGAGGAGCAGGCTCTGATTTCACGTTATCGACTAACGTTTAGGTTTGCGTTTCGGTGCGAAGGGCTCCATCTCGGTTCCGACCCACCAGTTCGGTCCCAACCGTTTCTCTAAAAAAGCATCAAGTACTTCGAGCATTTCAGCTCTGGGAATCAGCAGGGAAGCCACGAGATAGTCGTTTGTTTCGCAATACCCGCGCACGCAAGCGGCGCTTGCTCGGAGCGGACTGCCCTTTCGATTTTCCCAAGTCTCCTCGGGCCATTGATACTGTTTGGGACTTAAAACCACTCGATGTTCGTTCGTGTGAATTGGCGTAGTGATTGGACTGTTTGCTTTGCCAGCTGGGTGGTGATTGTCGAACGGTGATCGACCATTCTTCTCGCGCTGACACTCAGCGCAAATCACTGGATCAGAGCCAGGAATGAGCGCTAACGGTCGGTCCTCTCCGCATTTGCACTTACGGCCTTCTCCGATTCGTCTGACAGCTCTGGCCTCTCGTTCGAATGCTGCTATCGGATCGCGCGATAGTTTCCTCTTCATCACGCACCAACCGCATACATCGACTCGAACCTCAACACTCCGGCAGAAGCCAGCTTCTCCAACTCCTTCAAGTCTGTTAGCAACGGATAGCGCTTGCGGCGTGCATCGACAATCCGCTTTTTTGCAAACTTCAAAAGCGCCGAGTCATCTCCCGTTTGAATAAACTTTTGAACCGCAGCCCAATGACCGCCGACGAGACTGGCTTGCCGCGAATCGCGCGTCGCAATCTCTTTTCTGCCTTCGGTAGTCAAGACGTTGACAACCCGCAGCAGTTGGTCAATTTTCTTAGCGACGTATCGTCCGTTCTTTTGTTTTCTTAACGCGGATCGACCGAGGTTGATAATAGTCTTGGGAGCGAGACCAAATTCTCTTGCTGCCTTGGGAAGCGTTACGCCCTCTCTCATTTTGGAAACGACATGCCCAACTGAGTTCCAAATCTCCTGATTCTTTGGAGAAAGTGAAAAATACTGTCTCGCCGTGTTTGGCTTCTTGAAAGGAAGCCCGTTCGCTTTTCTCGGTCGTTTAGAACGTCCTTGGTGATTTTTCTTCATAAGCTCCCTCGTAAGAATTGGTGCGTACGAGACGAGCTTAAGCCCCATATTTACGGGAATGAGCGCTTCTAATTGGACTATAAGTCTTTATTTATCAATTTGATAAAGATTTTCCCGTTAAATTAGGCATACTTTGCGGCATATTCCCGTAGAATTCGGATCGACTTCCGCGAGGAGTTCCGTGAAACCAAAGAAACCCAAATCACACAAAAAAACCAAGAAGAAACAGCCCAAAGAGGTAAAAAAAACTCTTGACGCACTTTCGGGCTCTGGGACAAATTCGAAGAAAAACAATCGCGGGCGAAAACGCAAACTGCCATGGAGCACGGTTACAGGCCGGGCTTCCAACTATCAATTCCAGCTTGGACAGGTTTGGCATAGCTTGAGAACTCCGCTCTTAGCCGCTAAGACGGAGGAGGAAGTTACCAAGGCCTTTAACCAATTCGGCCAACCGTACTCTGGGGACTTTGTCCCGAGGCTTTCTTCCGACATCCTCTTATTATTCAAGGATGAGGGTTTCCCGCAGCGATCTATTCCGCAAATCAAATTCTTAGCGCGTTCGCTAGCGGGGCGACCATCTCTAAGCTTCCGCAGTTCGCGCGACATTTGCGAAAAGGAAGCCTTACGTGAGAAGCGCAAGTCTCCGCATCGCATTCTTCGACGAGAGTACTTCATTGAATGTTCTTGTGGATATAACGGGCCAGCTCTCGACAACGATTGCCCTGAATGCGGGGCGCAACCTCAGTTGTCTCTCGTAGATTGGACAGGCCGCGCACCAGAAATTCCAGAGGTCAAAACAAAAAGAATTCGCAAGAAAGCTACGCCTGAACGCCATCAGGAACCGGAAGTAACAGCCAATCCAGGCACAGTCCAGTGTGAGTGCGGTGCGACAATATCGGCTCCAAGCCGCGAAATTGCACTGGAGGCTTTAGCCAAGCATAAACAGGAAGAACATCCAGAAATCGCTAATCGGCGTACCGAAGAACGGCCAGAGTGATAAAATTGATGCAGAAAAAAAGCGGGCCTGCCGCCTGTTACGAGCAGACGACAAGCCCTAACTACCAATGGAGGGTAAACTCCGATGGCAGCTTGTCAGACCGTACCTCAATCTCTTCAGCGCTGCAATTTCACCGAAATAATACCCCGACAAGGTGTCGTAACTCTGTTTGGTTACGGGATTAACGTACATGTTGATCGGGGTCATCTAACAATCCGTGACGGAATTGGAACGCAGCAACGATTTGCTCGCTTTCCACGCGTTGGACACAGATTGAAACGTCTTGTCGTGATTGGATCCGATGGGCTCGTCTCGCTCGCCGCACTTCGATGGCTTGCAGATCAAGGCGCCGCGTTTGTCATGCTCGACAGGTTCGGAGAGGTTCTTGCGACCACAGGCCCCGTGCATCCATCCGATGCCCGTTTGCGACGCGCGCAATCTCTCGCCGAAGATTCTGGATCTGCTATGCGTATCGCAGTCGAGCTAATTAAGCGAAAACTTCTCGCACAGGAACGACTTGTTCGGGAACAGTTTCAAGACACGGCCTCAGCAGAAATCATTGCTAACCAGCGCCATACTCTAACAAGAGCGGATTCAAAGGAAGACATTCGACGTTACGAAGCGTATGGTGCTCTTGCTTACTGGCGTGCTTGGCACGACTTACCAATTCAGTTTTCACAATCCGACTCACAGCGAGTTCCAGCCCATTGGCAAGTTTTCGGCAGCCGTGTTTCGCCTCTTACAAAATCACCTCGACTCGCTGTGAATCCGCCAAACGCAATGCTCAATTATCTCTATGCGATATTGGAATCGGAGGCGAGACTCGCAATCTCGGCGCTCGGACTCGATCCGGGTATCGGGGTTCTTCATAGCGACACGCGAACAAGGGACAGTCTTGCTTGCGATTTGATGGAACCAGTTCGTCCTCAGGTTGATGATTTCCTATTGGATCGGCTGCGCTGTGCGCCCTTGCAACGGAAATGGTTTTTCGAGGAGAGAAACGGGAATTGTCGGCTGACCGGCGAATTTGCGGCCCAGCTTTCAGAGTCCTCAAAACTTTGGAAACAAGCACTGGGACCTTTTGCTGAGTGGATGCTGCGCACTTTGTGGTCTAGCTCAAGCACCTCAAAGATAGAGGTTCCGGCCACTCGTCTGACACAAGATCGAAAGCGGGAAGCAAAAGGGATTCCCACGCAATCTTTGGCAGACCCAGCGAGCACAGACCGGACTATGGCTTCGACAGCCCCGTCCAATAACGTTCAAATAGTTCCTAAATGGGCGCGGCTGCATAGATTTGATCCGGTTGCGCAGTCACGCCGCGCCGAGAGCCAACGGCGACAAGCTGCTGCACGAAAGTCTTGGAATCCGTCCGAAAAACCGGATTGGCTGGACGAACACTTTTACAAGGAGAAGGTCCTGTCTCAGCTTTCGCGAGTAACCGTTCGCACCATAATGTTAGCCCTATCGATTTCCGAACCGTACGCCATTCGGATTCGCTCAGGTCAATGTATCCCACACCCGAGACATTGGCTCACGCTTGCGAATCTTGCTGGCTTTCGAGCTCAACCTGAATAATAGATGTGTGATTTCGGGTTTGCGATGGCGCTCGCGCCGTAAGTTCTTGACGCTCGACTAATCAGTCTTGCGACTCGCGCAATGCTTGGGAACCGCAAATCTACGAACACCCCAGGGCGCGGCCTGTAGCCGAGCTTCAGCAAAGCAACCTTTGATAGACCGTGAGGCGGTGGCAAGAATTTAACTCCGGCCTTCTGAAGCAGTTTCGCTCTGAGCTTCAAGGCACGGTGGACGGTATTCAGCAGCCAGCCATCAAGTTCCTTCAGAAGAATCTCGTCATTTACTATCGGATAGAAACTCATGAGTCCGTGATAGCGCATGAGTGGCGTTTGCCTGGCCATATATTTGCGCAACTGAGACTCGCTTAGTTCCCCGTAGAGATAGCGTCTCAGCTGAACCACCATAATCCGGTAGTCCTGATCGATTCCACCTGCCACGCGACTTATTGGAACTTGCCCCTTTTTGGGGTTTTGCAGGAGATTTGAATAGATCAAATACGACATCCAGTCCTTAGCACGCCTCAGCGTGCTTTCTCGCATGCTGATTATTTGCGATCCGATTTTGTAGCCGATAAATGAGACCGCCGATTTTGCTTTGAATTCGGCGGGCAAGCCTTCAGGGCAAACAATACTTATTCCTTCGGACTTAACGAAATTTAATTGCACGCCCATTTCTGCGGCCGTCTCCTCCAGAGCATTCACCGCCCGACAGACAATGTCGTAGCTCTCACCCCATATCAGAGTGTCATCAGCGTAGCGCGCAAACCCTACACCAAGAGCTTCGAGCTTACGGTCTAGTGGGTATGCGGCAACGTTCGCCAAAAACAAAGAAATGGACGTTCCTTGCGGAACTCCCTTTTCTCGTTCTTGATTCGTTTCGCGAGAATAGCTGCGACTATCTAAGGATGGTGCCCTTAAAAAGGCATTTATCACCTTACGTTCCCTCTCGGTGATAAAAAAACGCCTATTCGTTAGCACTCGGTGAATATGATCATGAGCAATCGAATCAAAGAATTTGGAGAAATCGAATTCAGCTACAAAAATGCGGCTCTTACCTTGGAAATCGGAATAGATATGAAGCACCGCATCGTGAACAGTTAGGTCGCGTCTGTAAGCATAGGCGTGCGCGCTCAAATGTCTCGCATTCTTTTCGATCAACCGGGTAAATGTGAGATTGGAAACAGCATTGTCGGCTATTTGGAATACGGAGACTTCCCTTTGTCCGCCATCGTTCTTGGGAACAAAATACTTGGCCGCTGGCCTCGGCTTATATTGGCCTGAGGCAAGAGCCTTGTCGATGGCATAGGCGATACCGGGGGCACGCGATTTTACATAGTAAGGATTAAAGCCCGTATCAGCTGACCAATAGTTTGGCGTGTACATCGTTTTGGAAATCGAAAGGCCGGAGCGTCGCTCCTTGCGGCGAATATTAGAGGCGAGATCCGACAGGTATTTTTGATGCCTGCGAATTAGTTTTTGTGCTTCGCCGCGAACCGCTGACAGTATCACGCCATCTTTTAGCATCCAAATTTAATCGCCGCCCCGGGCAGAAAAGTAGATTCTCCTGCGTGCATTGGGTGACCCCGTTGCATCCAGACCCAAGTACAACGGTTGCCCTTGGGGAAAGCCCGAGGCGGCTCGACCTCCTAGAGATCTCGGCGGGAATGCTAACATGTAACTATCATGTGTCAGCAACAAATTATTAGTTTAGTATCAGCGTAGATACTCCAAAAAATTGGAATCTGAAGGGCGATCAATGAGGCTCAACACCGCGCATCTGTGACGTTATTGTTCCAAAGATTATGTCGGCGCTGGCCGTTTCAGAGCGTTATGCCTTGAAAATTCGATCTGGACGATGCGTGCCACATCCGCGGGACACTGGCTAACTCTGGCTGGCTTGGTCAACTTTTCGGAGCGAAATTGCTGAAGAGTCTTGACCCAAAATGCCCAGTCTTATGTCTGTATCAACTGCTTCAGAAGACTCTCAATGGATCGCCAGCCAGCCGTTGGCCCACTTCTCATCCCCAACATGATCCGCTTCTTGAATTTGATTAGGGACATTTTGAATGCTCGCTGGCGAAAAAGGTCACTGAACAACTGCTTTCCGTCGCAAACTTCATGCCATCGGGCCTCCCACACTAGTATCTGTTGTGCTCGGATCTCTTGGCACTGTTGCAAGAAGGTGGTTTTCCATTCGGCGTTGGATAACGGAGCTACTTGTTGACTGACCTTCGCGAGACGCTGAACCAAAATATCCGCTATTGCATCCAAATCTTGAGAACGAATTTCATTCCCCCTGACGCCGCAATCATCGAATTGATAGCCTGAATAAACTTGTCGTGCAACAAACTCATCGATCTGAGACATGGCCAGCGCGCGGACAAGCTTGCTGACCTCACCTTGATTTGGGAGAGGGTCCTTCAAAATGTCTGGATCTTTTAACAAACTTGTGAGGATGTCCAAATCAATTAGATAGTTCTCTAAACAGCGGCGATCCCATTGCAGAAATTTTACCGCCGCAGAATTCTTCAAAGCAGTTGGCTGCTGATCTTTGTCGAAGATGAAATAACGCGCAGACAATTTTGTTCCATCTTTTTCGGCTTCTTGAAGGCGGCTGATATGTCTTTCTACCTCACGTCGACCACCGAGTTCTTTCACCTTATGGCGTCGTAGTAAGTCGCCAAAACCCACTTCCAGCAGTTCTACGTCGTCATCGCCCTCGACAAAGACTGTCGCCTTGTACAGCAAGCCTTCACTTTCGGATGTTCCCAGTCGACTTAGAGCGTGTGAAATCTCCTCTTCATCCTTGTAGTGAACTTTACTCAAGACTTTCTCGGACAAGAGATGGTAGAGCGAACACTCATCCTTTTCGAATGCCCCAGCTAGGATCTCCGGCGAATGTGAGCAAATTATTGCTTGGAGATTCTTGCGAATCACATAATTTTCGACAAGGAACGCAAGAAGGTCCTTGCACACTGCCGGATTTAGATGCAGTTCTGGCTCGTCCACGAGGATAATTCCACCATCCACGACCGAGCGCCCAATTAGCAGGAAAGTCAGAATTAGGCCCTTTTCGCCGCTACTCATGCCATCAAGTTCAAATGTGCGGCCAGTATCTAGATCTTGTACTGTTATTGAAAGCAGACCCAGATTGTTCACTCCGATACCGACAATCTTTCTACCTTTCAAAATACCACCGAAAATGCGAGCGAATTCCTTTTCCAGTTCTCCACGCTCGGCAGGGCTAGTTACGAGCGCATTAAAAATTGTGTTCTTCAGGCGGGAATATTTTAGCTGAGGTTGAGCCACGTGCGACTCAATCTGGTTCGCCGCGTCCGCTGCTCCCAGTTGCACAGGTTGTTCGCCCGGTGGTAAGGCTCGGTCTGCGGGAAAGTAGCTGAAGACCGTCTGACTCGGCCGATTCCGTGCATCGAGAAATCCGAAGAACGCTCCACCTAATACATCGCGAGAATCAAACCGGCCGGATCGTGGATCGAACTGCAAATCAAGATACAAATCTTGAGTTCCACTACGAACACGCTCCAGCGCTTCCTTAACTGTCTTGTCAAACGATGCGAGGACGGCTTTCCCTTGCTCCGAAGACAAAAAAGCTAGGTTAAAATTGGAGTTTTGCGGGTTCTGGCCAGTCGATCTAATGGCAAGGTCTGTCACAATCTCGGGCATACCTTGGGTTAAAACATCGATTTCCGACGATTCCAATTGATATCTGCAGCGGATTTCGATTTTCTGTGTCGGGTCGCGTGCAATTGCACTTGAAATAAGACGCTGGGGGTTATAAGGCGCGACGGCTCCCAACGCCACCAAGGCTTGCGTAGTTTCATTTGGCGACCTTGCCGCCACCACTGCCTTGACTAATCTTATCGCTTCCAAAACAGTGGTCTTGCCTATGGCGTTGGGCCCAACTATGACATTTACGCGGCTCTCAAAATCAACATCAATCGACTCCAATGCTCTGAAGTTCTTTACGTGAAGGGACTTTAGACGCATTCCAATATCCTCTGATACTTAAACTCTCTTGTATATAACACACAGAATGTTATCTCATCTTATACAATGGACGCTTATTAAAAGCGAAACAGCGATCCATTAACTCGGAGAAAGCGCCGTGAATAGAAACAAATGAGAAAACTGTTTTCGCAACGCGGAGGGCACAAGCCAATAAGAAATACCTTTCAACTTGGTTCGATGGAACTTGAACTCCGTTCCAGATTGTGGGATCTGCTAACGCTCAGCTATTGGAATCAGCCCCAAAGGGGAGACCTAAACAGTGCTGAAAATCGATCGACGAAGGGCTTTCTCCAAAAACTTTGGCACAACTACTTCAAGAAACCACTAGACACCATAAGTTGGTATTATCCAGACGTCTTAAAGGAGATTCGAAAATATTTCTTTGGCTGCGACTGGAATGAAGTTTACGATTTGATTGAATTTATAGCTACTGAAAGCCCTTGGACAAGCACTAACGCGTCTTTTCGGAATGAATGCAACGTAGTTCTGGAACAAGAGCTAAGTGGGTACAGATTTGTCGGCGATCAGATTACGCCAATTACTGCCGAGCAAGAAATTGCTGAAATTGAAAAAGCAACAGCCCCGGCTGGTAAATTAGCGGCGGTCTCAGAGCATATTCATCAGGCTCTGACATTGCTCTCAGACCGAGAAAAGCCTGATTATCGGAATTCCATAAAAGAGTCCATCAGCGCTGTAGAAGCCCTCTGCCGGATTGTTGGAGACGCACCAAAAGCAACGCTCGGCGATGCTCTCAAGAAAATCGAGATAAAGAAAAAGCTGCATCCTGCTCTCCATCAGGCTTTTGGCAAATTGTATGGATACACCAGCGACGCAGACGGTATCCGCCATTCTCTTCTGGATGAGCCTAATTTGCGCTTCGAAGACGCTAAGTACATGGTAGTTATCTGCTCAGCTTTTGTGAATTATCTCGTTTCGAAGGCAACTGAGGCTGGCATCAAATTTTGATGGTCAAGTAGGTGAGCCTCGCGTTCAACTCCAGCGGGGCTGCCTTTCTGCGGTGCGCAGCAGTTCCATCACCTAGATACAACGGGGGTGCATGACCGGCTACTAAATATTTGTGCAAAAAGGGCACTTTCGCTCTAGCCTATCCCCTATCCCGTCAACGCGTGGCAGGGATAGCGGATACGGGCGGAAAAAAGGGACCCCTCCTGCGCTCCAGTATTACCGCCTTTTCTTCGGTCAAGAGGAGGGCACCCCCTGTTTCTACCCCACCTGAGAGTGGGGTGCGTCACTTTGTTTGTCGCATTGCTTTTCTATTTCACGAATAACGAAAAACAGACAACCCTACCGGGTCGGGCGCACAAGCTTAAATCACGCGTATTTTTCAGCTTCATCAACTAGCTTTTGATATGCAGTTTCAGACAGAAAGGTTGACGAAATGGATCGGTACAATCAACTGAAGCTTCGAGTCTTATCTCTTTTTGCCTCTGGTGAATGGTTCCGACCCATCGATGTCGCTCGACGAATCAACTTCTTCCCCTCACGGTCGGCATGGACATACCTGAAGCGGCTCTGGAGCTTCGGGCTTCTAGAAAGGCGATCGTTGGGCAAGGGAACGCTACACTACCGAATCAGCGAAGGGGGCCTCCAGCGGCTTCGATGGCTCCGTTCCGGCCAGACTGAGCCTCAACAACACTGAGCTATTACGGAATTTTCGGCATTCCAATCCTGAAGCCTATTCTCAAAAACGATTCTCCATCCTGAATAGACCGCAAATAGGAAATCTCTTGAGTTCAAGCGGCGAAAAGTGAGACGCTCTTCGCCAAATTGATCCATCAATACGATTGTGGCGGCCCAATGCTTTCCTGACGTTCCTACAGGCTCGACCTGGGCGTAACAGGCAAAATTGCAACGGCGTTTTGCGCGGGCGTCTCCTACCAGATTGGCAGGGACTGTCAGAAACCCTGTATCTCCCACGCATTCTTCGTCGGGTTGGCCGCCTCGCATATGGCCAGCCGTCGCCCGTCGGGAGATGGAACGGCAAACCCGATCCATTTGCTGGAACGTAGCACCACCGAAACTTTGCCATCGAGGGTGATGTTCAGCAATGTACTTTCCTTGTCATGGTTGCGCCAAACCACGAGGACGCTCTTTCCATTCGCGGACCAGTCTATGTTTCCCAATCCGCTCCATCCTCTTATAACCAAATTACGTGTTTCGCCCGAAGATGTAGACCGGAGTTGGATGGTTCCTTCATTAAGTCCGTAAGCGATCAGCGCTCGTTGCGAACCGTCAGGGGACAAGCTCCACTCGCCCTCGGCATCGATTTGCGGCGGGGTCGTGCCTTTCCCATTCCTCACGTCGAAATGGAACGTCTCTGAGGTTTTCCCCTTTGAGGTGCTGTAGAGGCAGACCGTTGAGGGCGATCGCGCGCACTGCACGTTCGAGATATGCATGTCTTTGAGGACCAGGCGAGGCGTTCCACCGGTTATTGGGATGGCGAAAATCGATGAGAGGGCGTCGGAGCTGGCGGTTCGCGGGGTCGAAATATACAAGATCTCCGAGCCGTCTGGTGTCAGTCTTGGTAGTTCGAGTTGATCGATGCTGGTCGCCAGGATTTCCGCCAATGGCTGGTCGCTGGCCTGTTTAAAAATCTCTTCAGTGCCGTTTCGATCCGAAGAAAACAGGACTGCCCTGCTATCTGGCGTCCAGGATGTTGGAAAGCTTACACGGTCGAGGTCGTCGAGCGTCAACCGCTGGTGCTCAACCAACGTTTTGCCATCCGGGGCGAGCGTCCCAATGTAAGTGGTCGCCGTCCAAATAACCCGAACGAAGACGAGCGCTTTCCGTCGGCACTTCCGGCCATCTGTAGTATCTGACCGTTTCCTTGCGCAATGCGTTTCCGAGGCTCAGAATTGTTTCCAGATCGTTGCAACGAGGCAGACCACAGGCTTGAATCGTGCAAACTTCCCTGATCGAAAAGGGCGTAGACGAGTCGGCCATCGCGCAGCCAATGCAACACTGAAGCCAAACGGCTGTCTGAAAAGATGGTTTCGGCTTTGCCGCTCTGCCATTCATTGACCTCTACAGTGTTGACGGCGGACAACCTAGCTCTTATGTAAGCGATTCGCTTGGCGTCCGGAGACCACGTCGGCACCCCAAACCGTGAGTCATCAGGGTCACCGGTTACAACGCCTGCTACCTTGACGGGGTCTGTTCCGTCCGAACGCATGACCCAGATTTCTCGACCGTACCTGTCATAAGTCAAGTCAGAGCGAAGGAAGGCAACGTGGCTGCCGTCGGGAGACACCGATCCTCCCGCGGCGTTATCCGCCAGGTGACGGGACGAGCCTCCGAACACCGAGATGCTCCACAAACTTGTCTTCCCCGGCTGGTCCTCGCGAGAGATTAGTAGGTGCGAGCCATCTGGAAACCAGTCATCCATATGAGCCAAGAAGTTTGCTGGCAATTGTAAGGAGTGAGTTTCACCCGTGCGAATGAGTTTCAGGTAAATGCCTGTATTGTCGGAGTAGGCGAGGTTCTTGCCGTCGGGAGAGATGCTTGCTCCGCTTACCCAATTTTCCGACGAATTCGAGGTTAGCCTACGTTCCACGATGTCCGTGCTCCGCGACGCAAGCCGCCAGGGGGCCCAGACAACTACGGCGACTAGGATCAATGCGAGGCAAAGGACGGCAACCCAACGAGTCAAGAAAAACAATTTGTCTCGTTTCGAGACTGATGCGATTTCGATTCCCCCTGGAACAGATGAGCCGCTGACCGGAGCAACGAAGCGATACCCACGTCGAGCGAGCGTCTCGATGAAGATCGGAGCGTCCGCCGATTCGCCCAGCACATCTCGCAGCCTCTTGACGGCAGCATTGAGACCATGGTCAAAATCGACGAACGTGTCCGCCGGCCAGAGCTTGCTGCGTAATTCCTCTCGGGTAACTAGTTCTCCGGGTCGCTCAAGCAATGCGACCAACACTTGCAAGGGTTGTTCCTGCAGCTTTACCTTCTGTCCCCGCTTACGCAGTTCCCCGGTCTGGGAATTAACCTCGAAAGTACCGAAGCGGATAGTTGAAGATGAGGAATTAGCAGACATAGCCAAACTTCCACAGGCCGAAGCTTAGCACTATTTGAAGACATCCGCCTGCAGATCGCCGGAATGCTCGCTCCTAGGGTGGTCCCTTTTTCCGCGCCATATCCGCAATCCCGTCAACGCGTGGCAGGGATAGGGGATATGGTTTTGCCCAATCCTCCAACACAAAAGAGATGGAGCCAGGCGATCAACCATCGGAGACCGCAGCATGTTGAGCGGAACTCCTGGTGTTGGGCTTCAGGTCCGACCGTCCGAGCGAATAGTCGGCAAACATGAAACTGACAATGCGTTCCGGTGATTTCTGTGTTGCCCGCGATTCGCCCCGGAGCCCCGGAGCAGTAGACACATGCCATACGATGATGGTCAGATACTCCCTGACGTACAGGAGTCGCCCGATGACCGCGGCAGATTTTCGCAGGATTGCGCTGAGCATGGCGGGCGTGGAAGAGTACTCTCACGCAGGATTGCCGGCTTTTCGTATAGGAGGCAGGAAATTTGCTTCGCTGGCCTCGCAAGCAGGGGGCTACGGAAATCTGATGCTAACGCTCGAGCAGCAGGCGGCGTTTGTGGAGGAGGCCCCCGAGATTTTCTTGCCGATTCCTGGCGGCTGGGGAAAGATGGGACACACGCATATTCGCCTGGCGGCGAGCGAGGATGTACTGACGGGTGCACTCCGAACAGCGTGGAAACTGCGAATTGAGAAGAACGCAAAGACAAGCCGGAAAAGGCCCCATATAGCGTCGCGCAGCGGAGTAGCACGCAAGAAACGCGGGAAGCGATGACCTGTGAGGGCAACAAGAGCGCGCGGGTCGCTAGATGTTCTTGTGACCAAAACGCTAAAGCAACTTCGTGAGTTGTCCGCAAATCTCTGCACCTAGGCTCGAACTTCTCCGCTGCCACTTATGCACACTCACTTGGTCGTGCACAGTCCAGAGTAGTATTTTGGGGTTGGACAACCGAAACTAGACTACAAGTTCGCGCCGAAGGCTAGCAGACGGCCGTCGCAATCCTTCACTACAAACTCACGCGAGTGCCATGGCATGTTGGCAAGTCCGCGCATGAATTCCACGCCTCGAGCTGCATACTCAGCATAAAGCGCGTCCGCATCTTCGATGAATACGTACGCGTCGAGCAGTTCGTCCGAATATTTGTCGGGATTGGCTGTGGGAGGTTCGGCACAGCGGAAGTGAATCGCCTGTTGGTCGCGCGCAACGATGGCGTAAACCGGCGGGTCCTGCCACGTGCCTAAACACTTGAAACCAAGCTTAGCGTCGTAATAGGCAAGGGTGCCGGGGATGTCCGGGGTGAAGAACTGAGGCGCGATCTGACGAATCATGGGGCAAGTCTACTACAGAAAATGTTGGGTGGTGCCGACCGCGGATCACCGGCTGTTTTCACTTCCGACTCGCGAGAACGGCGTTCTGGTAACTC
>WNFO01008614.1_pt1 | contig 15473 bp, 15 predicted proteins | sample 5400251 | NCBI WGS metagenome assembly WNFO01 (sample SAMN13153354, study PRJNA577476) | soil metagenome | isolation source: 100 cm saprolite under Madrone tree | place: USA:California | collected 2016-06-14 | reverse complement strand
CGTTGATCATGATGGTCTGTCCAAATTCCTTTCGAATTGAGCCCGGCGGGGCCTTGGCCGGATCAGTCGGGCCGAGCACGTCGCGGATTTTGCGGACTGCGTCTTCGCCTTGATAAACGATGGCGATGCATTTTTCGGTACCGGGTGCGTTCCGCTTATCGGGCGAACATTCGCTCGGTCTCATTCCGGCCATGAATTCGACGATGCTCTCCCAGTTATCGCGGCCGCTAATTGGGCCCAGTTTCTCCTCGAGAACCGGCAGCACGGGTCCATAGAACTCCTCTGCCTGCGCCACACTCATGCGATAGACCTTGAAGCCGATGATGTAGAGGCCGGAGCGCGAAAAAACTTCAATGACTCCACCCGGCCGCAAGTTTGGAAATTTGAAATTATCCGGCTTAATCAGCACGAGCGTCTTCTCGATCTTTGCGGTTTTCGGGAAAGTGATCACCCCATCGAGAAGTCCACCATCGACATCGGAAAATTCCGCCCAGAGTTTCAAATCGCGTTCAACCGCTTTGGCCTCGAACGCTGCCAGCGCCCCTGGCTCAAAGTAGGTCACTTTGCCGGAGCCATCGGTGATGTAATCGCCGAACGTGTCGCGAATCGTTTCGCCGCTTGTTCGCTCGTGCACGATATGTCCGACGGTGCGGTGAATCTTTTCCACGGCCTCGGGACCACGAAAAACCAAAAACAACACGCGCGGCCGCTGGCCATTAATGTTGCCGGTGAAATTTTTTAGCACGTACTCGCGAATCAATTCCTGCGTTGCGCGATGACGCGCATCGGTTTCAGTTACGATCGTTTCTGCGTAGCGGTTCGCTAATTTCGCGCTCGGCGCGAACATGCGCCCCCCCACCAGATCGAGACCCGTGCGCGAGATCAGCCGCGCGATGATCCCGCCGGTGCGCGATTTGCGCATCGAATAGGGCGTGACAATGGCGTAGGAAAGTTCTTCGGCCTGCATGATTTTGTCGAGCGGCTTAAGATTAAACCGCGTCGATGCAGAAAAACCGAAGCCGCTGAACGGTGCGGGAACCTAGCCGCCGCTCTTCTCTCGCGTCAAATGCGTTTTGGGGGAGCGGTCGCCGCGGCGACCTGGTTTCAGCGTCTCGCCGAAACGAACTCTTGCGCGGTCGATCTTATTTTTTCTCGGCGCCCTCTTTCTTCATCTTCGCCATCTTTTGCCCGAGACCGGCGGAGTATCTCTCGTACTGGACGTTATCGACGGTGAAAGTTCCCTGCATGTAATTCGAGTTTTCGAATGCCCAATTTTGATCGGCGTCGTTATAAGCCAGCTTGACGGTCCGGCCTTGTTGGTATTCGTGATGAACAGGATCGGCGCCGGGAGGATTGACGATTTTCGGTGAGTTGCCGAGGCCACCTTCCAGCAAATGACCGCGGAAGTTGCCGTATTGGCCGAGAGTGATTTCGTGCTTTCCGCTGTTCGGGAGTCGCCTTTTCATCGATGTAAGTGTAGGAAAAATTCCAATTACCAAATGAGCTCATCATCGTTTGGCCTTCCGGGCTCTGTCCCATGTTCGCCATCGCCAGGCCGTCGAGTTTCACTCTTCCGTAATTCCCTTTTTCAATGAAGAGTACCTGGCCGCCGCCGCAGGTCATCTTGGTCGGTTTGGAATCGAACCAACACGGGCAAGCCGCGTCGCAAGAACAGGCTTCCTCGAGTTGCCCCGTAATTTTCCATGGCGTCTTATCCTTGGGTGGATCGGCAGCCCGAACCAATCCAACAAAACAGAAAAGCGCGGCGAGCGCGCCGGACGACGAGAGAGTGAGCAATTTCATTTTCATAGCTTGAGAATTTACCGTCGGGGGCCTATCCCAGACAAGCCGTTTTTGCCGGGCATTCCTCGCTCACAAATTCGGTCGCGAAAACGCCTTCGCGGCTGGTTCGACAAATAGCGGCCAAAGCATAAGATCGACATCTGCAAAAAAGTCGGCGACAACTGAAACCGTCCTCGTCGAAGTTAATTTAGAGATATAATATGCTCATCGTAATGACTGCCCGCGCTACGCAACGCGAAATCGACGGCGTTGTGCGCGTGATCGAGTCTCTCGGATTTCGCGCGCATCCGATGCCGGGCGTCACGCGCACGGCGATCGGCGTGACCGGCAATCCAGGCACGGTGGACATTGGTCATTTCGAGAATCTGCCGGGCGTGGCCGAGGCGGTCCACGTGACCAAGCCGTACAAATTGACCGCGCTCGATCTGCGGCCGGAACGAACAATTGTCGATGTTGGCGGCGCCAGAATTGGCGACGGATCACTTGCGATCATCGCCGGACCGTGTGCGATCGAAAGTCGCGAGCAGGCTTTTTCCGTTGCCCAAATCGTGCAGCGCAGCGGCGCGAAGTTTTTCCGTGGCGGCGCGTTCAAGCCCCGCACTTCACCTTATACGTTTGCTGGACTCGGTGAAGAAGGACTGAAGATTCTCGCTAACGTTCGCGAAAAATTCGGACTCAAAGTCGTGACCGAAGCGCTGGATGAATCGACTGTCGATCTGGTCGAAAGATACGCCGACATGATTCAAATCGGTTCGCGCAACATGCAGAATTTTACTTTGCTGCGCCGTGCGGGACGCTCGCGATTACCGGTTCTATTGAAGCGCGGGATGGCTGCGACCCTGGAGGAATGGTTGCTCGCGGCCGAGTACGTGATGGCGGAAGGCAATTACCAGATCGTGCTTTGCGAACGTGGCGTGCGCACCTTCGCGCAGCACGCGCGCAACACGCTCGACCTGGCGGCAATTCCGGCGGTGCGGCGAATCTCACATCTGCCGGTGATTGTCGATGCCGCGCACGGAACGGGCCGAAGTTACATGGTGACGCCGCTGGCGCGCGCCGGTGCGGCTGTTGGGGCCGATGGTCTGATGGTCGAAGTGCATGCGCAACCTGAGCAAGCGCTTTCGGACGGCGCGCAGACGCTCACGTTCGACGAATACGAGCAAATGGTGAACGAAGTGCGCGCGATTCACAAAGTCATCGCGTAGGCCGGCGTTAAGTTCGCGAAAAACAGCGGGTGACGAGGCTCGAACTCGCGACGTCCTCCTTGGCAAGGAGGTGCTCTACCACTGAGCTACACCCGCGTTTTTGAGCGGGAAGCAATAATGTCCACGGGCCTCCGCAGCGCAACATTTTAATTGTTCCGGTGGCCCAAGGATTCTCGAAATTTTTGAATCCAAATCGGGCGGTGACTGCATCTCACCCCCAAAGGATCACTATGAAAACATCTTTTATTGTCTCTGTATGCTCAATTGCGCTAGCGGTAAGCGTGTTTGGCCAAAGTCCAACCGTTTCACCTGTCGCCAGTCCTGCGCCGGCGGCGGCAGCGGCAGCAAACATTTCGCCGTCCAACGACTTAACCGATAAAATTCAGCAGCGCATCGACCAGAAGTTCAAAAAGCATCATCTCGGCGTCACCATTGGCGATCACGGGGACGAAAATCTGGATTCGGGTGACATTCCGCCGCAAGTGATTCCAATTGTCGCGATCTCCGTGTTGGCTGTATTTGGTGCGCCGGTCTTGATCGTTGCCGTGATCATGTATTTCGGTTTCTCGAAAAACCGAATGATGCATCGAACGATCCGAATGATGGTGGAAAAAGGTCAGCCAGTGCCGGCAGCTTTGCTCGCGCCGCCCGCGCCGGCGCAACGCCAGCGCTCCGACATGCGTCGGGGAGTTGTCCTCGTCATGGTCGGTTTGGGACTTATGCTCTTTCTCGGAGCGATCAATGAGTGGGAAGGCGGAGCCTGGAGCCTCGGCATCATTCCGTTCCTAATCGGCGCGGGTTATCTGCTGGTGTGGAAACTGGAGGGAAAGAAGGACATTCCACCACCGCCGCCGGCGCAGTAGCATCGAGACGTGGAGCTAACCGATGCGGACCTCATCGCTCGAGTTCTTTTCGATGATGACCAGCACGCTTTTGGCGAACTGGTCCGCCGGCATCAATCGGCTGTGCGAGGTCTCCTCCGCCAACTTACCCGCACTGACCTCGCCCTCGCCGACGATCTGGCACAGGACACTTTTGTGCGCGCCTACAAACACATCCGCAGTTTTCGCGGCGAAGCGCGGTTTTCGACCTGGCTTTATCGGATCGCCTACAATTGCTTCCGGGAAGACGCGCGCCGCCGAAAAGAGCTGGTCGGCATCGATGAAGAACAATTACAAGCCGAGGCGGATCCGCAGACTGTCGATCCTGGTCTAAGACATGATCTTATGCATGCTCTAAGCTTGTTGCCGCTGCGTGAGCGGTCGGCAGTTTTGCTTTGCTGCCAAAACGGTTTATCACACGATGAAGCGGCGCGTGTCTTGAACATTCCGCTTGGGACGGTGAAAACAAATGTGTTGCGCGGCCGGGAGAAACTGAAAAGAATGTTGGCGCCGTGGGGACCTGATTAAGATGGACGAGAAGAACCGGGAAGATTGGTTGGATCGACAGCTGCGCGAGGCCGCGCCGTACATCGACGACGACGGGTTCACGGCGGGTGTCCTGCAGAAATTGCCGGTGGCGCGACCGCAGCGACAATCTCTGCGCGCTATGATTCTTATCGGGACCACGTTCCTGGCGTGCGCACTGGCTTATGTCCTTTCTGATGGAGGACGTTTTCTTGCTGTAGAAATAGTACGGCTGACGGCGTTGCCGACGTTATGGCTTTTGGTGCTCGCAGTCGGCAGCGGAATCTTAGTCATGGCCGGTGGACTTGTCGCAGCGATATCTAAGACTAGAGAAGTGCAATCTTAGATATCTAAGCGTTGCATTTTCGATCTTGCGCGCGAAGGTGAGCAATGTTTACGAATATTCCGAGCGCGACTCTTAGACAGCTCGTTAAACTTTCGGAGCGCAAAGAAGCGCTCATGGGCCAAATCCAAGAAATCGATCGTGAGATGGTTCGCTTGCAAACCAAATTCGGCGTCCCGTCCGCGAACACGAGCCGGGGCGCGCCGGTAACGGTCTCCCCCGTGGCGCGCAGCTCGAGTGGCAAGACGCGCACAAGACGCGGAGCACTTAAAGATAAAATCGTCCGAGCATTGCGCGCGGCGGGAAGAAAAGGGGCAACGATTCGTGAACTTTCAAAGAAACTTGGGGTGCCGAGCGCGAATCTTTACGTTTGGTTTAACGCCACCGGCAAAAACGTTCGCGGGATCAAAAAAATCGGCGTGGCCAAGTACCGACTTACGAGTTAATCAAGCAGCGCAAAGTTCGCGCGCCTGCCGGACATCGACATCGATCTGTTGGGCGAGCGCTTCCACACTGTCGAACTTTCGTTCCGGTCTAAGATAGCGGACAAATCGGACTTCGAGATCTTCGCCATAAATATCGCGCTCGAAATCGAGAAGATGAATTTCAAGGAGGCGTTGCGATTTGCTGGCAGTGACTGTTGGTCGATAACCGAGATTCACCACGCCGTGATATAAAACTCCCTCGAACCAGGCTTCGGCGAGGTAAACTCCGTTCGGCGGAAATTGCTCGCTGTGTGCGCTCAAATTAGCCGTCGGAAATCCAATTTTCTTTCCAAGCTGGTCGCCCCGCGTGACTGTGCCGAGAATGGTGTATTCGCGGCCGAGCATTTCCGCCGCCTTGGCCAGGCTGCCTGCTTCGACGGCCTGGCGAATCGCAGTGCTGCTCACGACCGCGCCATGGACCATCACGGGCGGAATTCCGACGACGTTGAAATCAAAATGCGCGCCGAGCTTTTTTAAAAGATCGAGATTTCCGCGTCGATCTTTGCCAAACGACCATTCATGGCCGACACAAATTTCCCGCAGCGGTTTCGAGCGCGTGACGAGTTGCTGCACGAAATCCTCCGGAGAGGTAGCTGCGAATTCGCGGTTGAACTCGATGATCAATAAATGCGAGACGCCGAGAGCGCGAATCAGCGCGATCTTGTGCTGGGTGGCGGTGAGCAGATGAGGCGCGTTGCGTGGCCGGAGCACCTTTGCTGGATGCGGATCGAACGTTACGACAACCGAGGTTCCTTCCGCTGAGCGCGCATGTCGGGCGGAGGTGGAGATGACGGCTTGATGCCCGCGGTGCACACCATCGAAAACGCCGATGGCGAGAAACAATGGGCCGCGCAACTGGTTTAACTCGGAGATCGACCGCAGAATTTCCATTGTCGATCCAAACTTAAGCGCCGCGCATGCGTGAAACTTCCGGGAGTGTCAGAATCCGGCTAAGGATTTCTTCGCGCGGCCCACTTCTAATCTTATCCACAGTGATGGCTTGATCGACATCGAAGCGCCCAGACTTCACGCGCCGCAGCGATTTGAGATGCCCACCGCAACCAAGTTCCTCGCCGATGTCGTGGACATAGGTGCGAACATAAAAGCCTTTGCTGCAAACAACGCTGAAATCGATTTCGGGGAGGGTGATCCGATCAACCGTGTAGCGATAAACGTGGACGAGCCGCGGCTCGCGCTCGACCACTTTTCCTTGCCGCGCCAGTTTATAAAGTGGAACGCCACCGTGTTTGATGGCTGAGACCATGGGCGGCATTTGATAAAAATCGCCACGAAATTTTTCAAAGGCAGCGCGGATTTGGTTTTCCTCCAGCACGGGAACTGGCCGCTGATCGATCACTTCTCCTTGTCGATCTTGCGTGCTGGTTGTGACGCCGAGCATGAGCGTGCCGGCGTACTCTTTATCTTCGCTCATCAACAAATCCTGAATCTTCGTTCCGCGCCCGAGTGTAAGTAGCAGCAAACCGGTGGCGATGGGATCGAGCGTGCCGCAATGCCCGACTTTTCTAATCTCGAGCTTGCGCCGAATAAGCGCGACCACGTCGTGCGACGTCATGCCCTCGGCTTTGTCCACGAGCAAGACGCCGTCAGGAGTCGCAGCCAACGACATTACAAATTGCCTCCAGAATTCTTTGTTCGACTTCAGCGAGAGAACCGCGCACGCGTGCACCTGCCGCCAGAGTATGTCCACCGCCGCCGAATTTCTGACAGATCGCGCATACGTCTGTCTTTTCACTCTTCGAACGCATGCTCACACGCACTTTGCCGTCGGTCAGTTCTTCAAAAAAAACGGCGACGATAACTCCGTGGATGGCGCGGAGATGATCGATCAGGCCTTCATTGTCTTCGGGAAGAACGCCGAGCTCGGCCGCGGTTTTTAAACTCAGGCTAAAACTTGCGACGCGACCTCCACCTTCAAAGCGCATGGTGCGCAGCAGCTCGCGCAACAATTCAACCCGCCGCCGCGGATAGTTCTCATAGACCTGCTGGTTGATTCGCCCAACATCGACACCGGCGCGCACGAGCTCGGCCGCGATCTCAAAGGTTCGCGCGGTGGTGTTTGGATATTGAAACGATCCAGTGTCGGTCGAGATCGCGACGTAAAGATTTTCCGCGATCGCGCGATCGAACGGCAAGCGCTCGCTTTTGATCAGTTCGAAAAGAATTTGTCCGGTCGCAGGCGCGATTGGATCGACATAAACCAGGTCGCCATAGCCTGGATTGCTCGGGTGGTGATCAATGTTGATCCAAATTTTCGCCGTACGAATGGCCTGGAACGCGGTTCCCAGGCGATTTTGAATTGCCGTGTCGAGCGCGATGGCAACATCGACCTCTTCCGGGCCGGAGGGCGGCTTGGTTAGTGATTGCGCGCGCGCAAGAAAGGAATATTTCTCGAGCATTCCGTCTTCATTCCAGACGCGAACGTCTTTGCCGAGTTGCTCGAGCGAAAGAGCAAGGGCGAGCTGGCTGCCGAGCGCGTCGCCGTCGGGACGAACGTGACTCAAGATGGCGAAACGCTGATGCTCGCGGAATGCCCGGCCGATTTCCTCGAACGTGGATCTGGCCGCGCTCACTCGTGCTCGCTGTGGGGCGTTTCGATCTCTTGCAAAATCTCGATCACGCGAGCCCCGCGTTGGATGGAATCGTCAAGATGAAAAACGAGATGCGGTGTGTATTTCAAAACGACGCGGCGCGACAGCTCAGCTTGCAATGCCGGACGATGTGCCTCCAGTTTATTAATGACGCTCGCGCCGTCGGCCGATCCGAGAACGCTGACAAAGACGTGCGCATTTTTTAAGTCGGATGTGACGTCGACATGGTTGATGCTGACCAGTGCGCTCTCGAAATGTACTTCGCGTGCGATGCTGCTGCTGAGCTCGCGTTTCAAGAGTGCGTTGACGCGTAATTGTCGATGTTTCACGGGCGAATCAATGGAGTAATGGAGTAACGGAGTCGCCATCAGTCATTGCTCCATTACTCCACTACTCCAACACTCCTTCGTTTTAGAGTTTCTGCGCGACCTGCTCGAGTTGATAGCACTCGATGATGTCGCCTACTTGATATTCGCTGAAGTCGCCAAGCTTGATGCCGCATTCCAGACCGGAACGCACTTCTTTCACGTCGTCCTGGAATCGGCGCAGCGTCGAAATCCCGCCGTCGTAAACCGGCTGGCGTTTCCGCAGCACGCGAGCGCGGGCGACGCGGGCGACGCGACCATCGGTAACCAGACAACCGGCGACGATGCCTCTGCTCAATTGGAAAACCTGTTTCACTTCGGCGTGACCGATGACCGTTTCTCGATGTTCGGGTTCGAGCAGGCCGGCCATCGCTTCTTTGATCTGGTCGATCAATTCGTAAATGATGCTGTAGAGCTTGACCTGGACGCCTTCGCGTCTTGCCGCAGAAACCGCCATGCTCTCGACCTTGATGTTGAAACCGATCACGACGGCATTTGATGCGCTCGCCAGCAAAATGTCCGATTCCGAGATCGGCCCTACTGCTGAGTGAATGATTTCGAGATCGATTTTCTTGCTCTCGATTTGTTTCAACGCGCCCACGAGCGCTTCGACCGAGCCCTGCGCGTCGCATTTCAAAACGATACGCAGATTTTTTTTGCCCTCGGCCGCTTCGAGCAAACTCTCGAGCGTGGCGCGTTGCGGCACGGTCAATTTGTCCGCGCGTTTCGTCTGCAAACGTTCCTCACTCAAAGTTTTCACTGAGCGTTCCGATTCCATGACCAAAAATTCATCACCGGCATTCGGCAGACCGGTGAAGCCAAGCACTTTTACCGGCGTCGATGGCCCAGCCTTCTTGATCGGCTGGCCGCGATCGTCAAGAAGCGATTTCACTTTACCGCTGTAATCGCCGCAAATAAATGCGTCACCGATTTTCAAGGTCCCCATTTGCACAATGACCGTGGCGGTGGGACCGCGGCCGGCTTCCACTTGCGCTTCAATCACGGTGCCGCGCGGCGTGGCGGTGGGTGATGCTTTGAGTTCCATCACCTCCGCCTGCAACGCCATCATTTCCAGCAAGTGATCGATGCCAATGCCTTTGGTGGCGGAGACCGGGCAGACGATCGTTTCGCCGCCCCAATCTTCCGGCGCGAGATCTTGTTCCTGCAATTGCTTCTTCACCCGGTCGATATTGACCGAAGGCAAATCAATCTTGTTGATCGCAACCATGATCTTTACGTGCGGCGCCGCTTTGGCGTGACTGATCGCTTCGAGTGTTTGCGGCATCAGGCCATCGTCGGCGGCGACAACGAGGACGACGATGTCGGTGACATTGGCGCCGCGGGCGCGCATCGCGGTAAAGGCCGCGTGGCCGGGAGTGTCGATGAAAGTGATTTTCGTTCCTTTGTAATCGACGCTGTACGCGCCGATGTGCTGAGTGATTCCGCCTGCTTCGCCGGCCGCGACCCGAGTTTTTCGGATCGCGTCGAGCAGCGACGTTTTGCCGTGATCGACGTGACCCATGAACGTAATGATTGGACCGCGCGGCTTGAGCTCCCCTTCCTTCTCGATGACCGGCTTTGGCGGCGCGACAACGACCTGCTCGATCTTATGGACGCCGGCGCCTTTTTCCCGGCGCTCTTTTTCGAGGACGAACCCGTGGTTCTCGCAAATCTTTGATGCGATGTCGGGCTCGATGGTTTGATTGATGTTCGCGAAAATGTTGAACGTCATCAGTTCGGCGATGAGCTGATGCGGTTTTAGGCCGAGCTGAGTGGCGAGCTCTTTGACGATGATCGGCGGCTTGATGTGAATGATCTTCTGCGGCTCGAGTTCCGGCTCGGGCGGAGCCGCGGCCGGCGCAACCGTACCATCGACAATCGCACTCGGCGCCGCCCCTTGTGCGTCCGCTTTGGCACCAAGTGAAGGCGTCCGCTCGGCTTTCGGTGGAATAGACGGCGACTCCAGGGACGCGCGAATCCGCGAAATCGGCGGGAGTACGGCGCCCTTTACTGCGCTGTCTTCATGTTTCTTGCGCGGTTTTTTTTCGTCGATAAGCGAAACGCTCTCGATAACCGGCCGTGGCGCGGGCGTCGAGGGGGCGGTTGCCTCGGGACTGGCGGGACTTTTCGCTGGCGCGGCGTGGGCGCGCGCAGACTTGTGAGAAACGGCAGGCTTGACTGTTTTGCCGGCGGTGGGTTTGCGAACCGCCTTCTTGATCGTCGTCTTTGTTGGCATCTCTGTTCCTCTAAAATTTCGCTCATGGCTCGAGCGTTTTAAGCGGAGCCATTTTTCTGTGCGCCATCTTGTCGATGGATCGCCTCGTGGATTTCGCGCGCCTTTACTTCGTCGATTGCGAGGATGTCCACAAAATCCTGTACGTCCGCAGCGCGCAAGCCTTCCAAATTGGTGAAGCCCGATTTCACGAGCGTCAGCGCCTCTTCTTTGGTGATCGGCAGCGTGGCAGCGAGCGTCTGCGCGGCTTGGGCAACTTTTTGTTCAACCGCGGTTGTGGCCGAAGTGTCCTTGTCGATATTGATTTCCCAACCGGTGAGACGCGAGGTCAAGCGCGCGTTCTGTCCTTTTTTTCCGATAGCGAGCGAAAGTTGATCTTCGTCCACCGAGATCTGCGCACTTTTCTTCTCCGTGTCGAAGACGAGGTTTTTAACCTTGGCCGGCTTGAGCGCTTCGAGCACAAATTGTTTCGGATCGGAGCTCCAGCGAATGATATCGACCTTCTCATTGTTCAGCTCGCGCACGATATTTTTGACGCGCGACCCGCGCATGCCAACGCACGCGCCAACCGGATCGACTTTTTCATTCGCGCTCCAGACCGCGATCTTCGTCCGATAACCAGCTTCGCGCGCGATCCCGCGAATCTCGACTGTGCCATCGGCGATCTCGCTCACTTCCAACTCAAAAAGCCGGCGCACAAAATTGGGATGGCTGCGCGAGACGATGATTTCGGGGCCGCGAATTCCGTTCTCGACCGCGACGACATACGCGCGGAGCCGGTCACCCACGTTGTAGTCTTCTACGACGACACGTTCGCGTTGCGGCATGATGGCTTCGAATTTTCCAAGATCGAGAATCACATCGGAGCGATCGAAGCGCCGCACGGTGCCGCTCACGATTTCCCCGGCGCGATCCTTAAACTCCTCGTAAATCATTTCCTTTTCGACTTGGCGAATGCGCTGCATCATCGCTTGTTTAGCGGTCTGCGCGGCGATACGGCCAAAGTTGCGCGGCGTGACTTCCATCTCGACGGTGTCGCCGATCTTCGCGTCGGGCTTGATCTTAAGTGCTTTGGTGAGCGCGATTTCGTCTTGCGCATTTTGCACGTTTTCGACAACGACCAAGTTCGCGAGTGCACGGATGTCGCCGGATTTTGGATCGATGTCGATGCGCAAATCGCGAGCCGCGCCCACGCTCTTTTTCGAAGCCGAGAGCAATGCGTTGGATACCGCCTCCAGGAGGATGTCGCGTTTGATCCCGCGCTCCCGCTCCAGGTAATCCAGCATGGCGATAAATTCTGCGTTCATAAAAACATCTAGCCCGCAGACCAAAAGGAGTGGGACACCAGTTCCCACTCCGATCAGCGCGGACTAGACCTGAGTTTAACTTTGTAAGGCGCAGTCGTCAAGTTGTGTAGGTTACCTTGATTTGAACGTTTAACGCTCAACGTCCAACATCCCAACGTCCAATGCTTTCGCGAGTGAACAGTTTGTTGATCGTGCTCCTAATTTGGGCGGCGATTTATCTGCCGGCGCTTGGTTCTCTCGAGATCAAAGGAGAAGAGGGAAGGCGGATTCTGCCGGCGATCCGCATGCTCGAGACCGGCGATTACATTGTTCCGCGGGTGGGCAGCGCGGCCTACTTTAGTAAACCGCCACTCGTCAACTGGCTGGTAGCCGCATCGTTCAAGCTCTTCGGACGTCGCAACGAGTGGACGGCGCGCGCGCCTTCCGTGCTTTGCGTGTTGGCCGTGGCGATCGCGTTCGTCACGGTCGCGCGCGGCAGTCTGGGAGCGCGTGGAGCGACAATCGCTGCGCTGATTTGGTTGACAAATTTTGGCATGATCGAAAAAGGCCGCCTGATTGAGATCGAAGCGCTTTACGTTTCCCTTTGTGCGCTGGCAATGATTTGCTGGCTGAGCTGGTGGGAACAGAAACGCTCTCCGTGGCTGACGTGGATCGTTCCGTGGATCTTTCTCGGGCTGGGCTGGCTGGCAAAGGGGCCGACGCATCTTGTTTTCTTTTATGCCTTAGTTCTGGCGCTGCTTTGGCAAACCAAGCAGTGGAGATCACTTTTTCATCCCGCGCATTTCATCGGTATTTTCGTGATGCTCGCCATATTTGCGGCGTGGGCGATCCCCTTCATTGAAATGACAGTGGGTGAGCGAGTGATGAATAGGTGGTCGGGGCAGTCCCTCGGCCGCATCACGGGAGGGTTTTTCCACTTCTCGGTCTGGATTCTAACCATCCCGCACGCGTTAGTTTATTTCCTGCCCTGGCTATTCTTCTTGCCATTAGTGCGCTTCAACAAATTTCGAGATGATAGACAGCGCGAACTCGCGCGCGCTCTCGCGTGGAGTGCCGCGCCGCCGCTTATTGTTATTAATCTGATTCCGGGTGTCGCCCCGCGCTATTCGCTGCCTGTGTTGACGCCGTTTTGCTGGCTCTCGGCGCTGAGTTTTGCAGCGAACGCTTTCGCGCCACCGAGTTGGATGAGCAGGCGAGATAAGCCGCTTTGGTCGCAGGTGGCGGGGCCACTGGTCGGTTTGGCCGTTGCGGTTGGGGTGATCGGTTATCCGTTGCTGGCGATTGCTTTGGAGCATCGGCAAAAGGTGAAAAACGTGGCTGCGAAGATGAATGCTGCTGTTCCGCAAAAGGAGATTCTTTACGCGGTGGATCCGCATTATCAGCCCTTCTTCTTTTATATGCACGCTCCCGTCAGATATGTGAGCCGTCTCGCAGAGCTTCCGAGTGAAACGCGATATTTCGTGGTGCGGCCGGACAAGGAACAGGACGCCCTCGCGAGCGAACAATGGCTGCCTCGCCGCGCTCGATCGATTCTGCCGGTGACGGATTACCGCCACGAAACGGTGATTCTTTTCGTAGTAGGCCCTCCTTGAAAACTGGCCCGGCCGGATTGACAAGTGCGAAATAGTTAGCACGCTAACTATTTCATGATGCCGAAGATCGATCCGGAAACAATTGGCCCGCTGCTGCACGGAACCGCCCGCGCCTGGCGATTAAAGCTGGACGAGCGGCTCAAACCAATGGGCTTGAGCCAGGCCAAGTGGCGGACGCTCTTACATTTGTCGGTCGCGCCCGGCCCGCTCACGCAGGCGGAGATCGCGGCGCGGCTCGGCATCGAAGAACCGACGCTGGTGACGTTGTTACATCGTTTGGAAAACGGCGGTTGGGTGACGCGCCGAAGTTCGCCGCACGATCGCCGGTGCAAAATGGTGCATCTGGGCCGGCGAGCGCAGCGCGTGATCGCGCAAATTAATGCCGTGGCGAGCGAGCTTCGACATGAATTGCTCGCCGACATTCCAGCGCCCCAAGTGCGGACCTGCATCAATGTGCTGGCGCGGATTCGGGACAGAGCGGAAAAGAGCGATAGAGCTTATCGCCGTAGAATGGGAGCGTCGCGGTTTCCGCTGCCGCAGAACGGCCACGACAAGAACGGAAATGCGATTACAAAGGCAGGGTTGGTGCGCCGCGCTGCGAAATCAAACAAATGAAGACGGCACGCATCAAACGTCACGGTATTCCGTGGTGGGGGTATTTACTCTTTATTGTGTTGGCCGCTTTCGTTTTGTTTCGAGCGTTTCGCGAGAGAGCCAATTCGGCTAAAGCGGCGCAACCGCCATCGCGACCGGTGTTGGTAGCGAAAGTCATCACCAAAGATGTGCCCTTGTATCTCGATGAAATCGGCACCTGCAGCGCCTACGAAACCGTTCAGGTGCAAGCGCAGGTGAGCGGGCAGATCATGGCGCGTCACTTTCAAGACGGCGCTGACGTGAAGCAGAGCGACTTGCTTTTCACGATTGATCCGCGGCCCTACCAGGCCGCGCTCGATCAAGCACAGGGGCAGCTCGCGCAAGCACAATCGCAACTTATTCTCGATCAAATTACGCTGAAACGACAGCAGGAATTGCGCGCAAGAAATGTGATTTCGCCGCAGGATCTCGATACCGCTCAGGCAACGGTGAAAAGCGACGAGGCCAAGGTGAAAACCGCCGAAGGCGTAGTCGCAGCCGCGCAGGTGAATCTCGATTATTGCAACATTCGCTCGCCTATCAACGGCCGGGCTGGCTTGCGGCTTGTGGATGTTGGGAACGTCGTGACTGGCGGAAACGGCGGTGGCGGTGGTGCAGTGCTGCTGACGATTCAGGGGCTGGATCCCATTTACACCGACTTTACTGTTGCCGAAACCGACTTGGCGCTAGTGCGGCGTTATCTCGGCGGGCCAAACGTGAAAGTGGAAACGCGCTCTGCGGACGGCAGCATGCCGCCACGTCTCGGCGATCTCTATTTCATTGACACCGCGGTTCAGCCAGGCGCGGGCACGGTGAAAGCGCGCGCCGTTACGCCCAATCCCGACCATGCTCTTTGGCCACTGGAATTTGTCCGGGTGCGTTTCATTCTCGATTTGTTCAAAGACGCGACGCTGGTGCCGTCGCAGGCCGTGCAGATCAGTCAGAATGGTCCGTTTGTGTTCGTGGTGAAACCGGACAACACGGTTGATTTGCGACGAGTCAAGCCCGGTCAACGGCAGGATGGCGACATAACCGTGCTCCAAAGTGGCGTTCAACCCGGTGAAACCGTCGTCGTTACAGGACAGCTTGCGCTCGCACCCGGGACGAAAGTTGATCCGAAACCATATAACGCACCCAATGAACCCGAGGGCGGTCAAGTCGCTGCCAAAGCTCCGATGTAGAGTTGTCTTTCGAATATGGCCCAAGCAGATCAACACGATGGTGCAGGAGATCATGAACACGATTCGCCCTCCCACGCTGCGAAGGATCGACAACAGCCTGCAAAATCACCTACGGCGGATGTGCGATCAAAAGCAGCACCCGGTGCCAAGTTAATCCAGGTCAGGGGCTCTGGGCTTTCGGGGCCGTTCATTCGCCGGCCGGTGATGACCGTGCTGTTGACGTTGTCGGTCATCGTCGCTGGGATAGCCACTTACAACAAACTGGCGGTCAACGATCTGCCCGCGGTTGATTATCCGGTTATCCAGGTCAC
>WNFO01002387.1_pt1 | contig 15474 bp, 10 predicted proteins | sample 5400251 | NCBI WGS metagenome assembly WNFO01 (sample SAMN13153354, study PRJNA577476) | soil metagenome | isolation source: 100 cm saprolite under Madrone tree | place: USA:California | collected 2016-06-14 | reverse complement strand
CCGATGGGGGAAATGCCGTCGCATTGGCGGGAGACGTGCGCTCCGAGGCTTACGCAAAGGCCTTGGTTGCCCTCGCGGTAGAGAAGTTCGGCAGGCTCGACATCGCCTTCAACAATGCCGGCACGCTCGGCGAGGCCGGCCCGAGCACGGAAGTGTCCGAGGCCGGTTGGAACGCTGCCATCGCGATCAATCTCACCGGCGCGTTCCTCGGTGCCAAGCACCAGATCGCCGAGATGTTGAAGCATGGCGGCGGGTCGGTGATCTTCACCTCGACCTTTGTCGGCTACAGCTTCGCATTTGCCGGTGTCGCCGCCTACGCCGCAAGCAAATCGGGCCTGATTGGCCTGACGCAGGCGCTTGCAGCCGAGTTCGGACCACGCGGCGTCAGGGTCAATGCGATCCTTCCCGGCGCGGTGGAGACCGGGATGTATCGCGAAATGAACGACACTGCCGACAAGCAGGCGTTCATGACCAACCTCCACGCCCTGAAGCGGGTAGCGCAGCCCGAAGAACTCGCACGTTCGGTGCTTTATCTCGCGTCCGACGATTCCGCTTTTGTCACCGGCACTGCCTCATTGGTCGACGGCGGCGCTTCTATTATCCGGGGCTGATGCTATTGATGCGCCGATGGCTCCAAACAGCCGGATTTGTCTTCCTCGTCGTCCCGGCAAAAGCCGGGATCCCCGCCGCATCTAGCCGAGCGGCTCGAAGAGGCGCTCGATGTCGGCGGCTTGGAGTGCCGCGGCGGCATTGCCGCCCCCTTCGTAAATCCCGGCGGCGAGCGCCTTCTTGCGCTGTTGCAGTTCGAGCATGCGCTCTTCGACGGTACCTTGCGCCACGAGCTTGTAGACGAAGACGGGCTTGTCCTGGCCGATGCGGTGGGCACGGTCGGTCGCCTGGTCCTCGACCGCCGGGTTCCACCAGGGATCGTAATGGATCACGGTATCGGCGGCCGTCAGATTGAGGCCGGTGCCGCCAGCTTTGAGGCTGATCAGGAACAGCGGCACTTCGCCCTGCTGAAAGCGGGCGACCGGGCGGGCGCGGTCGGTGGTGTCGCCGCGCAATTCAACGAACTTGATCCCGGCCTCACCGAGTGCGGATTTGATCAGGTCGAGCATGCTGGTGAACTGCGAGAACAAGAGGATGCGTCGCCCATCCTCGACCAGCTGCGGTAGCATCTCCATCAGATGTTCGAGCTTAGCACTGGCGGTCACCGGGCGTGCGGCGGCGAGCTTGACCAGCCGCGGGTCGCAGCACACCTGGCGCAGCTTTAGTAAGGCATCGAGCACAACGATGTGGCTGCGGGCGAACCCCTTCTGCGCCACCTCCCGGCGCACCTTTTCGTGCATCGCCAGCCGCACGGTCTCGTAGAGGTCGCGCTGCTGGCCGGCAAGTTCGAGCGGGCGCAGCATCTCGGTTTTTGGCGGCAGCTCGGCGGCGACCAGTGTCTTGGTCCGCCGCAGCATAAACGGCTTCAGCCTTCCCGAGAGCACGGCGCGGCGCTCGCCATCCTGCTTCTTCTCGATCGGCGTCCGGAAGACGCGGGCAAAGCGCCGCGCATCGCCGAGCAGCCCCGGCATCAGAAAGGCGAATTGCGACCACAGCTCGCCCAAATGATTTTCGACCGGTGTTCCGGTCAGACAGAGCCGGTGGCGGGCGTCGAGGCGACAGACGAGCCCGGTCGTCTTCGCGTTGGCGTTCTTGATCGCCTGTGCCTCGTCGAGCACCGCGATGTGCCACGTCACCGACAGCAGATGATCGGCGTCGCGCAGCAAGAGCGCATAGGTCGTCACCACCAGATCGGCATCGTTTATCTCGCCGAAATGCTGCGCGCGGTCGGGTCCGTGCAATGACAGCACCCGCAGCTCGGGCGCCAGGCGCGCGGCTTCGGCGCGCCAGTTCGGCACCACACTCGTCGGGCAGACGACAAGGCACGGCCGATCGAGACGGCCCTCGCGCTTTTCGACGAGGATATGGGCCAAGGTCTGCACGGTCTTGCCGAGCCCCATATCGTCGGCGAGGATGCCGCCGAGCTCGTAGGCGCGCAGGAATTGCAGCCAGTCGAGCCCGTCCTTTTGGTAGGGCCGCAGCTCGGTCTGCAGCCCAGCCGGCGGCTCGACCTTGTCGATCCCCGAAAAGCTCGACAGACGGTCGACCAATGCCCGCAGCCGCTCGCCGCCGAGCCAGCGCAGCCGGGTCGCCGCTTCGACCGCGGCGAGGCCGACCGCAGCACCGGCCGAGATCTCGATCTTGCCTGTGGCGGAAAGGCTTCCCGGGTGATAGAGCTCCACCAGGGTCGAGAGGATCGCCTTGGTGCGGTCGAGCGGCAATGCCACATGCCGTCCGTCAGCAAGCCTGCCGAACACCGTGCCGTTATGCGCCAGTCTGTCGAGGTCGCCCGCGCTGCCGTCGCGCAGGCGAGCCAGCAATGCGGTCAGCACCGGCAGCAGCGCCACCCGCTCGCCGTCGATCTCGATCCCGAGATCGAGCGAAAACCACCAGCCGCCACCGCCCTCCTCGACCTCGGCGGTCCACTCGCCGCCGCCGTCGACGACGCGATGGCGGAAGGTGTCTTCGACCTCAATCCGCCAGCCCTCGCGTTCGAGCTGCGGCACCACCTCGTAGACAAAGCTCGGCCAGTCGCCGCGGCCGTCGGTAAAGCCGAATGGAATTCGACCGCCCTCCCCGCCGGCGGCGGCGAAGGTGTCGACAGCGCGCAGACCGAAGGTCTCAAGCCGGTCCTGCGCCAGCCGCTCGGCGGCGAGGTCGCGGCGGCGGACGACGATGCGCCCGTCCTCGACCTTGCGCTGCTCGCGCGGCGCCTCCTCAGCAGCGATCAGGGTATCGCCATAGAGGTAGCCGAGCAGGGCGACATCGACCCCTTCCTCCAAATCCTTTGTCCATATCTCCCAATAATTTCGGCGGCGCTGGCGATTGGCGAGCAGGAGCGTCGGAACCGGCGCCTCCTCCCGGATCTCCTCGACCAGATCGGTTCGCGGCGGCGGCAGGGTGAGGTCAGGTAAGTCGCGCTCGATCAGCGCGCCGAGCGCCGCTGCCTGGGCGATCGTTACCGGCGGCGCCGAGAGCGCGATCCCGACGAGCGGACGCGCGACGTCGAGCGCGATCGGGCCGACGACATGCTGGGCCGGGTCGACATACCAGGGCGAGGCTGATGGCAGTGCTACCGCCGAACCATCGTCGAGCTCGACGTCGATCGTCTGCCGGCCGTCGGAACCGAGCCGCCAGGCGAGGCGGCCGTGCCGCACCGACCCCAATGCCAACGGCGTCGAAGCCAGATCCTGCCAGCAGCAACGCCCGCTAGCGACCATCCGGTGCAACAACAGGTCGATGAGGTCGGGGTCCTCCGGGAGCGGCGGCGGCGAGCGCCCGAGCCCGTCCCGCAGCAATTGGAGAACGGCGCGGTCGGCCGGGCGGAAATATTTCGCCGTCGGGTTCTGCAATTGCCCGGTGGGCAGCGGCCGGTCGGCGCCCCAGCTGCCCGATTTGAGGATGCGGACCACGCGCAGATCAAGGACAAAGGGCAGGCCTGGCCGCACAGGATTATCGAGACGATAGGCGATCTCATCCGGACTCGCCTCCGGGCGGGCCGCCTGGCGCAGCTGCTGCAGCCAACCGCCAACCGCCCCGGGGAGCATGTCCGGCTCGGTCCCCTCGACCGCCGGCGGGTTGGCCAGCGCCTCCAGCAGCACTGCCGCCGCATGCTTGCAATTCCACGCGACAGGGCAGCTGCAGCGGGCGGACAGCGCGACCGGATTGCCTTTGCCGATGTCGACGAACACGCGGTAGGGGCGCAGCCGCGTCCCCTGGACCAAAGCGATCAGCCGTTGGCCGCCCTTATCGGCCCGCAAATCGCGAACCGCACCGCGCCGCTGGTAGGGCCGGCCTTTGTCGACCTCGCCGTGAAGACAGCGCCGGATGTCGCTTTCGTCGAATGCAAACCACCCGGCCGAGGGAATGGAAACGCCAAGAAATGTGGAATCGGGCAATCGATCGTCCGCTTTATGCGTTGGCGCGATGACCCTGGTGGCCATCCGCCGTCGCTGTCAACCGACACCGGCACTCCCGCGTCTTTCCGGCTCCCATCGTGTCCCTCACCGCCGCCACGGTCGCCTTCATTCACCGAATCGGAGCTGGCCGCGACAGGGCCGCCACAATGGCGGTAACCAGAGGCTTCATAAAATAGCTGCCGTCCGGCGTGATTGCGACCTCGACCCCGCGGCGGTGCAAATCCGCGGCGACAACCGGACCCACGGCGGCAATTGCTGTCGCCGCCAGGGCCGCTTGCAACGCCTTTTCGCGCTGCGTCGCCTTTGCTACGGCGAACAACCGGTCGACTTGCGGCGAGCTGGTGAAGGCGATCACATCGACCCCGCCGGCGGCCATCCGATCGATCAATTCCGCCACGTTCTGCTCCTCGGCCGCAGAGGCATAGACATAGGGCAAGACCGTATCGGGCTTTGCCCCCGCGTCCCGGAGAAAGCCCGTGAACCGGGTCTCGGGAGCGCCCGGGTAGAGCTGTACGCCGATCTTTCGGTCGCGCAAATCCAGCGCGGATAATGTCGCGATCAGGCCCTCGGTGGTTGGCGTCTCGGCGCGCAAGTCCGATTTTAGCCCGAGCTCGCGCAATGCCCGCTCCGGCTTGGGCCCGCGCGTGATCTTGCGCGCCGTACGCAGCCCGTCCAGAAACCCCTCCTCCATGTCGAACCGGTGAGCAAAGCCGCTCAACCGGCGCAGCCCCTCCCCGGTATAGAGGATCAGATCGTCAAACGGGAAACGCCCGAGCCACTCCTGCACCGGCAACGGGTCCGGAGCATCCCTGATCGCCACCATCGGGCACCGCAAGGTCTCGGCACCCCGCTCCTCGAGCATCCGGGCGAGCCGATCGAGCTCGCGGGTTTCGGGAAGCGCGATCCGGCGCCCCGACAATGGCCCGATAGGCGGTCTGTCGCTCATATTGATCCCAGGCTGATCTCGGCAAAGGCGCTGCGCAAGACTATAGTCCCGGCGAGCGCGTCCGCGGCGGAGATATCGGATGGATCGCCAATACGAGACGACACGGGTCGAGGATCGCGGCGAGGGGCTGCTCCTCTTGACCCTGAACCGCCCCGAAGTCGCCAACGCGCTGAACACGCAGATGGGGCGCGATCTCCTCGCGTTCTTTGATGAGATCAATGCGGCGCCGGCGCAGCAGCGTTGCATTGTCCTGACCGGCGCGGGGGAGCGGGCGTTCTGCGCCGGCGGCGACCTCAAAGAGCGCAACGGCATGACCGACGAGGCCTGGCAGGATCAGCATTTGCTGTTCGAGCGGATGATCCGCGCGTTTATCGGCTGCCCGGTCCCGATCATCGGGGCGGTCAATGGTGCGGCCTATGCCGGCGGCTGCGAGCTGGCGCTGTGCTGCGACTTTATCTATGCCGCGGAGAGCGTCCGCTTCGCGCTGACCGAGGTCACCCTCGGCATCATGCCCGGCGCCGGCGGGACGCAGCACCTGCCGCGCGCCGTCGGCGAGCGGCGGGCCAAGGAGATCATTCTGACGGGGCGCCCATTCACCGCAGCCGAGGCTCATGAATGGGGGATGGTCAACCGCCTCTGTGCGCCGGGGCGTGTCGTCGACGAGGCGCTCGAAACCGGGCGGCGGATTGCCGACAACGCGCCGATCTCGGTCCGCCAGGCCAAGCACGCGATCCATTTCGGTATGCAGATGGATCTCGCCAGCGGCATGATGCTCGAAATCGAGGCCTATAATCGCATGGTCCCGACCGCGGACCGGCGCGAAGGGGTGCTCGCCTTCAACGAGAAGCGCAAGCCGCGCTTCAGCGGCCGCTGACAGGTTTGATATGGTGATTACCAAGTTGCTGACCGCACGGAGAATAGCTGCCGCTAGCCGCTAATCGTCGCGAGGAGTGACCCGATGTCCGAAAGGCAACCCATCCAGGGACCGTGGCGGGTCGAGGCCGATACGCTGCCGGAGATGGCGTACGACCATTATCGGCACACGCTGATTCACGAGACGAGCTCGATAAAGGCGTATCTGACGCCGAAGCATCACGAACGCACGATACTGGTTGCTCCGAAGGGTTACGGCAAGACGCTCCTCCTGATCGCCAAGAAGAAGTCGTTTCTCGAGGCCAGATCGGGCCAGATCGTGATGGCCGAAAACCGGTTCATCGATCGGCCGCTCGGGATTTTCCCGGTCATCAAGAGAGAGCTCCTGGAACTCTTGTCGTCGGACTATGAGTTCTGGAAATCGCTTTGGAAGATCTCGCTGTCGCTGTCGGCGATCAAAGCGTTCGCTCGCGCCACCCGAGAGCGCCCCGGCGACCGAGATTTGCTAGCCCATGATTGGTATGGCCGAATCATCACCGACGACCATAAATATTTTGAAGCCGGCGAAATTTTTGCGGATCTTTTGAGCCAAGATTATAAATATATTATTAATATCATCGCAAAGTCGAATGTGATTTTTCCTTATTTTAATCGAATCAATACTCAGATTGTCTTTTTTATCGATAACGTCGACGAATATTTCCGGCCGGTGTTGGAAGATCGCTCGGCGAGGACAAACAATCGTCACAGCCTTTATCGAAACCGCAGCAACGCGGTCTGGTCGCTGGCGCAGATAGCGCTCGCCAGCGTCGCCTACGAACTCGAAAAAACCAATCATCATATCAAGATTTATTGCACGATACGTCACGAGGCATTTCTGAAAATGCCGGAGGTCGAAAATGACGCGTTTCAGATCTCAGGCCGGTGCACGAAAATCGAGTACACCCGCGATGATCTGGAAAGAATCTTTTTGAAGAACATCGACATCACGGCAAAGGAGCGCCTTGCTGATCCTGACAATTCCGATGCCATGCTCCGCCTGGTTGGCGAGAGGAATGCAGTAGTGGACCATCGGTTCGTCTCACGGCCGGAGCGTATTTTTGATTACTTCCTGCGACACACGCTGTACCGGCCGCGCGACCTGATGTTCATCGGCGGCGAGATTGTTAAAATCAACCCCGATCAGCGGTCGGCGGAAGCCATCCGGGACGCCGTCGATACGGCGACGAAGACGATCGTCGACTCGATATTCGGCGAAATGCGCCCGTTCTTTACGGTACCCAACCGCGAATTACTGTTGAGGCATATCTCAGCCAATGTGCTGACGTTGGACCAGCTCGAGAAAGTCCGCGACGCATATGTCGCCGACCTCGGAAATGGGACATTGCATGACCCGGATGGAGAGGTGGGCGCCCCGTTCTCGGTCCTGCACAAGCTCGGTCTCCTCGGCACCGTGCGGCCGGAATTCGGCAACCAGGGCCGATGGCGGCAATGCTTTCTGCAGCCGACCGAGATCCAGATCAACAATGACCCGGAACTGCCGGACTCAGAGTATTACCTCATTCATCCGGCCCTCGATCAATCGATCTACGAGAGATCGTCCGGGAAATTCACCCGCGGCTACGATGCGCGAAACATCATCGGCAATCAACTCGAGTGGGAAGACCCGATCACCTATTCGTTTGTATTTAAAGGGGACATGGTGGGCTACAGCCGCGTCATGAACTCCGAAATGTATGAGATAGTGACAAGAAAACTATATGAGTGGGCGCGAGAAGTCTGTAGAGATCTGGTGTTCGTCGACGTTTCGGGAGGCGATTCGATTTTGCTGATCGATGGTAGTTCCGAGAGAATCGTACGCTGCGCAAAGGAATTGGTGAAAAGAGCGCACGATTTTCGCGAGAGCCCGATGAGGATGCGATTTGGCGGGGCGGCCGGCCCGATCGCGTTCGAGCGCATGCGCCGCATGCACAACGGGAGCTGGGACACGATTACCGTGCCTATGGGGCTGGCCCTGCGCACGACCGCTCTCCTTGAGGCGCTCGCCCCTCCGGGTTGTGCGGTCGTCGACGAGAGATTCCAACAATTTGGCGCCGGTCGATATCGTCATAGCGATGCCATAGACGTCACGGCCTCGCAGGATGCCCGATCATCGTTCGAAAATTTCATGGCACCACTCTCCCAATCAGATCTTCCCGGTCTCGATTATGATCAGGGTGAGCAGAAATTTGTTCTCCGCAAGAATAGTCTTGATCCTCCCTATTATACGAAGCTCTGGAAAATAGACCTCGGATGAATCGGAGTAAAAGGATGGACGACGTAATAGCGAACCGCACACAGGAAGCCGAGCTTACCCTGGCTATCGCCGAAGGAGCGAGCGCCCTGGCATACGCTGATCTGCCGGCTCCGGTGCGCGCGCTCGCGCGGCAATGTGTGCTCGACTATCTCGGTGTTGCCCTCGCCGGAGCGGCGGATCCGCTGGTTCGGATCCTGCTCGACGAGGTGACCGAGGCGGCCGGCACGCCACAGGCCAGCATCATCGGCCATGAGGTGAGACTGCCCGCGCTCTCGGCGGCGCTTGTCAATGGTGCAGCAGCGCATGCGCTCGATTACGACGATGTCAACATGGCGATGCCGGGTCATCCCTCGGTCGCGATCCTGCCGGCGCTGCTGGCGCTGGCCGAGCTGAAGGGCTCCTCCGGGCGCGAGGTGATCACCGCCTTTGTCGCCGGCTATGAGACCGCCTGCCGGATCGGCGCGGCATTGCAGCCCGGCCATTACAATCTCGGCTTCCACGCCACCTCCACCGTCGGCTGCTTTGGCGCGGCCGCGGCCTGTGCCCGGCTGCTCGGCCTCGACACGGCAGCGACCGCGACGGCGCTCGGCGTCGCCGGCACCCAAGCGGCCGGGCTCAAATCGCAATTCGGAACCATGTGCAAGCCGTTCCACGCCGGCAAGGCGGCGCAGAACGGGCTCCTCGCCGCCCGTCTCGCCGCGCGCCGCTTTTCGAGCCGGACCGACATTGTCGAATGCGTCCAAGGGTTCGCGATGACCCACGGTCCGGATTTCGCGCCGGCAGCTGCGTTGGCGACCCCCGAAGGCGGCTTCCACCTGCTCGCCAACCTCTTCAAATACCACGCCGCCTGCTACTTCACCCATGCGCCGATCGAGTGTGCCAGCCGGCTGCGCCGGGAGCACGGGCTAACCCCCGAGATGATCGCCGGGATTACCCTGCGGATCGACACGAGCTGCGACCGGGTCTGCAATATTGCGACCCCGGTCGACGGGCTGCAGAGCAAGTTCAGCTTGCGCCAGACGGTGGCGATGGCCTTGGCCGGAGTCGACACGGCGAGCCTCGGCGCCTACAGCGCGGAGAATGCCCGGGACCCGGGTTTGGTCGCGCTGCGCGAGCGCATCGGTTTCGACTGGCAGAACAACTGGCCGCAGACCTTGAGCGAGCTCGATCTCGGTTTCGCCGACGGACGGCACGTTTCTGCTCGTCACGACGCCGGGATTCCGGCTCCCGATATTGCCGCGCAGGGAGAGCGCCTCGCCGCCAAATTCGATGGGTTGGTCGAACCAGTGCTCGGGGCGCCGCGCACCCGCGAACTGCGCGAAATGATCTCCGAGCTCGACCGCCTCGGAGAGATCGGCGGGCTCACCCGGCTCGCCGCCGGGTAGATCGAACCATCCCGTTGGGCGTTACTGCCCGCGTCCGACGCGGCATGGCGCTGTCTCGCTCAGGGCACCGTTAACCGATAGACCCGTGCGGCGGTGCCGCTGTAGAGCGCTGTCTTCTCCCCTGCCGATGCGCCTGAGGTGATGCGCTTGAACGCGTTCCACAGCTCGGTGTAACCGCCCGACTGCTTGTCCGGCGGGAAGTTGCTCTCGAGCATGCAGCGGTTGGGGCCGAAGGCCTCGATGCAGGGCTCGATATACTGGCGCCACGCGGCGGCAAGGTCTTCGGAGGACGGCGGCACCTCGCGCTCGTGGAAGTCGAAGCCGAACGAGGTCATCCCCACACCGCCGAGCTTGACGTTGACATTCGGGCATTTGGCCAATTCGGCGATGTCCTTTTTCCAGCCGGCAAGGATCTCCTGCCGGCGCCTGCTATAGGGACCGACGCCGAGCACGCCGCCGACATGGTTGAGGATGATGGTGGTGTCGGGGAAGGCGCGCGCGAGGTCGATCGCGTCCGGCAATTGCGGGTGATATTGCCAGGATTCGAAGCTGAGGCCGAGGGGTGCGAGCTGGGCGAAGCCCTCGCGGAATTTCGGATCGCGCACCAGATGCGGCGGGACGACGCGCGTGGCAAACTTCTGGATCGCGTCATTGCTGTCCCATGACACGCCGTGGCGGATGCCGCGGAAACGCCCGCCGCCAACCCTGATCTCGGCCTCCAGCACCTCGCGCACGCGGGCGCCGAGTGTCAGGTCCGCGTGCCCGACGATCGCCTCGGCAACACGACAAGGGCCGTAACCGCCCGAGGCGCTCATCGCGGCGATCCCGTTGACGAACTCGACCTCGCCGACCGGCGCTGTCTCGGCGGGACCGTCCTTACGGTACATCGAGCGGCATTCGAGAAAGACGGTGGCGACGATGTTGTGACCGCCGCCGATGTCTGCCAGCAGCTCGGACAGCAGGTAACGCCCGCGTTGCGGCGTGTCCCAAAAATGATGGTGCGGGTCGATGATCGGCAAACCCGGCTCCAGCGCTGCTTCGCTCGGCCGCTTTGCCAGCCATGCCTTCAGTTCGGCGTCATTGCGGTAACCCGTGCCGCGGTATTCGCCTTTTGCATCCCCGGTCATGTCATCCCCTCTCACGGCCCTATCGGCGCTGTTATCGTCATTCCCGCGAACGCGAGAATCAAGAGCGGCGGGGTCAACCCCCGCCGGAAAGCACAGGCCGGGCAGCGCAATTGACGTGCGCCCGGCAGCCACACGGCCGGCAGGATTACCCGAGCGGCGCTCGGCGAACCGCCCGAGCCGGTCTCACGCCGCCTGTTCCCCCTGTTTTATCAGGTCGAGATCAGGCGACAGCAACTCCTCACTCGCAAACACGCACCCGCTGACGGGTGCCGATGTCCGCGAAATTATACTGCTAATATGGCAATTTCATGTTTGTCTAGATCGCAAGTCGTCGAGATAGGCGTTGACGCCAGGCGAGTCCTCGGCCTCGCGCGTGCGCGCGAGGCGAAAAGAGATCAGGACCAACCCATTGGAATCCCTCGATACCAGGTCCGGAAAGCAGCGGGTAGCAGCACGCGGCAAGGCGATCTCAGCAACTGGCATGGGCAGGCCTCCGATGGCCGTAGCTTTTGGCAAAGGTGCCCGCCATATGTGTTCCCTATACGTTTCGGTCAAGGCTGCCGTGCCGATTGAGGAAACCGGGCGACGGGTAATGCCCCTTAGCGGACCTGACGGTCGCGTCGAAAGCTGGCCGACTTGCCCCTACGGCAAGCATGCGATCGGCTTCGGTCGCGATCGCAGACGAGCCGACCAGCAGGTCCGTGAAGCTGATCGACTACTTCTCCTCGGATCAAATAAGAAATTTAGCAGCATGCCTAAAACAACATGGTCGGGGCAGAATTCGTCACCTCTCCTGCCGGTGAAACCGTTATGTGCAGCTAAAGTTGAACCAGGCAGCGGGGTTTGAGCCGGTGAGTAGCGGAATTTCGGCGTGCTTGTCGCCGCAACCCGCGCCCACTCGCGCATCGCGCAAACCGGTTCAACGCAACCAAATGAGGCGCGACAGTGTTCCAATACGCGGACGATGCCGAGTTGCAGCGGAAGGAGCATTCAGAGCGGGGTTCGGGCTGTACATAGCCCGACTTTCCAATGAGCACGCTAGCGTGCCTGCTGCTCGGCGCCGCGATGGCCGGGGCCTACCATCTGCTGCCTCGCCCGCGCCCGGGGCGCCCGTTCCGCGCTGCACTGCTCGCCCTCGGCGGCTTCATCCTAGCCCAAGGCGGGCTATCCGCCACGATCGCGGGGCTCGGGCTGGTCCCTAAAGGCCCTTTTCACGACCTGTTGCAGCAACTGAGCGATTACGACGGCGAGCGGCCGGTCGTTCTTCTTATCGGGTCGAGCTTTAGCGAAGCGGGGATCGACCCGGAGGTGCTCGCCGAAGCGCTCGGCAGCTCCGGACGCGCCGCCGCGGTGCAGCGCCTCGCGGTCGGCGGCGCGCCGCATCTCGAGCGGCTGCACTACCTAAACGAGTACCTGGCCCGCGCCAAGCAAAGGCCGCAACTCGTGCTGCTCGAAATCGCCGGCGGCTACGACAGCGGTCCGCTGTACCAGGTTCACCAGATGCGGTTCAGCGACCGCATGGTCGCGATGATGGACGGGTCGAGCGCGTGGTGGGCATTACGCTGGCTGGCAGGCGCCGATGGCCTGAGCCTCTCTCAGCGCTTTACGCTGGGGAGCGAAATCCTCGGCCAATTGGCCCTTCACGTCAGCCATGTAGGGTTTCTGTGGAACAGCGCGCCGCTCCACGATACCGCTACCTATGACACCGACGGGTCTCCGCCGCCGAGGCACTTCAGCGACGACGATATTGCCGGGCTGCTCGAGCAAGCCGCCGCCGCGCGGGATTTGAAACCAGACTGGCCGCAGGACGTGCCGACGCGGTGGATGCGCGCCTTCCTGGCAGAAGAGATCGCGACGTTGCAGCGCCACGGCGTCGAGCGGTTTGCCTTTTACTTGGTCCCGAGTATGCAGGGCGCCAACGTCGCTTATGCCCGCCGCTTCTGCGATGCGATGACCAAGTTCGCCTGCATCATCGGCGAAGAGCCCAAGCTTCTTGCAGAGTTGCGGCATGGCGCCGACTGGCACGATTTCGACCACCTGGAAGGCGCCGCACGCGAGGTCTTCACGAGGTGGCTCGGCGACCGCCTCGTCGAAATGGGCGTGTGGCCATGAACTTCGTCTCGCTCGAGTTCGCGGCGTTTCTCGCCGTCGTCTACGTGCTGCACTGGAGCTGTCGCTACGCCGGCACCCGGAAATGGCTACTGACAATCGCGAGCTACGTTTTCTACGCCGTCTGGAACTGGCGCTTCTGTTTTCTGATGCTGTTCGTCACGGTGACCGCGTTCGCCGCCGGCCAGTTGCTTGCGCGCGTGACACGCCGTTGGCGAGCGGCCGTCCTGGCGGCGAGCATCGGCATCGACCTCGCCATCCTGGGCTTCTTCAAGTATTACGATTTCTTTCTGTCGAACGTCACCGCCGCGCTCGCCGATCTTGGGGTGCCCGCCAGCCTGCCGGTGATGCGAATCATTCTCCCCGTCGGCATCAGCTTCTACACGTTTCACGCGATCAGCTACGTCATCGACGTGTACCGCGGCAAGGTCGTGCCCGAGCCGTCCTTTGTCAACATCGCCCTGTACATCAGCTTTTTCCCACAACTGATCGCCGGGCCGATCGTGCGAGCGAGCTTCATGATGCCGCAAATCCGGCACCCGCGGTCGTTTTGCCCAACGAGGCAGACGATCGGCGTCCGCCTGTTGCTGCGCGGCTTCATCTACAAGGCGGCTATCGCCGACACGCTCGCGCAGATCGCCGACCCGGTATTCGCACATGTCGACCGGTACGATGCGCACGCGCTGCTGACCGCGACGATCGCCTTCTACGGCCAGATCTATTTTGACTTTGCAGGCTATTCGAGCATGGCGATCGGCACGGCGCGGCTGTTCGGCTACCGGTTTCCGCCGAACTTCGATTACCCATACCGCGCGGCGTCCGCCACCGAGTTCTGGCGGCGCTGGCATATGTCTCTGTCATTCTGGCTACGCGATTACCTGTACATCCCGCTCGGCGGCAACCGGGGCGGCGCGCTGTTCATCTGCCGCAATCTGATGATCACGATGCTGCTCGGCGGGCTATGGCACGGCGCCGCCTGGAATTACGTGATCTGGGGTGCGCTGCACGGCGTCGGGCTGTGCGCTAACAAGCTGTGGCGCGAGGGGTGGCGGCGCCTTCCGGTGCCGATCGAGGTGCACAGCGGCTGGCATGTCGCGGCGGTCGCGCTGACCCAGCTCTGGGTCATACTCGCCTGGGTGTTTTTCCGCTGCGACAGCGCCACCCAGGCCACCGAGGTCCTCGCGGCGATCCTCGGCCTGCGGCCTCACCCGGGTGTGGCGGTGCTCCCGGTCGAGGGCTGCATCCTCGCGGTCATCGGGATCGATCACACGCTCGGGAACGCTCGCCTCAGGCTGTCGCTGTCGCCCCGATGGGGCCGGGCGCTCGCGTGGAGCTGGCTCGGGGCCTTGTTCGCCCTCGGGCTCGCGGCGATGCCAGTCGTGCAGAAACCGTTTATCTACTTCCAATTCTGAGGCGATTCACCCCCCGCTTGCCAGATCACGTTGAGCAGGGCATGGCCTGCTCGACGTCTCCAGCGTGAACCGCGTTGAGATCGCCCAGGATTTCACCGCACCCTGAGGAGTAGGGCTCGTGACCGAGAACCCGCAATAGGTCGATCACCAGAGAGCAGCGGGATCTTTCTCGGTCACCAGGACCGTCCGGATTTCTGCTGTGGGCATCCGCTTCGTCAGAGGCAGTCGCTCGGGCAAGTGAGTGAGCCCTGAACGGCAGCTAAGGTCGACTCCGCCAGTTCGATCCCGCGTGTGCAGATGGCCGGTTTCGGCGCTAAGCCGTCATTCGGCCCAGCGGAGGAATTTCGGTGGGTCATGTGGTGAGTGATGCGACCCGCCGGCGACACTGACGTGCCGCCGAACGGGGCGCCAGGCGGGGATGACCTCCTTTGCGAAGCGGTCTAGGTCTGCGAGCTGAACGTCGAGCGGGGTGCCGAGCGGCGTCGCGCAAATGACGCGGTCGAGGCCGGGGTAGCGCTTCTCGACCGCCTTCAGCTGCTCGATGATGTCCTCCGGCCGGCCAGCCAGGAAGCCGCCGGCCTTCACCGCATCCTCGATGCGCGGTAGTTTTGTCGTCGCGGCCAGCCGGGGGTCGCGCATTGCCGCGATCTGCTCGTCGGTCAATGCCCGCACGAGGCGCAATTCGCCGAACATTTTCATGTTCTCTTCGTAATGCGGGGCGGCCTCGCGGATCGCCTGCTCGCGGCTGGACGCGATGTGAAACTGGTAGCCGAGCGCCAGCCGCTCGCCCAATTCGAGCTTGACGCCGCGCCGGGCGTAGGCCGCCTGGAAGCCGATCATGTGCCGCTCGACGGCACCCCCCTCGGCCGAGCCGCCGCCGATCACGCCGCTGATGCCGTATTTGGCCATGAAGTCGAAGGCGCGATCGGAGCCGCTCTGGATCGGCTGCCAGCATTCGACCGGCAGCCGCTCCGGCGCCGGCACCAAGGTAGTCCGGCGGCTACTGCCCCCTGTGCGAAAACGGCTTGATGATCGGCCATCTAGAAGGTGTTCTAGCCGTGCTCGCCCATGCACCTGGCGTAGCGCACCACCTTGTGCAGCGCCTTGCCCAACTGCGCTTGCGTGGTTGATCGGCGTGCGACCATGTGCGAAGGCTAACGGCCGAGGGCGCTGGACGCCGCGCTACGAGACGTTCCCGATGTACCAGAGTCCGCTCCCCGAAATTCTCGAGGGAAAAGCCGCCTGAGATTGGTGTAACGTTGCCGACCCGCAAACTCGGTTCACACAAATCGCCCCAA
>WNFO01014435.1_pt1 | contig 15479 bp, 18 predicted proteins | sample 5400251 | NCBI WGS metagenome assembly WNFO01 (sample SAMN13153354, study PRJNA577476) | soil metagenome | isolation source: 100 cm saprolite under Madrone tree | place: USA:California | collected 2016-06-14 | reverse complement strand
ACAGGCATTGAAAGGTCTAGCACGATCAAGTCCGGGTGCAGTTCCAAAGCCCTCGCAATCGCCTCTTTTCCGTTCTCTGCTTCTCCGCAGATCTCAAAGTCCGCTTCGCGTTTGAATTGTTCACAAAGCGACATACGAATATAGGCGTTGTCATCAACGATTAAGATAGTCTTTGCCATGGTGCTGCCTTGGAACCTACGATGCAGTCGTCTTTTTCGGGTTGCATCGAGACTGGTTATTTTTGCAACCATCGTCTGCGCCGTTTTCGCGTGCCTAGGGCAAATTCTGTAGGTCAGATTCCAACTTGCAGGCTAGCCTGAAAAGGCACTATCAACCTGTTATTCTGGTGCGTTGGTTGTCAGTGCAATTTCCACACCATTTTTTAGAGGGTGCTTGCCCATGAAGGACGTTTACGCAGTTTTGAGACAGAAAGAGATTGAACAGTCGAGGCTGGAAAAGGAAGTTGAGGCATTGCGTGTAGCAGCCCCTCTACTGTCGGAGGACGGGGAAGCGGAAAATGACAACCAGCCGAGATTGCCGCGTCGCGGTAAGTTGTGAACTGGATTGTGTCGAGTTGGAACAGCATGCCCGCTAAAAGTCGAAATGGAGAGACGATGGTGAACAGTAAAAGGTCATTTGAGATTAGCGCTGAACTGGCAAGACTATTAGCTTGGCAAACGAATTTTCTCAAGATGATTCAGCCCGCTGCGGCTGAGCGTGAGGTGTATGCGAAGTCCCGCGACCGTGTTCGAGAACTCTTCGTTGAACTAGAGCGGTTGGCAAAAGCGGCGTAGCTATGAACGAGTCCTGCCAAATCGAACACGTATCCAGTGACGCGACGTAGGTACGCTGCGGCAAGCCCGCCGAGACTACGAACGAGGATTTGCGATCTGTTCCGACTGTTGCGTGAAATGTTGCGGAGATTCCTTCTGCGAACTGTGCTATGACTACCACGTGACACATTCATGCGTAAGAAAACCTGTCCAAAACGAGAGCCGCTATGAAGGGCGAGCCGCATCTAGTGGCACGAGCAGAACAAGTCGCTGAAGCAGGATTGCTGCTTGACAAGGTGTCCGCCTGCCTCAGGGTTCAGGAGCCAACGATGCCAACCTATCAACGCGGTGACTACGTGAAGGTTGAGTTCCAAGACGAAACCACCGTAATCGGCGAGTGGATGTGGGTGCGTGTTCACCACTGCGACGACGAAAAGCAACTTGTATTCGGAACTTTGGGCAACCAGCTGGTCAACGACTACGGAGGTAAGGTCGAGCTCGGGTCAGAACTGGCTGTCAGCTACTCCCAGATTCGAGAGCATAAGAGGGCTTCTGATTTCACATCGAAGAACTGAGGGCCGCCGTCAGCCTGTGCAAAATTCGAAGCTGTCTCGGCTCAGCGTGAAATGGGGAAGCGACGTTCTCCAAGTTAGTGCCATCTCCGTCCCTCTCAAAATGAATCCATTCTGCCAAATCGAATACGTATCGACTGACAGCGACGTAGGTACGCTGCGGCAAGCCTGCCGTTACGAAGTGCGGTGACTGTGGAGTTTCGATCTGCGATGACTGCCGTGTGGAGTGCTGCGGAGAGTCGTACTGCGAACTCTGCTATGACTACCACCTGACGAATTCTTGCCAAGGAAGCCCGTCCAGAACGAGCGTGTTTCCGTTTTCAGTGCTTCTACCGGCAAGGGTGGTTAGCGCATATGGCCGTTTTAGTCCGGGCCGTTTTAGTCCGGGCTCTTGAGGACCATAACCTTGTTGATGACCATCAACCTCCAATTCCTTTCCGTCCGGGCGTTTCAAGAACATCTTTGCCTTGTCGAACCTTAGCTCGATGGAGTCGTTCACAATCCATTCGGGCTTGTAGCTGAGCTTTCCGGCTTTGTACTCGGCAATATAAACGAGGTCTTCCAGTTGAATCTTGAACACGTAGAGCTTGCCCGGAATCGGAGCCGCCATACCACCAACGACCCCGATTCCTCTGTTCACGTCCTCAACTGTCACGTCAAGCAGCTTGCCAGTCTGGTAGTTCTTCGGCTTGTCTTTAGCAGGAACGGCGACCGACGCGATCACCATCACCGCAACACCGACCATCGTCATGCAACGCATCACACGCACCTATGCTCTCTGCGATCCACGACATTGCGGAGCCCAGCAGAAGCCGCTTGTGCTTGCTGCAGTGTCGGATATGGCCCGTACCACTGTCCGTTTCTAGGATCGGTACCCCCGCTCTTCCCGTGTCCGTCTTTACAGTCAAACCGATTACGCCTTCCCGGGGAAATCCCCTCTGCGTGAGACGAGAGAGTTCCGTGGCGGCACGCGCACACGTCTTCCTCACTCTTCTCGCGAAGTTGCTTGTGATGGTCGCTGGAGCGTACTTATTGGGCGCTGTCCGCTATCGCCTCCTTAGCTAACTGCCCACTTTTTTCTGGTACTCGTCGAGCGTTTTCTTCGTTTCGGCTTGGCTGGCGGCTTGGTTAGCATCCTCGGAGTGCTTTAACTTAACGTGTGTGTGAAACGCTTCATAGATCATTTCATTGGTTTCTTGTTGCGTATTCTGTTTATCGGCCACGGCTTTTTCGACACAGATGATCTCATAGCACTCAGAGCACTTGCCGAAGAGATGACTGGCGCGATCCATTTCGTCCTTTGGTCCAAGCCAAGATACGTCTGTCAGTTTAGGTGTTGCCATGGCTGCCTCCCTTTCCACCCTCTCTACTTAGCGCGTTTACCCTTCGCCCCTGCCGCGTGATCGTGGAATACTTGGCAGAGAGCTGCAGATCGCATCTCCTCAAGGTAGGCTAGGCACCGCTCAACGGAGGCAAACCCTTTGGTTACGTCTATCAGTTTCATTTTCCGCCTCCTCTCAGATTTGGATAAATCAAGGTGTAAAAGATCCACCCGGCTAGCACCAGCAGGAGTACAACGACAATGACACGAGCAATCACACAGGAATATTACGCCTGCCAGTCATCTTCGTCGTTTGTTTTCCTGGGGTCTCACGAACAGCGGAGGGCGGAAAGAGCAGCATAGGATCCCATGTATCGCTACAGTGGCCCACGGTTTCAACCACCACAGCGGCCTGATCCTCTCGATGTTTGGCTGAAGGTCTTGACGATTGCCGACATCCTCAGACGCTTGCTGAAAGAGAGTGTCACTCTGCTCGGGGCCCGGCAGCAACGTCGGGCCGTTGTGTGACAGCGCCCACGCGCGAGCCTCTCAGTCTGTTGCTGTGCCGGTAGCACTTGACTGGTGTTCTAAGTTCTAAGATGGATCCTAGTGGGTAGTCACTGGCAGATCACCAGTGGCGACAAGGGGGATGCCTCCCGTTTCCTCCTCCCAGTCTTTTCAAAAAGCGGGATGTCACCGGGAGGGTGACGCACTTGGCCCCTGCTACGAGGATGAAACCGGTGAGGACGACCGGGAAGTATGATCCCACGAAGTAATCCCGGAGATGCTGCGCGAACTCGAGGCCCAGGCCAGCAATCAAGGCTTGGTCGGAATGAGCACTGGCTGCATTCCCTCGATACGGCAACCGGTGGGATCCGGCTAGGGGAGGAGTGGACATTGGGAGCATTGCCGGGAAGAGGAAAGACAGCGTTCGGCGTGCAGGTTGCGCTAGCGAACGCCTGCGCAGGAACTCCAGTAGCTGCATTTTCTCTGGAGATGCAAGACACCGAGATCAGCAAACGGTTCCTGTGCGCCACCTCCTCATTCGCCGCAATGCAGGTTAGAAACCCGCAGATCGTACGAGGCGATCGCCGGCCGGAACTGATGGAGTCAGCAGCCAGTCTGTCTCAACTTCCGATCTATGTGGACTCTCGGCCCAGCCTGAAGATTCAAGAGCTACTTGCCAGTGCAGGCTGTACGTTCGGCGCTACAGCGTAAAGCTCATCGTGGTTGACTACCTTCGACTTGTCGAGGCGCCCGGGCGCGAACTTTGGTGGACCTCGGCCAGAGGAGCAATTGCTGATCATCGGCAAGAACAGGAATGGTCGCATCGGTTCTTTGCCGGTGTACTTCGATGAAAAGCGGCTGCAGTTTTGTGAACGATGCCGGGAGTTGACATGACCCAGCATCTTTCAGGCTTTGAGTATTTCTGGATTCTTTCAAAACACGCAGGCATGCCGCTGGCGGCGGCACAAAAGAGGTTTTCAGAGATGGAACGGCCAGACTCTAGCAGACGGGACGCTGCCGGTGAGCCGCCGGCCGCGGATCGGGTCGAAAGAGGACGAAATGCAATGCGGCAAACCGTGAACGGAGCGTTCCAAAAACCGGCTGTCGCGTGACGCTGTAAGCAACTCTGCCGCAAGGTAAAGCTAAGGGCAGAAAGACTGTACGAGAAATAAATGATTCTTGAACTACCAGAGGTCAGCTTTTCCGAGGCTGGCCTCTTTTTCTGGGACAGTCAATTCTAAAAGGGGTGTGCGCTCTCGACCAGGGGGGAGATGAGCTCGTTTATCCTCGGATATTGTTCGTGGGTGTAACGCTCGGCATCTTGCTGACTTTCCCAAAAGCTCAGAGCAAGGATTTTGTCGGGCTCGGTATCCGAAACGAGGAGAATTTCATCCACGAACCCCGGCTGGTCTTCAAGGATTGGGAGGATCTTATCGTGAATAGTTTTGGAGAGATCTCTCGCTTTTCCCGGCTTGGTCCTGACAGCGACGACTCGAGTGAACATAACGTTCCTCCTTTCGGAAGTGGCAGCGTTCAGTCACAACCTATGCTCGATAGGGTCAACGGTCAATTACCGAAAAATGGTGCAAGGCGCAAAGTGTGCCCCTCATCACGTCGCAAGTGCCATTCCCGGCAACACTATCTTTCACTCGTCTGGGCAGCCCTATGCCTCTGGCGCTCCCACCAAATGGATATCCGCCGCTGGGCATCCTCGATCTGGACTGCTGTCATTCGCGATCCTATAACCTGCAATCGATCGTTGTCGTTTCCTCGCAATCCTGCAGCAATACCGGCCCATGTATATGCACGTACATAGTCTTTTGGAACACCTCGGCCACTCAAGTAAAGGTCACTGAGACCACTCTGGGCTCGAATATTGCCATGGTTTGCAGCTCGTTTGAACCATTCCGCTGCCTTGCGCTCATCGAGGGGCACTCCGACTCCTTTGATATAGCCTAGCCCGAGTTTCCATTGGGCGTTCTCATTACCGTTTGCCGCCGCTTTAGCGAACCATGCCATTGCATCCCGGTAGTTCTGCGGCACGCCTTCACCATCCGCATATCGCAGGGCCATTTCGTATTGAGCATTGGAATCACCTGCATCGGCCCGGTTGAGTGTTCGATTCACATCGGTGCCCTGAACTGGTTCCTGGATTGCCAGCATAGCCTCTTGCCTGGTAGCTGTTAGTACATTGGCCGACGCTTTCGGCGGCCCATTGGTCTTCTTGTCTTCTTCGGACAACACATGCTGCTGCGGGAGAGGTGGCTTGTGGTTCGCGGCCGCGCTCCGAAGAATTGCGATGGGTGTTGCTGCTCTTGGATGATTGAGGTGATAGTCGTAGCCGAAGATTACTGCCAGAGCAAGGGCGGTGGCCAGTCCTGTTATTAACCAGCGAGCCCCACTCGGATGCTCCTGGCTCGTCATAGTCACCGGCTGATCAGGTAATTTCCCGTTCCACTCGGGCGCTTCTGTCGCATCCGTGGTCGGTAGGCGGTTGTTCTGCTCCTTTAGTACATCGGCATGGGCCAAGAGTTTTTGGAGATTCCTTATGGCCTCAATGTGCTTGCTTGGAAGCTGATGAAGGAGTGGATCCGGTATTGTCGCGGACTCCGAAGACAATGATAGTACCCGATCGGCTAACTTACTCATCGCGATCGCGTCATGCTGATTGAAGGCATACGGGTTGACGGACATTACTTCGAGCACTCCCACCACCTTGACATTCTGCTTAATTGGCAATACCAGGACGGACCGGATGCCTGTTTCTTTGCATACTTGGGGGTTAACCCGCCGATCGGTATTAGTGTCGTTGCAGAGCAGGATTTCGCCAGTATCGAGACAAAGCCCAGTCAGGCCGATGCATGCATGCAAACGAGTCCCCACTTCTGGGGCGGAGGCCCCAGCAGAGGCCCGGCAACTCAAAGCGCCTTCTGTGCTGAGCGCAATAGTCGCTGCGGTTGCCCCTGTTCTCTCCATTGCCTCCTCCAAAATGGATTGAAGTTCGGGTTCAGGGCCTACCGACTCTTTGCCTTGAGAGGATGTGATTGGGCTGAATGGGGGTGTGCTGTGCTCAATCTTTCGGCGTGACTCCTCGGGAGAGCCGCGAAAACTTGCGTTATCGGGTAAGGGAGAGTTCGACATACTCACGCCTTCACGGCAGCGCTCCCCCGACGGCGTTTACGCGTATTCGCACGTTTACCACGGGAATTCAGCCAAGCCTGGGGGCGCAGGGACTGCCAGACGTAAAGATTTAGTATACAGCGGTTGGCCGATCCACTACTCTGGTTAGGTTTCCGTAAGCCGCTAATCTCACCTGAATCGAAGCCGCGAAGGATGACCAAACGCCCTTGTTGCGCTGCGCGAAAAAAGCCGTGCTTTTTTCTCTGGTGGCCAGCTCCATCGGGAGCGCCTACCCACCCAAACAGGTCAAATCCACAACCTTATTAAGTATAGGCGGAGCTGCCCGTGTGCTGGACGAAATTTCCCAGAAATCTCAGAATGCGGTTCCCGATGCGGTCCTGAACAGCACAAAGTGCTTTGTGGTGATTCCATCGATCACGGGAGGAACTGTGAATGTCAGCGCTGGCGGAGTGGCCAGTTGCCGTTTAGCCGCGGATAGCTGGAGCGCTCCTGCATTCGTCAAATTCAACGGTCGTGGTATTCGAGCTCACCGTAGTGACTTGCTGATCTTTGTTTTGAGTGACACGGGAGTGCGGGCATTGCGGTCTGGCGAATTGCACATTGGAGGACAGAAGCGCGCGGCCGCGCCGCTTGTGAATACAACTCCAGTTACCACCCAGGTCGAACTGACCGCGGAGTTGCTAACCTATCAAGGCGCAGCGGGCGTGCTCTCTAGCAGTGCGGCCAGCGGCGTCATTCGCGGCGACGCGGAGACCTCTGATGCGGTCCACAACGCAGTACCGAAAGACAAGACTGAGAAATATCTATCATCGGTTGTTTCTTTCTTTAACGCGATCACGGTCACAGGGATCGTGATTCACCACACGGCCGTGATTCCGGGCGAAAATACAGTGCCCCGGAGCGAGGGCGATATCGACAAATATCATCAGGCGCGCGGCTTCGAAATTTTGTGTTTCGGTCGGGTTTACCATGTGGCCTATCACTACCTCATTATGCCCAACGGCAGTGTGCAAGCGGGCAGACCCGAAAGGTGTGAGGGAGCACATGCGCAAGGGTACAACTCATACCTGGGAATTTCGCTCGTCGGTGATTTCAGCAGCGAAGATAATCCAACCGGGAAAAAAGGGCCAATGAAGCCGAGCGCGGAGCAGATTGCCTCGCTAATTCAGCTCTGTCGTCTTTTGAAAGAACGGTACAACATTCCCTTGCAAAGGATCGTACGGCATAGTGACATTTCCAGCACCACTTGTCCCGGCGACCAATTCCCTTTCAGAGCTGTTCTACAACAACTCCAACAGAGCGCGTGGCGTAAAGTGAGGCATCGATGATGGACCCGAAGGGTCCGATAGCATGGATCGTCGTGACGGTTGTATCGACGACTTTGATCCCCGCACCGAAACGAATCCCGCACGGCAGGAGAGCATCTAGCGGGGAACCATTCAGTAGCTTTCGCGTGCTGGACGCTAAGCTAACCCTCCTTGCGAATCAGCAGGACGGTTTGAAGGCTGCTTTCAATCCGTTGCAGGCGGGTTCTCGAAGCGTGGCTGCGCGGCGGACAACATCCTCCAGAAGGATGAAGTCCACTGCCACTGGAATCGGGCGCATAGCGGGCAGGCTGGAGCGGATGTATCAAAAGCGCCACCAGCCCTTCGGCGTTCAAATGTTTAGAGTTCTGCGCATCAGAGCCGAGGAGGTTCACCGCGGCGTCAACGCTGTGGCTAAAGCGCAAACACCAAGCGCCTTAGACCTCGCCGCAAAGAGCCTAGACGAACGGGTTCTGTCCCTTGTTGTTCAGTTCCAAGCTGCGTCGGGCGGATACGGAGCGGCCCGTTGCTCCCCGGGCGCATGGACATGCTGCGAACCAAAGCGATCCAAGGACTTACTCCAATCCAAAGTGAACGGGTCGCATGCATGTGGGGATGTGTTCCAACCTCGCAGACCTGTACAGGGTTCCTGGGTCCGCGTATCCGGCGGCCCTGAAGGGGAAAACATGCAGGCTGTTTTGGTCGCCTTTCATCGCGAGCACTGGATTCCAAACCCGAGAGGTCGAGCTGTAGGTATCGAACTGCCAATCGCCGTACGCGGATTGGCTGGACTACGAGACCTGCTGACACCTGTATAATCCTTAGTCTCTGATACTCTCTGCATTCCGACCTGGCTGAGCTCCCGTGGCGTGCGCAGTGCGAATACGATCGCCTCTGAAGTAGAATTTGAACCCTCCTGGGCCTAGAAATGACTTCAATGCAATCAGTCGTACTCCGGAGGTCTCAAAGCGATGAGACCACACTCCGATTTTCCGGGCTGAATACAAGTCTGGATCTCGCAGGCTACGTTTCTGGTGGCAAAGTGAAGACGTTCGGGCTAACGCTTCATCCTGCCGTGATTCTTCTCGATTCCGGACTCGCAATGCGGGAGAGGTTACACCGGCGGTGGCGCACCAATGGCCTGGGCGACAGCGGCTTGTGCCACCTTCCGGCTGAGAACAAGCCCCGTCAACGTCGGATTCACCGACCCAACCGTCACGAATAGGGCCTGGTCCGCACAAAAGGCGTTGGCGATGTGATGGAAGCGGCCATTGGTGTCGGTCACCGAAGCTTGTGGGTTCGTTCCCATCCATAGCGTTCCGGCCTCGTGATACGTAGTGCCCAAGCCATCGCGGCTCTGACTGGTGACTTGGAGGTCCGATGGATTGTTGCCAGCGAGCTGGTTTGCCAATCCGAAAATCGCAGAGTCCATTGCGTTGGCGATGGCGTCTTCAGTGGAATTGCTGGTCAGTCGTACGAACGCGCGGGAAATGCCAAATTCGTCGGACAGAAAATAGCCAACTACAAACGCTTCCGGGAACTGAGCGACGAGTGGGTGGATTGGGTACCGGAACGGGAACAGCTCGAGCGGGAGCAAGCGCAGTAAGGCAACAAAGGCGATTGCGATCGATCCCCACAACTTACCCGCAGACGCGGCCGCCCTACACCAGATCGTCCTGCAGTTGTTGCAAGTGGTGGAGGACAAGGATCGCCTGCTGGAGCGGGTGCAACGCCAGTTGGAACAACTGCTGCGCGAGCGCTACGGACCGAAGCGGGAGCGCATTGATGAGAACCAGTTGTTTCTGTACGCCGCTCAGATCGTAGCCGCCAGCCAGGCGCGGGCGGCGGCTGAAGCCACGCCGACCGACTCAGCGGGAAAGGAAACTCGCGGAGACGCACCTGCCTTATTTGCCAAATTGCACTCCCGGAACCAAACGCCCGCGCTCGCAGTTGTCGTTTACGCCGTTCTGATGTGGGTGCTCGCAGTGACGGGAACGTTCTTGTGGGTAGCTGCGCTCGGCGCTGCGGCCGAAGGATGAGGCCTCCGGTGGCGCGAACATTTGGACCCTTCTGACGCGAGACGTGTCACACGTCCGCGGGCACAGCGCTCGTGACCCCGATGTGTCACCGCAGCAGCGATCGTATCCGGTGGTGATCATGAGAGCGGGAGCTTCTGCCTCCGTGCTGAACTACTCAACGCTCGCCGAGGATCTGGCCAGCCACGGGTACGTCGTGGTGGGCTTCGATGCCCCCTATCGCACGGGACGCATCGTGTTCCCCGACGGCCGGATAATGGGAAGGACGGAGCAGAACAACCCGGAAACATGTGTGGTTGCGGACCGGGCTCAAATGGAACGGTGTGTGAGCAGGGTCCTGACCGCGTGGACCGGCGATATCGCGTTCGTGCTCGATCGCCTCGCTCGGCTGAACGCGTCGGATTCGTCCGGAACGTTCACTGGACGGCTCGACATGACGCGCGTGGGAGTATTCGGTCACTCCCTCGGTGGGGCCGTGGCCTTGCAGTTCTGCCACGAGGATTCCCGGTGCAAGGCAGGCATCGACATCGACGGCGCGCCGCACGGTAGCGTGCGTATCGTGGGCCGCCGGCCTGGGAGCGTTCGCCCTTGCGGTCGCGGCAAATGTTCATGCGCTGACCGCCTCAGCGCACCAGCATTCCCTCGCCCTCGCCCTGTCGCTCGCAATATGGCCGGTCATAACGGCGCTGCCGGCGTTTGTTGTCGCGCTAGTTTTGGCCATTCTGTTTGCCCGAGCACGGCGGAACGTTTAGCTCCGTACGGCGGTGTTGCGTAACGAATTAAGGATTCTTGCCAAAAATGCTCTGCCTTGTCGCGCGTGAGCCGCGACAAAATCCTGGGTTGAACTAATAACCTCAAATGCGTCAACACTTAGACCGCTCGTCCGAGTCCTTTCGTGATCCGGGCAACCCGGTTAATATTGCGTCAACAAACAAACTTTACAATCGTTGACCTACACTGCTGAGCGTGGCGGTGCCCCGCACGCTGCGGCAGAAGGTCGCGCTCCTGTGGCCGCATCTGGACGAACGTGCGCGCCGCTTGTTTGCGGCGAGTGAGACCCGACAACTCGGTCATGGCGGCGTGTCCCATCAGTCGCGCGTGCGGGCTGTCGCGCGTCACTTTCTTTGTCGGCTTGATCTCATTTATGCGATCCCCTCATCCGCGTTCAGTGTGCGCCGAAGCCGAGGGATGGGCAACGGTCCTGAGGTGGTGTTACGGGGGTATGTCGGAGGTAATAGGTCAAGCAGTGCACTAACCTAAGGTTTTTCCCGCGGATTGGGGACCGCGGCATGCGCTACAATCTTCCACTCTCCTTTAATTCTTTTTACCACCATAAGGTAATTGCCTTCGGCAACATGATGAGGAAAATTTTCGTTGTATATCCCGGTGTCGTAGCCAAGGTCTCCAGAGCGCTCAGCGTGCAGGCCGTGGACGGTGTAGTTGCGCGCCTCCGCAGTAATAGAGCGCTGCAACTCAGCCAGAATGGAGTCACGGTTGTGCACGGAGCCATTCCTGCGCATCAGCACGGCCTCCTGCGCGTATAAGGCCGCAACTTTCTCGGCGTGCCCGGCGTTGAACTCCTGCACCCAGGTGTCGCGCATTTTCTGCATGACGGCCGCGAAATCTTCGGGTTTCTCGGTGGCATGCTTCATCGAAGACCTGGTGAGGGATTGGGACTGCGTAACTGCGGCAGAGGGTAGCAGCAACAACACCATCAAAACCGTAAACGCTCTTTTGCGCGGATCGAGCATGAGTCCCCCTGTGACCCGCAGATGCGGAACACACGAAATATTGTCACATAAGTGACGCAAACTTGGGGTAACCTCACGAAAGGAGCTGCGCGCAGGGCTCTTCTTGTGACTCTCTGCAGGGTGACTATCACGAGAGCGATGACGGCGGGTTTTAAGCCGTTGAACATCGCGGCAATCCACGGCAGGCTACCGAATCGGACATAGAGCACGCAGCCCCCCAGCAAACAAGCCAACCAATCGATGGATTTGGATGGACTCGTCGCGATTGGAAATGGAAAAGAGCGCTCCGCGGGCGACCTGGAAGGGTGTCTGATGTCATGAAACTGCATCTTAATTACAGACTCGTACTCGCATCCTTTTTTCTCGCGGCAAGCGCAGTCGCTGTCTCCCAAGACTCGTGCGAAAAGCTGGCCGGGGCAAAAATCCCCGGGGCCACGATCTCGCTGGCGCAAACTGTCGCTGCCGGGGCGTTCGTTAGTCCTCCAGCGCCATTCGGTGGGCTTGACGTGTCCGCTTTTTACAAAGGCCTTCCCGCATTTTGCCGCGTCGTAGCGGTGGCGAAGCCGACTGCAGACTCCGATATCAAGCTGGAAATCTGGTTGCCCGTCGCAGGGTGGAACGGCAGGTTGCAAGGCCTTGGCAACGGCGGATTCGCCGGGCTTATCGACTACGTGCAACTGGGTGTGGCCATGAGTAAGGGATACGCGGGTACCGCCACTGACGCGGGCCACACGGGATCGCCTATTGATGCGGCTTGGGCGTTGGGGCATCCAGAGAAAGTCATCGACTTCGGCCATCGCGGAATCCACGAGATGACGCGCGTGGCCAAGGAGGCGGTCCACGCATTCTATGGAAAGAGTCCGCAGCATTCTTACTTTGCGGGATGTTCCGATGGAGGGCGCGAGGCGCTAATGGAGGCGCAGCGCTACCCTGCGGATTATGACGGCATTCTGGCAGGGGCTCCGGCCAATTACTGGACGGCGCTGCTCTCGACTGCCGCATGGGACACGCAGGCGCTGACCCTCGATGCGGCCAGTTTTATTCCTCCGGCGAAGATTCCCGCGATCTCCGCTGCCGTCCTGGCAGCATGCGATGAACTTGACGGGGTGCGCGACGGGATCCTCAACGATCCGCGGCAGTGCCACTTCGATCCGACGACGCTGCAGTGCAAGGTTGGCGAAGACACCGACAAATGCCTTACCGCGCCGCAAGCCGCCGCGCTGAAAAAGATCTACGCCGGCCCGCATGATCTAGATGGACACGAGATTTTCCCCGGTTATTTACCCGGTGCGGAAGATGGACAGGGCGGTTGGAGACTGTGGATTACCGGACCAGCTCCGGTCAAGAGCTTGCTGGCGTTCTTCGCCATCGGCTACTTTTCGAATATGGTATATGAAAAATCCGACTGGAATTATAAGACGTTCACGCTCGAGGCCGGGATGAAGTCGGCCGAGGAGAAAACTGCGAGCGCGCTGAACGCGATCAACACAGACCTGAAGCTTTTTGAGGCTCGGGGCGGGAAACTAATTCTGTATCACGGCTGGGAGGACCCAGCGATTCCCGCGATCAACACAGTCAACTATTATCAGAGTGTCCTCGCGACGATGGGACCGCGTGCAGACTCATTCCTGCGCCTCTACATGGTGCCGGGAATGCAGCACTGCGACAATGGCCCGGGTCCCGACTCTTTTGGCCAAGTCGGCAAATTGACGTTCGGCGATCCTCAGCACAGCGCAAATGCTGCGCTGGAACAGTGGGTGGAAAAGGGCACGGCACCGTCCATGATCATCGCCTCGAAGTACTCCGCCGAGGATGAGCATCACGCCACCATGACGCGGCCCCTGTGCGCTTATCCGCAAGCGGCGAAGTATAAGGGCAGCGGCGACATCAACGACGCGGCAAACTTTGTGTGCGAGGAGGGAAAGTAACCGGAGCGCAGCGATTTTTGATCAACAATCACCGATTCTAAATCGCTGTACTAATTTTTCTGCTTGCCTCACGCCGCTCGATCCGAAGTTGAATCACGCGGTCGATCAAGTCGGCATAGGCCAGTCCGAATGCGCGTCATCGCGAACCTTGCGCGACTCTTTGCCACCGCTTCGTTTCGGGCTTTATAGGTACCCCAGACCTCAACGCGTATTCACAGCTGCGCTGCCCGCTGACACCATTGTCCGGCGCCTCGAGTCCTTAGAGACGGCGAAACGCCCTTACGGGGGAGCTTTACCCATCGAGAGCAAGAAAGTCGGTTAGAGGGTTCCTTTCTCGAGCTTACGTAGTGATAGATATTGGAACCTTGGATGTGCTGCGAACATGAACCTTTCTGACTCCACATCATGGGATGAACAAGCCTGTTGTTATCCTAGGCCTGTCACTGCACAATAAAGGCTGTAATCCATCATGTTTAATCCAGAAGAGCCAGAATCCCAACTTGCCCACGAATCTGACGGGTCGTTCAAAGACATTCTTTCCCAGTTCGAGCAGAGCAAATCGCGCAAGGCTGGGGAGGCAGGCCAGGGTCGCGAAGGGACGGTGATTACTGTCACTTTCGATTCGGTCCTCGTCGACATCGGCTTCAAGACCGAAGGTATCCTGCCTTTGGCAATGTTCCAAAATGCCGGCGAAACGGTGCGGCCTGGCGACAAGCTTCTGGTCTCGATCAAGGGTCGTGATCCAGAAGGCTACTACGAGCTCACCCGCGGCAAGGTCGAGCGGCCGAAGGACTGGGCGTCGCTGGAGAAGGCGTTCGCAGATAAAGAGACGATAGTGGGCACGGTAACGGGTGTGGTGAAAGGCGGATTGAGTGTGGATGTGGGAGTGCGGGCATTCATGCCAGCCTCACGCAGCGGAACGCGCGACGCTGCCGAGATGGAGAAGCTAGTCGAGCAGGAGATCCGCTGCCGAATTACCAAACTTGACGTGACAGAGGAAGACGTGGTGGTGGACCGCCGTGTCATTGTCGAAGAGGAAGAGCGCGCCGTGAATGAGCGCCGATATTTGGAGGTCAAGGAAGGCGAAACGATACGCGGTACTGTCCGCAGCCTCACGGATTACGGTGCTTTCATCGATATTGGCGGAGTGGACGGGCTGCTGCATGTCAGTGATATCTCCAGGAGCCGCGTCAGCAAGCCAGAGGATGTGCTCTCGGTGGGGCAAGAGCTCGAAGTCAAGGTTCTAAAAGTTGATCTCGAGAAGCGTCGCATCTCTCTCGGCATGAAGCAGCTTGAGCCAGATCCATGGGAATCGGTGACGACAAAATATAAGCCGGGCGAGCGTGCTCGCGGCACTGTCACGCGCGTCCTCGATTTCGGTGCGTTTGTAGAACTCGAGCCGGGGATTGAAGGGCTGATCCATGTCTCGGAGATGTCGTGGGCAACGAAGGTGCGGACTCCCAGCGACGTGGTTAAACCGGGAGACACCGTAGAAGCGGTGATTCTGGGAGTGAGCGCGGGCGAGCGCCGTATCGCTTTGGGCCTGAAGCAGGCGCTGGGTGACCCATGGGCCGACGCAACACAGAAGCTTGTGGTGGGCTCAATAATCGAAGGCCCGATCACCAGCCTTACCACCTTCGGAGCCTTCGTGCAGGTTTCCGAGGGCGTCGAGGGAATGATTCACATCAGCGACATGAGCGCCGAGAGGCGCATTAATCACCCGCAGGACATAATGAAGGTTGGGCAATCGGTCAAGGCGCAGGTGCTCGAAGTCGATAGCGAGAAGCGGCGACTGAAGTTGGGGATTAAGCAAATGCTTCCGAGCAGCATTGAGGAATACATTGCCGAACATGAAGAAGGCAATGTGGTATCGGGCCGGGTGATGGAAATTTCGAGCGAACAAGCTCGTGTGGAACTCGGCGAAGGTATCCAGGGCACTTGCCGTATTGCCATGGAGGGTCCGGCCAAGGAAGAGATTCGAGCCGAATCGAAAGTGGATTTGTCAGCGCTGAGTTCGATGCTGAAGGCGCACTGGAAGGGAGGCTCTGCCGGCGGAGGGTCAAAACCTGAAGAGGTCCGCGCCGGACAGATTCGCAGCTTCCGGATTGCGAAGCTGGATCGGGCCGCGAAGAGGATTGAATTGGAG
>WNFO01002384.1_pt1 | contig 15479 bp, 15 predicted proteins | sample 5400251 | NCBI WGS metagenome assembly WNFO01 (sample SAMN13153354, study PRJNA577476) | soil metagenome | isolation source: 100 cm saprolite under Madrone tree | place: USA:California | collected 2016-06-14 | reverse complement strand
GCCATCGCCAAAATCGCCGGCATCAAGCTCTGTCAGGCGTACCGGCGCCAGCACGGATGCGATTTCATCTCGGCGATGCCGACCAATCTTTACGGCCCGGGCGACAACTTTCATCCCGAGACCAGCCACGTTCCGGCGGCGCTCTTGCGCCGCTTTCACGAAGCGAAAATGGCAGGCGCTAGCGAGGTTGTGGTCTGGGGCAGCGGCAATCCCCGCCGCGAGTTCCTCTATGTCGACGATCTCGCCGACGCCGCGTTCCATCTCCTGCGGCATTATTCCGGGGACTCACACGTCAATATCGGCGCCGGCTACGACGTCACGATTGCAGAATTTGCGGAGCAGATCAGGCGCTGCGTGGGTTTCCAGGGCCGCATCGTCTTCGATCGGTCGCGGCCGGACGGCACCCCGCGCAAGCTGCTCGACAGCAGTCGCATGCACGCGCTCGGCTGGAAAGCGACGACCACGCTCGCGGACGGGCTGCGGCTTTATTATGCGTGGTTCCTGGCGAATCGGGGTCAGCTCAGGGAAACGGTAATCGAGGCGGCAAGCTCTGCCTGAGCCGGATCAGGCGAGGGAAATGAGAGCCGCCTAAGCCTTACGCCCAACCGCGCACCAGAACGGCACGGCGTCGCGAAAGCCTATGTCGCGCAGCCCGGCCGTTTCCATCAACGCCTTTAGCTGGGCCCGCGTCATGCGCCGCTCGAGACGGGTGCCGAAACGGTCGAGCGCGTCGGTGCGCATGGCATAATAGCTGCGCCAGCGATAGGCGCTGAGCGGCCAATTGGCGACATCGCCGCCGAGCCGCTCGGAGAGCTGCGCAGCCCGCGCCAATGGCCAATAGACGCAGGCGGCGAGAAGCTCGGCAACGACCGATTTCACGCGAAACGGCGCTCGAGAAAGCAGCTGGCGCAAGCCGTCGCTTGCGCGCCACAGCAGACGAAACCAGGCCGACCGGTTGTCGAACGCGTAGTAGATATAAAGGAGCATCGGCGCGCCGGGTTTGAGTTTTCGCACGCACGCGGCGAGGCCGGCGGCGGGGTCGGGCACATGGTGCAGAACGCCAAGGCTGTAACCGAAATCCATGCTGTTGTCGGACAAAGGTATGGCGTCGAGGGAGGCCGCGTGGAAGTTCACGTTGCCCACATCTGCAAGGCTTTTTTGCGCGACCGCCAAGGCGTCAGCGCTTGCATCGATGCAGTGGAGCCAACCGACGCGCGGCGCGACGAGGCAAGCCCACCGCCCGCTTCCACAGCCGGCATCGAAACCTACGGCATCGCGCGGCAGACCGTCCCAGGGAAAGATCGCGAAATATTCCGCGAACATCCGTTGCAGCTCCGCGCTGGAAACGCCGCGCTGGTCGAAGCGGCGCCATTCCCGACCGAAATCATCGATGGTGGCCCGATCGAGATTTGGAGGATTGCTCTCCATCGTTGCCGACTAAGGCGAGGCGCTGAGCCGGCGGACGTGAGTGGCGGAAATCGCCTCTGTCGCCTCGTCGAGGACGATCCGCTCGATGGTGTAGCCGACATCTCGCCCGTAGAACACATTGGTGATGTTGAGGACCGGCAGCACCACGAACCGGCCCGCGTAGGCCGACCTGCACAACTCTTCGGCTTTGGCGAGCTTTCCCCGCTCGTACGCGATCAGGGACCGCTTGAAGGCCCTAGGCAAGCTCAGCGTGGGAGTACCCATTCTCCAGCAATCCTGGCCACCGCGCCGCGATCGAGGTGGAGTTGCTCCAGATTTTATGACTGAGGCGAAGCAGGTATAGGCGCTAAGCCAAGAGGCTTGTCCAGTCCGCTATGGGCGGGACACGCCCGACCCCGTTCGACCCGCACATCCGTCTTCTTACGAAAAACAGATGGATCGCCGGGTCGCGCCCGGCAATGACCACGCCAACGTTAGCGGCCAGGCGCAATCCAAATCCAGCCATTTGAATACAAAGGGCCCGGCGGCACGGCCGCCGGGCCCTAAATATATAAAGAGTGGTTGCGTTCGGTTAGCTGAGCAAGCTCGCAGCCGCCAGCACGATCCCCGTGACGAACGCAGCCATGCAGGAAAACAGCAGAATTTCGTTGATGATTCTGGCCATCGTAGCTTCCCCCGTAAGCCTCCCCCAAGTATGCGCCGCAGCGTTAAGGCACTCCAACACCTTGGCCAAAAGGGGACGGCGGGGTGGCCCAAATTGGGGCAAGATAGGGGCGGCCGAGGCTAAGGTTCAGGCCTGATCGAGTCACCGGATGACAGCGGGGCCCCCGCCTCCTGCGCTTCGCCGGGGGGACGTGTCCCGCGTGATCGTGCCCTCGCTCCGCGAAGCGGCGAGAGGGCGCAAGACTCGACCAACGATCTCGTGCTTGTGAGGGACGCCACAAGCTGCCCCCCACGCTTCGCGCCGCCCTCACCCCAACCCTCTCCCCGCTCCGCTATGCTGCGCGCGGCGAGGGAGCCCACCAGACTCTGCCGCATATTCCTGCACCGTACAGGACGCAGTAGGGTTGGCCCGTGAACGAGAAAAATGAGACGTCGCATCGCTGCGCCGGCTCCCGCCCTGCCCAGCCGCTGGTGCTGTGCGCGGGAATGGCCGTGGTCGATCTCATGTTCCGTGTCGACCGCTTCCCATCGCCCAGCACGAAGGCGATGGCGCGCGAATTTTTCTTGACGGGCGGCGGCAATGCCGCCAACGCCGCAATCGCGATTACGCGACTCGGCGGGCGCGCGCGGTTCTGCGGGCCCGTCGGCGACGACGAGTTCGGCCAACGCGTGCTCGACGGTTTGGTCAAGGAAGGCGTCGATATCGGTGGCGCGCAGCGTGTCGAAGGCGCCGCGACCTCGGTCTCGGGAATCTTCGTCGATCCCGCTGGCGAGCGGCTCCTGACCACGCGCCGCGCGCAGGGGCTCGAGAAAGCTCCGCCGCCGAAAAATTGCGCGCGCCTCGTCGAAGGCGCCGGCGCGGTACTCGCCGACAATCACTTCCCCGACTTCGCCGCACCGATCTGCCGTGCGGCGCGCGAGCGCAACATTCCCGTCGTGCTCGACGTCGACAAGCCTGCGACCGAGCCGGCCGATCCGCTGCTTGCGCTCGCCTCGCACGCGATTTTTTCCGCCGAGGCGTTGCGCGCGGCGGCCGCGATCGGCGACCTCGCCGCTGCGCTCGAGCGCGCGTCGGCGTTTTGCCGCGGCTTCGTCGCGGCGACCGATGGCGCCGCCGGCGCGCTCTGGCACGACGGTCACGCGCTGCGGCGGCAAGAGGCCTTCGCGGTTAACGCCGTCGACACGCTTGCCGCGGGCGATGTCTTTCATGCCGCCTTTACGCTCGCGCTCGCCGAAGGCCGCGCCGAAGCGAAAGCACTTCGCTTCGCCAGCGCCGCAGCCGCGCTCAAATGCGCGCGCTTCGGCGGTATCGCTGGGGCGCCCACACGCGCCGAGGTCGAGCACTTGCTGATGAAATCATGAGCAGCCTCGCGCGCGCTGCCACGCGAGGGTGAAAGATGCGTGACACCGATAAGGCCGTCATGAGCGGGAGAGGAATGGCGTTGCTGTCACACGAAACGAGGCCGGTGACGGGGAGAAAACGAAAAACTTTGCGTCCTTTTCATTCAAATGTATGACGTCGATAGAACCAAACAATGGAACTCGCGTCCCGTGCGTTGCGGAATCGCATTCGGCTTTGCTAAGAGGGGCAGAACACTTTATCAGTGAGGGAACTTTAGCGTCGATGAATGTTGCTCCTGCGCGGGCGGGTGCGCCAGAAACGGCGAAGCCGCCGCTATCGCTCGCCACGCAAGTCGCTCCACCGTTGAACCTCGAGATGCCGGTCAAAGCCGAGACTGCGGCAGCGGCGGCATCATCGCCACCAACGCAATCGGCATCGGCTCCACCGGTCAAGCCCGACTATCCCCCGCCGGCCGAGGTGCCGACGCAGGAAGGCGCCGAGGGCCTGCGCTTCGATTTCAATGACGGCTGCCGCGTGCTGCTGCCCGAGGGCGAGCATCTCTGGAAGGTATGCCTGCGCGATCTCGACACCGGCAACACCCTGTTCGAGACCGAGCTCAAATCGGGCCGCATCGACAGCACCAAGCGCTATTACGTGCGCTTCCGCGTCGAGGCCATGCAACAGGACAAGACGGTGCTCAACCATGACTACGACGCCAGTGGCCGGGAGGTGCTCATCCAGTTTCCGGTCGGCACGCTGGGCGACATCATGGGCTGGTTCCCCTACGCGGTGAAGTTCAAGGAGCAGCATGGTTGCAAGCTCACCTGCGGGATGGCCGAAAAGCTCATTCCGCTGTTCCGCGACGCCCATCCCGACATCTCCTTCGCTACGCACGAGAAACTCAAGCCTGAGAAATATTACGCGACCTATAGCCTGGGCTTATTCTTCGACGACAAGGAGTGCATCCATCAGCCCTGCGATTTCCGCCATGTCGGGCTGCACCGCACCGCCGGCTACATCCTCGGCGTCGATCCGACCGAAGTGCCGCCGGATATAAAACTCCCCGACGAGAGCCGGCCGATCGCGGAGCCTTACGTCTGCATTGGGGTGCAGAGCACGACCCAGAGCAAATACTGGAACAACCCAATGGGTTGGCACGAGATCGTGCCCTTCCTCAAAGAGGCGGGCTATCGCGTGATCTGCATCGATCAGAAACCGGTGCACGGCGCCGGGCTCATCTGGAACCACATTCCCAACGGCGCCGAGGATCAAACCGGCGACCGGCCGCTGACCGAGCGGGCGCGCTGGCTCAAGCACGCGGAATTCTTCGTCGGGCTGTCCAGCGGATTGTCGTGGCTTGCCTGGGCGATGCGCACGCCGGTCGTGATGATCTCGGGCTTCACGCACCCGACCAACGAGTTCGCGACGCCCTACCGGGTGATCAACTATCACACCTGCAACGGCTGCTGGAACGATCCGCACCTGCGCTTCGACCACAAGGACTTTCTGTGGTGCCCGCGCCACAAGGACACACCGCGGCAGTTCGAATGCACGCGGCTGATCACGGTCGACCACGTGAAGGCTACCCTCCAGCGCCTTCCCGGCTTCGGCGCGCTCAAGAACAAGGGCCGCAAGGGCGGCGAGGGCAAGGCGACTGGTAAGACTGCTGGGTTAAGCAACAAACGACAAAAAGCCTGGGAACGAAAAGCGTCGCAACGAAAAGCAGGCACGGGAAGCACCCCCTCCAACTAAAACATCACCCTTGCGGCAGCGCGCAGCCTTCTTGCGTGCCGTGCCCCATTGGTTCGAGCCGGACGCCGCGAGGCGCCGAGGCTTGTCGGAACCGCACGCATTTCAAGCGCTTAGAAGAGCGGTTCATGCGGCGCAACGAAAACCCTGTGACCGCTCTGGACTCGCTTTCGACTTTGTGAAATACGGGCGACAACGACAAAAAAATAGACATCCCGGAGGAAAACACAATCTGGGAGGGTGAATGAGGGTCAAGGACCGTGCGGCTCGGCAAATAGAAGAACTACCGTTCGAGCAGATTGCGGGCACAAGTTCCAACAAAGGCGAGGTGGTCGAATTCCGGAGCAGCGTAGTCTGCTCGGGAACCGTTGCGGATCGTTTTTTGGACGGCATGACGGACGCCACCCATCGCCGCCTCCTCGAAAGTATCAATGAGCGATTCGAAAATGACGTGACCCCCGTTCTCGTCGCGCGCGACGGCAAGCGGCAATTGATCGCGTTCAAGCTGAGCGAATCCAATACCGCTCATCATGGCGCCGCCGTTGGTCTCGCGGATCTCAACGACATTCCTGTTCCCAGTGAGCACGTGCTGCAACGAGTTTTCGATTTGACGAACGCCGAAGTGCACCTCGCGCAGGGTGTCGCGCGCGGGGACAGTCTTGAAGAGGTCGCCGCGGGGCTGGGAATCAAAATAAGCACGGCGAGGACCCAGCTGGCTTCTATCTTTGCGAAAACGCAAACGCGACGTCAGGCCAAACTGGTCGCCCTGCTCGGCAGGTTGGCACAGCTCGGCGCTTGAATTCGAGCCGATCCTTTCGCACCGGCCGTCGCGGCGTCGCCATTGCCGACGCAGCAAATCAGCTTTAAATGGCGATCGGTGCCGAGGCGGTAAGATCATGATGCTGGCAACGGAGCATGATCCGCGGCTGAATAGATCTAACGGCCGCGTTGACTCCCGAGGACGTTCTCCAAATACTGCGCAAAACAGTGCGGCATCGCGTCCGTCGAGAAGCATTACAGGGAGGTCATCATGGCACCAACAACGTCGCGCAGATCGCTGATTAAGAATTCGGCCGCAACTGTTGCGGCAGTAGGCCTCGGCGGCAAGCTCGCCCGGGCCCAGGACGCGCCGATCAGGATCGGCGTCATCTACGACCATTCCGGGCCATTCGCGGCCGCGGGCTCGGTCCCATGTGCGGTTGGGGCGCAGATCGCAATCGACATCGTCAATGAGCGCGGCGGAGTCGCCGGCAAATACAAGGTGCAGCCGATCAATGCCGACTCGCAGAGCAAGGCAGATGCCGCGATCAACGAGGTCGAGCGGCTGATCGGTCAGGGGAAGGTCGAAATCATCCTCGGTGTCTATGCCAGCGCGCACGCGGTGCCACTCGCCGCCAAAGTGGAGGCGCAGAAGAAGATTCTTTGGATCACCACGGCCATCGCCACCTCGGTGTTCAAGGACCAGAATCGCCAATACGTGTTCCGCGCCCAGATTCACTCCGATCAATACGGCCAGGCGTTCGTCTCGTTTCTCGTGGAAAATGCCAAAGCAAAGCTCGGCCTCGAGCCGAAGAATGTGAAGGTCGCGATCATTCACGAAGACGGACCATATGGGGTCGGAGTGGCGCAGGCGAGCGAGCAATTCGCCAAGGAGCCCGGCCTGCAGATCGTCTTGCGGGAAGGCTATTCGGCGAGCGCGCCGGATCTGTCCTCATTGGTGACCAAGCTCAAACGCGCCGGCGCGGATGTCATCTCCCATTGCGGATACAACCCAGACATCACGCTGTTCCTTCGGCAGGCGCGCGAGGCCGGGCTGCGCTTCAAGATGCTGGTCGGCAACGGCGCCGGATATAGCCAGCTCGACAAGCTACGGGCGACCTTCGGGAACGACATCGATAATTTCTGCAACATCGACCCGGTGCCGGCGCAACTGCTCAATCCGGCCTCCCTCGCCCCTGGCCTGGGCGATCTCACCAAGATGATGGTCGAGCGGTACAAGGCCAAGACCAATGCCACGGATGTACCGCCGCATTGCTCCATGGGCTTCAATCAGACCTGGATCCTGCTCAACAACGTGCTTCCGATCGCCAAGGAGAAGTATGGCGGCTTCGACGCGGAGGAGGTGCGCAAAGCCGCGCTCGACGTCGACATCCCTGCGGGGGGCACGATTCAGGGCTACGGCGTCAAGTTCTACCCGCCGGGAACACAGCTCTCCGGCCAAAACGAACGATCGACGCCAGTCGTCATGCAGAATGCCAGCGAGCATATCGCCGTGGTCTGGCCCGGCAACATCAAGACTCAGGAGCCGGTCCTGCCGTTGCCCGCCTCCTCGATCTACGCCATGCGCTCGTAGGCGGTCTGCGACGCATCAGTTCGTGCTGCGCTGCGCCCGGCACGATGGGGGCTAGAAATGCTGGTCGCCGCCGAGCTTTCCAAGCGCTTCGGAGGATTCCTGGCGGTCAACCGGGTGTCCTTCGAAGTGCAGGAAGGCGAAATCGTCGGGCTCATCGGGCCGAATGGATCGGGCAAGAGCACGACCTTCAACCTGATCGCAGGCACGCTACGTCCGACTGCCGGCTCCATCTTCTTCCACGGTGAAGACATTACGGGCCTGCCGGCCCACAAGGTCTGCCATCGGGGAATTGCGCGCACGTTCCAAATTCCGCGTCCGTTCCGCAAGCTGTCGCTCATCGAAAACGTGATGCTCGCGGCACATTACGGCGAGGCCGGCAGGATTGACCGCGAGGAGGCGCGGCGGCGGGCCGAGGAAGCGCTCGACCTCGTCGGCCTGCCCGGCGGCACGGCCACGACCACGGGATTGGGTGCTGCGGCGCTCAAGAAGTTGGAATTGGCGCGCGCTCTTGCCTCGCGGCCAAAGCTGCTCTTGGCCGACGAAAGCCTGGGCGGCCTCGATGCCGCCGAAATGGAGCGCGCCGCCGACCTGCTTGCGCGCATCCGCAACCGCATGGGAATCACAATCGTTTGGGTCGAGCACATCATGGGCGTGCTGATGCGGGTCGTCGAGCGCGTCATCGTGCTCGATCACGGCGAGAAGATTTTCGACGGCCTGCCCGATGAGGCTGCACGCGATGTGCGCGTGGCGGAAGTTTATCTGGGCAGGCGGAATTAAGATCGATCATGTTATCGCTTGTCGACGTTTCCGCCGGGTATGGCTCCTTCCGCGCGTTGTTCGGCGTGTCGCTCGAAGTGGCGGCGGGCGAGACCGTGGGCGTGATCGGCCCGAATGGGGCCGGAAAGACGACGCTGATGCGGGTCATATCGGGGCTCGTCGCAGCCTTCGGCGGCGGCATCACCCTCGAGGGGCGATCGATTCTCGGCGTTCCCGCCCATCGCATCGTGGAGCGCGGGATTGCCCACGTTCCGGAAAACCGCCGTCTGTTTCCCAAGCTCAGCGTCGAGGACAATCTCAGGATCGGCGCTTTCGTCCCGAAAGCGCGCGCGCATTTTGCCGAGCAGCTGGCCTGGGTCTACGAGTTGTTTCCACGACTGCAAGAGCGGCGCGCGCAGCCGGCCGGCACGCTCTCGGGGGGCGAGCAGCAGATGTGCGCGATTGGCCGCGCGCTCATGTCGCGGCCGCGGCTCCTGTTGATGGATGAGCCATCCGCGGGGCTTGCTCCGCTCGTCGTGCAGGAAGTGTTCGATCTCATCCGCCGCATTCGCGCGGAAGGGCTCACGGTTCTCATCGTCGAACAAAACATCCAGCAAGTGCTCGAGGTGGTCGACCGCGCGTATTTGCTCGAGGTCGGCGCCATTCGCTTGGCAGGCAGCTCGAGCGAGCTGAAGAACAACGAATTCATTCGCAAGGCCTATTTGGGGTTGTAGCGAGCATGGACATGTTCCTGCTCGAAGCGGCGATCAACGGCCTGCTGCTCGCGGGCGTGTTGGCGCTGCTCACGCTGGGTCTCAACCTGATTTTCGGCGTGGTCGACGTGGTCTGGATCGCCTATGCCGATCTCGTCATGTGCGGGATGTACGCGGTCTACTGGCTGTTTGCCGTGTTCGGCTGGCCGCTTCCTCTTGCATTCGCCGGGTCGGTTGTCGGGGTAGCCCTGCTCGGCGTGCTCGTCCACCTCCTGATCATCGGCCCGATTCTCGGCTCGGCGCCGATCAACCAGTTGCTCGCCACCGGCGGCCTTCTCTACTTCTTGCAAAGCTTCGCTACCCTGATTTTCACCACCGACTTCCGCAACATCGGCGTGCGGCTGCCCATCATCGAGATTGGGGGCATCTATATCAGCTACTCGCGCCTGCTGGCCTTCGGCGTGGCGCTGACGGGAGCGACCGCGCTCTACTTGTTCCTCAAGCGAACGTATATGGGGACCGCCATTCGCGCCATCGCGCAGGACCGCGACATTATCGGCCTGATGGGCGTCGATCAGCGACGCATTTACCTCGTGACGTCGGCGATCGGCGGCGCGCTCGCGGGGCTCGGCGCGTGCCTTCTGGCGTTGCAGTACGACGTGCATCCCTTCATCGGCAACACATTCGGCCCGTTGATCTTCATGATTTGCGTGCTGGGCGGACTCGGCAACATGATTGGCGGTTTTATCGCCGCGTTCATTATCAGCCAGATCATCGCTATCGGCGGCTACTATTTCTCGACCGAACTTTCCTATGTGCTGGCGTTCATTCTGTTCATCCTGCTCATGTTCATTCGGCCGCAAGGGATTATCGGCCGATGAAACGAACAGGCATAGCGGCGCTCGCTGGCTTGGGGGTTCTGCTCGCCCTGCCCTTCGTCACCCCCGCCTATTTTCTGCATCTTCTGATCCAAATTCTGCTGTGGGGATTCATCTATACGGCCTGGTCGATGATGGGGCGCTTTGGCTTGGTCTCGCTCGGCCATGGTGCGTTCATGGGGATCGGGGCCTACGTGCCGGCGTTGCTGTGGAATTATTTCGACCTGACGCCATGGCTCGGCATTCCGCTTGGCATCGTTTTGTCGGCGCTGCTCGGCCTGATCATAGGCTATCCGTGTTTTCGCCTCAAAGTCGTCGGTCATTATTTCGCGCTCGTCACACTCGCGTTGAGCCAGGTTGTGCTGCTGTCGATTGTAGCGGCGCGCGACGTCACCGGCGGCTCGCTCGGCATGACGCCAAGGAGCATCGGCCACTCCTGGTACGCGCTGCAATTTCCGGACAAGGGCTATTTCTATGCGATCGCCCTCGTCATCTGGCTTGGCGGGCTGTTCGTCTGGCACTGGATCGACCGCGGCATCGGTCGGGAGGCGCTGGAGGCGATCTCCGACGATGAGGATGCTGCTGCCGCTATTGGCATCGACGTCACGCGCGAAAAGCTGCGCGTCACCATCATAAGTGCCGCCCTGACTGCGCTCGGCGGCGCGGTGTTCGGACAGTACCTGATGTATCTCAATCCGGAGACGTTCTCCGGGATTGGCGTGTCGCTGCAGATCGTGTTCGCGGCGATTGCGGGTGGCATGTATGCGATGCTCGGGCCGACGGTGGGCGCGCTCTTTACAATCGCACTAACCGAAGGCCTGCGGGTATGGTTCGGCGCCAGCTTCGTCGGCGCCGCGAACACCATTTACGGCATTCTCCTTATCCTCTTCGTCATCTTCATGCCGCGCGGGATTCTCGGGCTGCTCGAGGCGACGCGCCGGCCGCGCGCAGCCGCCGCGTCGCCGGCCGAGTAACAGCAACAGTTCGAGTAACAGCAACAGTTATTGACGCTATAGCCCGTCCGTCGTCGTGGCCGGATTTGTCCCGGCCATCCACGTCTTTGCCGGACCAAGAAAAACAAGACGTGGATGCCCGGCACAAGGCCGGGCATGACCAGTCAACGATTGAGGCCTTCGTACAAGCCCTTCGATGCAAGCTACAGCGCGATGCGCCGCCCCTCCTCGGCCGACCAGTAGGCGGCGTAGTTGATCTTGGTGGTTTCATAGGCCAAGCCGAGATCGGCGCTGGGCTGCCGCACGAACGCCACGCACTCCATGAAATCCTGGATCTCCTGCAAGTAGCCTCGCGTCCACTCCTCCTCGAGGCAGATGAATTGCCAGCCCGTCTTGCGATCCACCTTCTCGGTGATGTAAACGCCCGCCAGTTTCGCCTCGTCGGTCAAATAGCTCGTCATGTGGTTGTTGGGCGTGATGTTCGCGAACAGCGCTCCGCCGCTCGTATAGGTCTCGACGACATTGCGGACGCCGCCCATGATCATGTCGCCAGAGAACACCGTGCTCTTTGTACCGTCGGAGAAGGTCAGCGTCAGCATTCCCCAATCTTCGACATCGACGGGGTTGGCGTTGATGAACGGGCGCTCTTGCGGCCGCAGGTAAGCGGCGACATTGCCCACGTCGGCGGTCACCTCCGACACCGCGATCCGCTCCCCGCGCGAGTGCGCCTCCACCTGTTTCAGATAGAGGACTGCCGATAGCGGATGACATCCCATGCGGATGAGCGAACCGCCGCCGGTCATCGCCCACCGAGCGGCATGGGCGGCGTGCGACCCGCTGTGGCTCTCCTCGGCCTTCATGAACAAGATCTTATCTTTGGTAGCCTTGAGGATTTCGACCGTTTTAGTCACCGCCGGCGCGTAGATCCAATCTTCCGCGTACATGAAAAGCCGCCCACTGGCTTTGATGGCGGCACAGGTCTTCTCCATCTCCTCCATGACGCACTCGTACATGCGCGATTTAGGTACATGCTTGCCCACGGGAATCTTATCGTCGCTGCGCCCGAAATATCCGGTGAACGGCTTCTCGCAGATGACGTGCTTTCCGGCTTGGACGGACCCGACAATCATTGTCGCGTGCAACGCTGGTGGTGTGCAGATGTCGACGACGTCGATCTCCTTGTCGGCCAGCAGAGAGGGGAAATCGCGATAGACTCGGCGGATTTGATGCTTCTTCGCGAAATCGAAGACATGGTCGCCGCGCGCGGCAACCGCTGTCACTTGCGCGTCGAGCCCATAGACCCGCTTATAGGCGTACATGTGCAATTCGGCGACGAAACCGCATCCGACAAGCCCTACCCTCACTTTCGCCATCGTCGCCCTCCTTCCGTTGAGAGATGATCTTACTGCGTGCGGTCCTACGCGAAAGCTCCGTCAACCGCTTTAGCTTCGTCCGCAATGGCTCATTCACATTCAGATCAATTCCATGAGCACCGTGCGCCACCGTAACTTATTGGAAGTACCGCCTATGCGTCCGAAAACGAGTCCGGCGGGGACCGAGCATCTGCCCCGCGATCGAACGCAATTCGTGATCAACTGCCTGGAAAAATAGCGTAGAGAACTGACGGCCGAACAGGGAGCCGAGGGGGGCCGTGGAGCAAATTTTTGCAATAAGTCGTCCAATAAAAAATGCGAAGCTCAAGGCCCGTGCATTCGTGGAATATCGGCGTTCGCTTCCGGCGGCCGCCTTTCAGATCTCCGGTAGGTGCGTGACCCAATTCACATTCTCGCCTAGTTTCGCTATGTTCCTTGTGGGCATACATTCCGAGGTAAGACTTCCTCACTTGGCGGCCTTTCGCGGCAGAAATGCTGGCCGAAATCCGATTTTGAGTTTGCCGCCCAGTTAAACAGACGAGACTGGCGATGGCGAAGTCAGTTTCGAGGCCGGAAGGTTTGTTGGCCGCTTTGCCGACAGAATTGTCGCAGAGTCTGTTCGCCAGAGCGCGCCCTCTCTCGCTTGTAGCCAATCAGACCTTGTTTGTTGCGGGGGATGAAGGCGACGGATGCTATCGGGTGGAGGAGGGCTTGCTCAAGGCTAGTGTCGCCGCGCCGGCCGGCGGTGAGCGTATCCTCGCAATACTCGGCCCCGGTTCTGTGGTCGGCGAGTTGTCCATGATCGATGGGGCGCCGCGCTCGGCCTCGGTCACTGCACTGCGCGATTCGAATTTGAGCTTCGTCAGCCGCGCCGCCTTCGACGCGTTTGGGCGATCGAGGCCGGACCTCTACCGTTATGTTGCGACATTGCTCGCGCGGCGGCTGCGCGACACCGACGATGCGCTAGTGGCAACGAATTTTCTCTCCGTGAAAGGGCGCGTTGCGCGCGCCCTGTTGAGCCTTGCCGAGGCGTTCGGCCGTGACATCGGCCAAGGGCGCATCCTCATTCGGCAGAAAGTCTCGCAGAGCGATCTCGCTGCGATGGCAGGCATCGCGCGGGAAAATGTGAGCCGGGTCCTCAACGATTGGACGAACCGTTCGTTGGTGAGCCGCTTCGCGGGCTATTATTGCCTGGAAAACCCGGCCGCCCTCAGACGTGAAGCAGAGGAGTGAGCCGGCTTGGATTGCGGGTGCGAAGGAACCTTGCAAATACAGAACCCACCAGCTCGGACGCTAGAGTTCCTGAGCACGGCAACCTGCCTCCGGCAATAGTCTGCGTTTCTCGCGCCAATTCACTAAGTCTGCCGAGCTTTTAGCAGAAACGGGGCAATCGCCGATCTCCCGAGGCAAAGCGCATTTTTGTGACGGCAATCACAGCGTGAACCCAACGATCGGGCTAACCTATAAACATCGGTGCAATGGGCTTACGAGAGATCCCCCATGAATACGTCTCCTCGCATGTGCTGGGTCTGGCGCCGATGCTTAGGCCCTCCGACAGAGGCATTCTCCGCAGGCGCGCCGGAATGCATGGACCTCGTCGCGAACCGCTGGCACGATGAAAGCAAACGCCGGTATGAAGAGTTGGCATACCAGTGTCTGGAGCTCGCTGAGCAGCGGCAGCGTTGCGCATAGCCGTCCCCGAGCGAAGCTCCTGTCTAGGTGCCGCTAGTCCGGCGGGTTGAGGCGCGAGAGAGACTGGCCCGGCAGAATCCGCCAGCTCCATTGTCCGGTTGAAAAATTCCAGCAGATCTCGCCCTCGCTGAACTCACCTTTCACTTCGATGCGGAATCGATAGCCGAAGAAGTGCAGGTCGGCGACCGGCAGGGAAATCGCGCATGAATAATGTCGATGGTATTGGCTGGGAGATCATCCTTCAAAAGGGCGGTTGCTTCCTCGCGGCTGCAGCCGGTCAATACCAGAAGGCTCAGAAGCGCTGCAGCTGCGCGGCTCATCGCTCCGCCTCCCGCTGAGTGATCCAGGCTGCACGTCTAACTAGCGCAGGATTTCTTTACAGTCATATCGAAATCGAACCAGTCGTCCCGGCCTGCAAGGGGGGACCCTACGCGCGGCGGTTGCACACAACGATTCGCCACGAGGGTCGGCTCGAATTCAAACGTGCTCTCGATGCCCAGCGTCCGGAGGAATGTCTGCGCCGCCGCAGTGGACCGGCGAGCGCCCGCGAATATCAAAGCCGTGCTCGCTGCTGCGCCTGGCGCTGGAGATAGATGTAGCTAATCGTTGGGTGGCGTCGGCACCTGCCACTTCAGCCTCGGGAACCTTGCATAATCGCGATCGAGCGTGATCCACTCGCAACCCCATTCGATGGCGAGCGCTGCGAACCAGGCATCGGTAACACGGGATCCTCGCGTTTCCGTCTCGATGCAAAGTCGCTTGAAGATATCCCAGTGCCGCCCTCCCGGCTCTACAATCTGGCAATGGGGTTGTCCGAGCAGATTTTCGCAATATCCGAACGCCTCCTCGATCGTGCTGGGCGTCCGGTAGACGCGCGGATTGGTGCTGACCCGAACGACGGCACCCAATACCAATGGCGACAAGCCAAAGCGGGCATCGCTCATCACCACGCCCGCGAGCCACGCACGACAAACCGCATGCTGGGGTAAATCCCTGCGAAAGGCGTAGATCAGGACATTTACGTCGGGCAAAATCACTTGAAACGCCTCATCCGCTCAACATAGTCCAGGTCCTCTATTTCCTGGAGCGCCGACAGATCGGTGAGGTCGATGCCCGGCATCGGTCCGCCGGTAGCTTTGCTGATGGGAGGCAGGACACGCTTGCCCTTTGCGGCCTTCCGTTCTCCAGCCACCATCAACCGCAGCCCGTCCTCGATGAGGGACGTGAGTGTGCGTCCCTCTGCAGCGGCCTTGCGTTTGGCGCGGTCAAGCAGACCTTCGGGAAGTCGGACAGTGGTTCGCCCTGTCATATGTCGTGACATATTGCCATGTCGTCCGCAGATTGGGTTGGGCGCATGCCTTGATGCTCGCGCTTTGGCCTTCCGGCCAACTTCAGCCCTTGCCTTCCTCTCGCGTCTCGCGCAGTCGACGACGACGACACATCGGATAACTCCAAGGATTGCGAAATTGCGGAGGCGTTCGGCCGTCGCCATCCGGCGCAGGACAATAGATGCGAGTGCCGACTCCCCGAAATAGGAAAAGATCGTAGGCCAGCCCGCACTGCGTAGCGCCTTTGTGCG
>WNFO01005675.1_pt1 | contig 15482 bp, 27 predicted proteins | sample 5400251 | NCBI WGS metagenome assembly WNFO01 (sample SAMN13153354, study PRJNA577476) | soil metagenome | isolation source: 100 cm saprolite under Madrone tree | place: USA:California | collected 2016-06-14 | reverse complement strand
GACAACGTGGAGATGAACATCGAGCTGATCGCGCCGATTGCGATGGAAAAGGGTTTGCGCTTCGCAATTCGTGAAGGTGGAAGAACAGTGGGCGCCGGGACAGTCTCGGAAGTAGTGGAATAGGGCGATACGTCCTATAGGACCTATATAAGACTATGCTGAACGAAAAAATAAGAATCAGGCTGAAGGCCTACGATCACCGAGTGCTGGATCAGTCCACGACTGAAATCGTGGAGACCGCGAAACGCACTGGAGCGCGCGTGGCTGGCCCGATTCCGCTGCCGACGGTCAAGAACAAATGGACCGTTTTGCGTTCGCCGCACGTCGATAAGAAATCGCGTGAGCAGTTTGAGATCAGAACGCATAAGCGCTTGATGGACATTCTCGATCCCACGCCACAGACAGTCGATGCGCTGATGAAGCTGGATCTGCCCGCAGGTGTGGATGTGGAAATTAAGGCGTTCGGAAAAAGCTAGGGACATTGCCGATTTCCGATTGCCGATTTCCAATTGGCGCTTCGGAAAAATTGAATCATTCAATCGGCAATCGACAATTGGAAATCGACAATGATTAACGGAATCATCGGCAAAAAAGTTGGGATGACGCAGTTATTTGCGCCCGACGGGACGGTCACCCCGGTAACTGTTATTAAGGCGGGGCCGTGTGTCGTGGTGCAGAAAAAAACTGCCGGCGGCCGCGACGGTTACGATGCGGTGCAGATTGGTCTGGTCGAAGATCGTCCGATCAGAATGAAGAACGTCAACAAACCGATGCGCGGTCATTTCGAGAAAACCGGCGGCGGCATTCCGCCGACTCGGGTGCTGAAAGAGTTTCGCCTGGAAGCCTCGGACGACGCCACCAACGTGGGCGATAAGATTCTGGTGGATCAGTTCGCTGACGGCGACATCGTTGACGTCGTCGGCAGATCGAAGGGGCGCGGGTTCGCGGGCACGATCAAGCGTCATAATTTCAATCGCGGTCCTGAGTCGCACGGCTCAATGAACGTGCGCGCACCGGGATCCATCGGCCAGTCGGCTTATCCGTCCCGAGTGATGAAGGGGATGCGATCTTCCGGCCACATGGGCGACGATCGAGTGACAGTTGATGCAGAGAACAATCTTTTGATGATTCGCGGCGCGGTGCCCGGTGCAAACGGCACGGTCGTCGTGGTGAAGAAGGCAGCGAGACAGGCGAAGAGATAGCGAGCGACAGACCACTGGTCTGGTATCTGGGGCGGAGGTTCGGTTATGCCAACAGTCAAAATTATGGACTTGACCAGCGCGGAAGTTGGCGAAATCGAGTTAGCGGACGTGGTGTTCGGCGTGGGCCTCAATGGGCCTTTGATTCACGAGGCGGTGCGCAGCTTTTTGGCTAATCGGCGCGCGGGCACTTCGGCAACTAAGACGCGCGGAGATGTTTCAGGCTCGGGACGAAAGCTCTGGAAGCAGAAGGGCACGGGCCGGGCGCGCATTGCCAGCTTGCGCTCGCCTTTGTGGAAAGGCGGCGGCAACGCGCACGGACCGCAGCCGCGGGACTGGTCGTATAACTTGCCGAAGAAGATGAGGAAGAGAGCGATCTGCTCGGCGCTCTCCGAGCGCTTGCGCGAGGGCAATCTGATCATCGTCGACGAGTGGAAGTTCGATCAGGGGAAGACTAAAGAATTTATTAATGCGCTGGGCACTTTGAAGTTAGACGGGAAGATCCTGATCGTGGATTCGCTGAAAAATACCAAGCTGGTGCTGGCATCGCGCAACGTGCAGACGGCCAAGGTGGTCAACAGCTATGGCATGAACATCTACGACCTGATTAATCATCAGAAGTTGGTGCTGACACCGCAGGCGGTCGAGGAATTAACCGGCATCTTGCAGCCGCGCGCCAGGGACGAAGAAGAAGAGCGCCATCAAACACACTCGAGCGAAGGCGAAACGGTCAAGCCGGCCCGCCGGGTATCGAGGGACAGGGAAGTGCAGGCTTAACCAATGCGAACCGTTTGGGACATTATCAAGTCGCCGGTCATCACGGAAAAAGCGTTGGTGGCCAAGGAAGAGACGCAGGATCGGCGTCAGTTGCTGACCTTTCGCGTCGATCGTCGCGCGACCAAGCCGGAGATTAAGAAGGCGGTCGAGTCGATTTTCCAGGTCAAGGTCGAGGATGTGCACACCGCCAGCTATCTCGGTAAGATGGCCCGGCGGGGACGCCATGAAGGCCGCAAGCCATCCTGGAAGAAAGCGTTCGTGACGTTGAAGCACGGCGAGAAGCCGGTGGATTACGGGGAAGCGATCTAGGAAATTCGAAATTCAAATTTTGAAATTCGAAATTTAAGATTATGGGCATCAAGAAACTAAAACCGACATCGCCGGCGCGACGCTATCAGACTTATCTGACGCGTGACGAATTGACGGCGGGCGCAGTGCCGGAAAAGTCCCTGCTGGAACCGAAGACGCGCATCTCGGGGCGTAACAATGACGGCCGAATCACGGTGCGCAGGCGCGGCGGCGGACACAAACGCTTCTATCGGATAATCGATTTCAAGCGCGACAAGGATGGCGTGCCCGGCCGGATAACTCAGATCGAATACGATCCGAATCGCTCTTCCAACATTGCTCTGGTTTCCTATATCGACGGCGAGAAGCGTTACATCATCGCTCCGGTCGGACTGGAAGTTGGCAAAACGATTACCAGCGGAGAAGACGCGGACATTCTTCCCGGAAATACTTTGCCGATCCGGAATATCCCTTTGGGTACGCAGATTCACAATATCGAGATGCGTCCCGGCAAAGGTGGACAGATGGCGCGCGCGGCCGGATCGTTCGCGCAGTTGCTGGCCAAGGAAGGCGCTTACGCGCAGTTGCGCATGCCTTCGGGTGAAGTGCGGCGAGTGCCGGTGGAATGCCGGGCCACGGTTGGCCAGGTCGGCAATGTCGAGCATGAAAATATTTCTTTGGGTAAAGCCGGACGCACCCGCTGGCGCGGTATTCGGCCGCACGTGCGCGGCGTGGCGATGAATCCGGTCGACCATCCGCACGGCGGCGGCGAAGGTAAGACTTCTGGCGGTCGCAATCCGGTGACGCCCTGGGGCCAGCCGACGCGCGGCTACAAGACGCGGCGGAATAAGCGGACGAAGAAGATGATTGTGAGAGATCGGAGAGTCAAGTGATTTTGGATTTTTGATTTGCGATTTTCGAATTGGCGAATAAATAAGGTTGACGCTGATCTGAAAATCAAAAATCGGCAATCAAAAATTGGAAATGAATCTATGCCACGTTCAGTAAAAAAAGGCGCCTGGATCGATAAAGGCATTGAGAAGGTTGTCGAGCGGATTCGCGCGGGCTCGCAAAGGCCGCAGGTGATTCGCACCTGGTCGCGGCGTTCGACCATTACGCCCGAGATGGTGGGGCTGACCTTTGGCGTTCACAACGGCAAGCGGCACATTCCGATCTATGTCACTGAAAACATGGTCGGTCACAAGCTGGGCGAGTTTTCGCCGACGCGGACGTTCAAAGGGCACTCTGGAACCAAGGCTGAGAAGTCCGGAGAAGACCGCGAAGATGTCCGGATCGTCAGGAAGTTCGGCCCCGCCGCCGGCGGCTTAAATGGGTCCGCCAAGATCTATTGGTAAAAAAAAGATGGAAGCAAGAGCAAGCGCAAAATATCTCCGCGGGTCGGCGCAAAAGGCGCGTCTGGTGATCGATATGATCCGAGGCAAGAACGTCAATCAGGCCCTGGCGATTCTGCGTTATTCCAACAAGCGCGCGGCGCTGGGAATTGAGAAATGCGTCAAGTCGGCGATTGCCAACGCCAACGAGGCGGCCGAGAAGGCGAACATCGCAGTTGACCCCGACGAGCTTTGGTTAAAGGCTGCGTTTGTCGATCGAGGACCGACCAAGCATCGCAGCCGCATGCGGCCGGCGCCACAGGGTCGGGCCTTCCGCGAGCGGCGCCACTTCTGCCACGTCACCGTGCTGGTTTCGAGTGACAAGCAGGATGGTGAAGCGAAGCAGGCTGATAAGTTAGGAACGAAGACAGCGCCGGCGGCGAGCAAGCGAGCGAAGCGCGGTGGAGCTGCAGCGGCACCCCGTGCTAAGCGGGTGGCGCCTAAGGCTGAAGCCGAAAGCGGCGAGAAGAAAGCGGCTGCAACGAAGCAGGAAGAAAAGGGCGAGAAGAAGGCACCCAAGGCTGCTTCAAAGCCTGGCAAAGCGGCAGGGCGCAAGAAGACTGAGGAATAAATTTGCAGATTTGAGATCTTCAGATTTCAAATCTGAGATTCCGAAAATTCAGTTCTCGGATAGCGCAGTTCGGTTTTAGGTAAGATTCGAGATTTCAGATTGGGGATCTCAAAAGAGCTCAGAGTTTGAGATTGGAAAAAGTGGAGAAATAAGTGGGCCAAAAAGTTCATCCATACGGTTTTCGCCTCGGCTATAACAAGGACTGGCATTCGCATTGGTTTGCGAAGAAACAGTACGGCGATTTTCTGATCGAGGACCTCAAGCTCAAGGCCGAGTTGAAGCGGCGCTTTACCGGCGCGGGCGCCGGGAAGTCCTGGTTTCGATCCAGGAGATTCACAAGCCGGAGCTGAACGCGCAGTTGCAGGCTGAGAAGATTGCGGCCCAGCTCGAAAAGCGAATTGCGTTTCGTCGCGCCATGCGCAAAGCCGTGGAAGAATCGCTGCGCTTTGGCGCGCAGGGAATTAAGGTGAAGGTCAGCGGCCGTTTGAACGGGGCTGAGATTGCGCGCAGTGAGTGGCACCTGCAGGGCCAATTGCCGCTGCACACTTTGCGCTCGGACGTTGACTATGGGTTTGCGGAAGCGCACACGACGTTTGGCGTGATCGGAGTAAAGGTTTGGATCTATCGCGGCATTATTCTGGATCCGAACGCGGCCATGGCGCGCGGGACCGGCACCGACCCGATTAATGACACGCGACCCGGACAGCGCGAGGGCCGCCCACGCCCGCAGCGCCCACGCAGAGATCGCGAGAGGACGGAGAGATAAGTCGCCATGTTGATGCCGAAAAAAGTTAAGCATCGCAAGCAGATGCGCGGTCGAATGACGGGCATGGCCACTCGCGGCAGCATGATTAGCTTTGGCGAGTATGGTTTGAAAACCCTCGAGGCCGCCTGGATCACCGACCGTCAGATCGAAGCAGCGCGCATTGCCATGACGCGTCATATTAAACGCGGCGGTAAGATCTGGATCCGTATGTTTCCCGATAAACCGGTCACAAAAAAGCCGGCTGAAACTCGTATGGGAAAAGGAAAAGGAGCTCCCGAATACTGGGTGGCGGTCGTCAAACCTGGCAGGATTCTTTACGAGATTGAAGGCGTGGACGAGAAGACGGCCCGTGACGCGATGAAGCTGGCGTCGCAAAAACTGCCGGTCAAGACCAAGTTCGTAACACGCGCTGAGCAGGAGGGCGGGGCCCTTTAGATAAGTTTTAGGTTCCGAGTTTAAGGTTTCAAGCCAGGCGTTAACTCAAACTTGAAACCTGGAACTTGAAATCTGAAACGGCGAACAAAGTGAGTTATGAAAAGAAGAGAAGAAGTTGACAAGTATCGGGACATGCAGGGCGAAGACTTGCAGGCAGAAGAAGCGCGTCTAAAAGAATCGCTCTTTCGCTTGAACTTCAAATTGGCACTGGGCGAAGTCGACGCCATCAAGAAGATGCGCGAGGAAAAGAAGTCGCTCGCTCGCCTCCGCACCATGGTGCGACAGCGGGAGATTCAAGCTGGTAAATAACGTCCGGCGTTTGAGTCGCCGACTGAAGCAGATACGAGTAACAAATGTTTAGAAGGAAAAAGAAGGAAGAAACGGTTGAGCCCCTCGCAGGCGAGGACACTGCGGTCGCTGACGCCGCAGCTTCAACCAGTCCGATTGTTTCGGAAGCACCTGCCGCCGACCAGGCGACGGAGTCTGCCGCGGAGGCGGCAACGCCAACCGGAACTGCCAGTGTCGTAAACGCGGCGAAATCTGCGCGGGCTCGTGGGAATCGGGTGCAGAAAGTGGGCATCGTTTCGTCCGACAAAATGCAGAAGACCGTCGTAGTCCGGGTGGACCGCCTGGTGCTGCATCGAAAATATCGGCGCTATGTGCGACGAACTTCGAAGTTCATGGCGCACGACGATTTGGGTTCAACTACCGGCGACCGCGTGCGGATAGTCGAGACCCGGCCGCTTTCGGCACGGAAGCGATGGCGAGTGGTGGAAATTGTGCAGAAGGCCGCCAAGTAAATTCGAATTGCGAAATTCGAAATTCGCAATGGGTTAAATCATGATTCAAATGCAGACCTCTCTGGAGGTCGCTGACAATTCAGGGGCGCGCCGGGTCGAGATGATTATGGGCATCGGCGGGGCGACTGGGGCGATTGCCGGGCTCGGCGATCGAATCAAGGTCACCGTGAAGGAAGCCTCGCCTGACGGCACGATCAAAAAGGGCACGGTGCAGGACGCGGTGATCGTGCGAACGCGGAAGGAAGTGCGCCGGCGCGATGGTACCTACATTCGGTTCGATCAGAACGCCGCGGTGCTGATCAAAGAAGATGGAACCCCGATCGGCACGCGTGTTTTCGGTCCGGTGGCGCGCGAACTGCGTGACAAGAATTATATGAAGATTGTTTCATTGGCCCCGGAGGTTATCTGATTGTGAAAGCCAGCAAGCGAGTCAAGATAAGAAAGAACGATCAGGTGATCCTGATGGCCGGGCGCGACAGGGGTAAACGCGGCCGCGTGCTGGCCGTGGCGCCGATTCGTGGCAAAGTGAAAGTTGAAGGCGCGGGAATGATCAAGCGTCATCAGAAGCCGGCCGGGAATCGCGGCGGCGGAATCATTGACAAGGAAGCGTGGATCGACATCTCGAATGTGCAGATCGTCGACCCGCAGTCGGGCAAGCCTTCGCGCGTTCGCTATAAGATCGAGGGCGACGGCACAAAGTTCAGAGTAGCCACCACGAGCGGGCACTCTCTGGAGAAATGAAATAGGCCCTCCAGGTCGAATCGGCTCTACTAAAAGATTATGGCTAGACTGAAAGAGCGTTATCAAAAGGAAGTGGCTCCGGCCATTGCCAAAGAATTCGGGATCAAGAATCCCATGGCCGTGCCGCGTCTCGCGAAGATCGTCCTGAATATGGGCATGGGAGAGGCGGTCGCCAACGCCAAGATTCTGGATACGGCGGTGGAAGAGCTGAGGGCGATTGCCGGGCAAAAGCCGGTGATTACAAAAGCCAAGAAGTCGATTGCCAGTTTCAAGTTGCGGCAGGGCATGCCCATCGGAGTAATGGTCACTCTGCGCGGCGCGCATATGTACGAGTTCTTTGATCGGTTGGTATCGGTGGCCTTGCCGCGCGTGAGAGACTTTCGCGGCGTCTCGCCGAAAGCATTCGATGGACGCGGCAACTACACAGTGGGAATTCGCGAACAGTTGATCTTTCCGGAGATCGATTTCAATAAGGTCGACAAGCTGCGCGGGTTGAACATTTCGATAGTGACTACGGCGCGCGACGACGACCAGGCCCGCGCGCTGCTGAAAGCTTTGGGAATGCCGTTCAGGCAATGAAGCAGAGGTCAGAGACCGGAGATCAGAGGTCGGAAGCTCTGCCTGGTAAAATCTGACATCTGATCTCGGACCTCTGATATCTGAATTGATATGGCAAAGAAATCATTAATCGCGAAAGCGAATCGCACACCGAAATTTTCGTCCCGGGCCTACACCCGTTGTAAAAGGTGCGGCCGCCCGCGCGCTTATTTGCGCAAGTTTCATTTGTGCCGGATTTGCTTTCGCGAGTTGGCGCTGCAGGGACAGATTCCCGGCGTGGTGAAATCCAGTTGGTAGAGGTAATTTGCGATTTTAGATTTTAGATTTGCGATTTGAAATGCTCGTCCCGAGTTTCTTTCAATCGCAAATCGGCAATCAAAAATCTGAAATCGCTTTACGGAGTAAAGCATGACTGATCCTATTGCCGACATGTTGGCGCGAATTCGGAATGCCGTTTCCGCCAAACACTCGCGCGTCGATATTCCGGCGTCGAAATTGAAGCTGGAAATCGCCCGCATCCTTAAAGAGGAAGGCTACATCAATAACTTCGTCGTCAAAGGCGAAGGCCCGAAGAAGGTAGTCCGCATTTTTCTCCGCTACGACGCACGGGGTACTTCGTCGATCACTTATCTGGCGCGAGTGTCGCGGCCGGGCAGGCGTGTTTATGTCGGCTCGGGTCAGATTCCGCGAGTGCTGGGCGGTTATGGCGTGAATATTGTTTCGACTTCGCGAGGATTGATGAGCGGCAAGACGGCGCGGAAGGAAAATGTCGGCGGAGAGCTGCTGGCTGAAATCTATTAACAGTGCCGATTGCCAATTGCCGATTTGCGAATGAGACGCTCTTTCAATCGGCAATCCGAAATCGGAAATTGGAAGCGAAATTATGTCTCGTATTGGAAAAAAACCGATTGCGATTCCCAAAGGCGTCACGGTAGCTATTCATCCCAGCGAACTTGAGGTAAAGGGAACGAAGGGCGTGCTCAAGACTCCCGTTCCCGAAGGGATTTCTTTCAAGCTCGAGGGTGAGGATCTGGTGGCTGAGCGGACCTCGAACGACCTGGCGGCCCTTCATGGATTGGCGCGCGCGCTGGCGAATAACGCGATTCAGGGAGTCACCGAAGGCTTTTCCAGACAGATGGATGTGGTCGGCGTTGGTTACAAGGCCGACGTGCAGGGACGCAAGATTGTGTTTGCCCTGGGTTACTCGCATCCGATTGAGTTTCCGCTGCCGGAGGGCATCGAAGCCAAAGCCGAACGCATGACGACCAAGGGAAGTATTCAGCAATATCAAACGACACTGACGGTTTCCGGAATAGACAAACAGAGACTCGGGCAGGTGTGCGCAGACATGCATAAACTGCGAAAGCCGGATGCCTACAAGGGCAAGGGCGTGCGTTATGCCGATGTGCCGCTCAAATTGAAGCCGGGCAAGACGGGTAAATAGCATTTGCGATTTTTGATTGCCAATTGCCGATTGAAGTCTCCCTGTAATTAGAATTGGCAATCGGAAATTGGCAATCGGCGATGGAATAAAATGGGCAAGAGAATCAGAGCAGAAGTTCGCAACGCGGTTCACCGCCGCATCCGGCGCAAAGTTCGTGGTACGACTGCACGTCCGCGGTTGGCGGTCTATCGCAGCTTGAATCACATTTACGCGCAGGTAATCGATGACGAGAAGGCACAGACCATCGCGGCCGCGTCCACTACGGAAAAGTCTTTAGAGGCCAAGACTGGTGGCAATATCGACGCGGCGAAGCTCGTGGGAAAGACCATCGCCGAACGAGCCCTGGCCGCCGGCGTTGACCGGGTGGTTTTCGATCGCGGCGGCTATCTCTATCACGGCCGGGTCCGGGCTTTAACTGATGCGGCGCGCGCCGCCGGACTTAACAAAGACGAGGTCGTTGAGACAGAAGCAGTAAATGCTGAAGCAGCCGGCCCGGAAGCATCCGGCGCCGATGAAGCTGAAGCGAAACCAAAGCGTTCCAAAGCCAAGAAGGCTAAGGAAGCGACCGTGAAAGAAGAGAAATGAGACAACCCAGGCAGCGAATATTAGCTCAAGGACTTGACCTGAAAGATCAGGTCATCTCGATCAACCGGGTAACCAAGGTTGTGAAGGGCGGAAAGAATCTGTCGTTCGCGGCACTGGTTGTCGTTGGAGATGAATCTGGCCACGTCGGCTTTGGCACCGGTAAAGCGCGCGAAGTGCCACTGGCGATCAAGAAAGCCGTCGAAGCGGCGAAGAAGAGTTTGATTCGAGTGCCGCTGATCGAAAACACGCTGCCGCACCAGTTAATCGGAAAGTTCGGAGCTGGCCGCGTCATGATGAAACCGGCGTCGCCCGGGACGGGCGTGATTGCCGGAGGCGCCGTGCGCGCCGTGATGCGAGCTGCGGGTGTCCATGACGTGCGCACCAAAGTGCTCGGCTCAACTAATCCGCATAACGTCGTGCGCGCGACCTTTGATGGTTTGCTGAAGATGAAGGATCCTTTCGAAGTGGCGCGCTTGCGCGGCAAACAGGTTGAAGAACTTTAATTTCAACGGATCGCGTTGCGAGTAACGATATGCCCAGGAAAGAAAAAAACACGACCGCCGAGCCGGCCAAAATTCGGATCCAGTATTACCGTAGTACGATTGCGTGCCCGGTGAAACAAAAAGAGATCGTGCGCAGCCTCGGGTTGACGAAGCTGAACCAAATCGTGGAGCGTCCGGACACGGCGTCGATGCGGGGTGCGGTTTCGAAGGTGCCGCACCTGATAAGAATTATTGAATAGGGAGAGGGAGGATCATTTTCCATTTTCCATTTTCCATTTGACATTTATCAATGATCGTTTAAAACAACGGTCTCCCGGGACCGCTGTTCAAATGGCGGATGATAAATGTCGAATGACAAATGGAAAATGATTGTGAGCAAGCCATGGCACTCAGTCTTAATAATCTACATCCGGCCAAAGGTTCAACCCACCGGAAGAAGCGTCTCGGTCGAGGGCCGGGCACCGGTCTGGGCAAGACTTCCGGCCGCGGTGAAAAAGGACAGAAGTCGCGTTCCGGCTATTCAATGAAGATCGGTTTCGAAGGCGGCCAGATGCCTCTGCATCGCCGTCTGCCCAAACGCGGCTTTACCAATATCTTCAAGAAGAAGTGGATTGAAGTCAGCCTGGCAGCTTTGGAAAAGCAGTTTGCGGCAGACGATGAAGTAACCCCTGAAGTTATGCACCATCGCGGGATCATCAAGAAAGCCAAACACGATATCGTAGTCCTCGGCAATGGCGAGGTTTCCAAGTCGCTGAAAGTCTCGGCGCACCGCTTTACCAGGAGCGCGCGCGAGAAGATTGAAAAGGCCGGCGGCACTGTTACCGTTATTGGCTCTTAGTTGCACAGACTTCAGTCTGCGCTGATCATTCAGATCACAGACTGAAGTCTGTGCCACTTTTATTATGGAAAAGTTTCTAGCTGCCGTTCGTAATATGTTCAGTGTGCCGGATCTGCGCAGGCGGATTCTGTTCACGCTGGGCATTCTGGCGATCTATCGCCTCGGTGCGCACGTTTCCGCTCCCGGCATCAACAAGGCCCGTCTGGATCTGGTTTGGAAAGATGTCAGTGGGACTTTATTGGGCGTGCTCGATCTTTTTTCAGGCGGAAACTTCCGTTTGATTTCGGTCTTCGCGTTGGGCGTTACTCCCTACATCACCTCCTCGATCATTCTGCAATTAATGACGGTAGTCTCGCCGCAATTGAAGAAGTTGCAGGAAGAGGGCGAGATGGGCCGGCAGAAGATCAATCAGTGGACTCGTTATCTGACGGTGGCCCTGGGAGGTCTGCAGACTACGTTCGTGGCCCACTGGCTGCAAATCAATGGCGTAGGCGCAAACACCTGGGGCTTTCTGTTTACGACCGTGCTGACATTGACGACCGGCACTATCTTTGTGATGTGGCTCGGTGAGCAGATTACCGAGCGCGGCGTGGGGAATGGAATTTCCCTGCTGATTTTTGCCGGCATTGTGATTGGACTCCCGCGCGGCGTGCAGCAGGTCACGGGCCGCGTCAGCGGTGGCGACACGCTGGAGATTCTGGGCGTCATCGCGCTGGTGCTGGCGCTGGTGGCGATTATTGCTTTCATCGTGTTTGTGGAAGCGGCCCGGCGAAAGATCCCCGTCAGCTATGCCAAGCGCCACGTCGGACGTCAATTAGTGGGCGGCCAACAAACGACGATGCCTTTAAAGTTGAATATGGGCGGTGTGATTCCGGTGATTTTCGCGTCGTCGGTTTTGTCCATGCCGCAGAGTTTGTTCTCGGCCTTTCCGCCGAAAACCCCGGGCAGTTGGTATGCGAAGATATTTACTTTTTTCCAGGTGTTTCACGCTGGAGATCCCTACTACGAACTCATCTTTCTGACGCTGATTATCTTCTTCACTTTTTTCTATGTGTCGATCGTTTTCAACGTCGAAGAGGTCGCCGATAACCTGCGCAAGCACGGCGGGTTCATGCCGGGGATTCGACCCGGACGGGCCACGGCTGAATACCTGAACACGATTCTGACGCGACTGACTACGGTCGGCGCCATTTATCTGGCGATGGTGGCGTTCTTCCCGCAATTCATGCTGAGCGGATTCAAAGTGGCGCGCCTGCCGCTCATCGGCACCTTTCTGGATTCATTTGTCAGCACCACTCCGGGTTTCCAATGGATTCCCACCGGCATGGGTTATCAGTTTTATTTTGGCGGCACATCGCTGCTGATTCTGGTAGGCGTTGCGATGGATACCGTGTCGCAAATCGAAGCACAATTGGTGATGCGTAACTACGAGGGCTTCCTGGGCAGTGGTGGAAGACTGCGCGGTCGCAGGGCCTGAAATGCATTTTCGCTTGCCGAATTCCTATTGCCAATTGAAATCGTTCAAGACGATTACGGTCCAGTCGGAAGTTGGTACTCGGCAATCGGCAATTCTCTATGTCCAAGATCATCGTTTTGATGGGCGCGCCGGGTGCCGGCAAAGGCACGCAGGCGCGCTTGCTGCAGCAGCGCCTGGGGTTGCCGCAGATTTCCACCGGCGACATGTTTCGCGCTTTGGCCGAGACGCAAAGTCCGCTGGCTGAAGAAGTGCGCGTAATCCAGCAGGCGGGAAAGCTGATCCCTGACGAACTGGTAATTCGCGTGGTCGAGGATCGGACGGCGAAGGAGGATTGTCGTAGAGGTTTCATCCTCGACGGATTTCCTCGGACCGCGGCACAGGCCGAAATGCTCGAGGCTTTGGCCTCGCGGCAGCGAAAAAAGCTGAGCGCGATTCTCATTGACGTTCCGCTGGAACTCCTGGAAAAGCGCATGACCGGAAGGCGTAGTTGTCCGATCTGCGGAGAGATTTACAACCTGTACTTCAGGCCGCCGAAAGATGACAACAAATGCGATCGTCATCCTGAAGTCACGTTGATCCAGCGCGCGGATGACCGCCAGGAAAAAGTTCGGGTGCGCCTCGAAACCTATCAGCGAGAGACTGCGCCGCTGCTGGATTATTATCAGCGGACCGGACGCCTGCACCGGGTAGACGGTACCCGCTCGCCGGAAGAGATTTACGGTGACATTGAGAAGATTTTGAATCATGAAGTGGTGCGAACGAGTCTGGTTGGTTAGGTATCTGCGTTAACGGCGATGATTATTGGAAAGTCGCAAAAAGAAATTGAAAAGATGCGGGCGTCGGGCCAGCTCGTGGGACAAGTGCTGCGACATTTGAGCGCGATGGTCGAGCCCGGTCTGGCCACAATTGAAGTCGACGCGGCGGCCGAGAAAATGATCAAGGACGCGGGCGCTTTGCCGACGTTCAAGGGCTATAACGGATTTCCATTTTCAATTTGTGCCTCGGTCAACGAACAGGTTGTGCATGGCTTTCCATCGAGTTATGAGTTGCAGGAAGGCGACATTTTTTCGATTGATGTTGGAGTTACCCTCGACGGTTTTGTAGGGGACACGGCAGCGACGATTCCGGTCGGGAAGGTTAGCGAGGATCGTTTGAAATTAATTAAGGTTACCGAGGAATGTCTCCAGCTGGCGATCGAAGAATGCCGGGCTGGAAACCACCTGGGGGACATTGGCTGGGCGGTCCAGTCTCATGCGGAAGCGCACGGTTATTCCGTGGTGCGGGACTACGTTGGTCACGGTATCGGGCGCCGCATGCACGAAGATCCTCAGATTCCTAATTACGGAAAGCCTGGTAAAGGCCCGAAAATTAAGAACGGTTATGTCTTTGCGGTCGAGCCCATGATTAACCTGGGCGTGCAGCAGACAAAAACTTTGAAGGACGGCTGGACTGTGGTCACGATTGACGGTCAGGCGAGCGCGCACGCTGAGCATACGATCGCAATTACTGAGCAGGGGCCGGAAGTATTGACGCTGGTGAGAGCGAGTGCCCCGTCGCAGGTTCAATTGGCGAGCGTCTCCTGAATTCGCTCGGTTTGGCGATTGCGTGAGGGCCATGCTACCATGTGCAGTTTGCCAGCGTAGGAAATAGCGCTCCTGTGTCTGTATGGCGAAGGAAGAGGCGATAGAGGTCATGGCTAAAGTCCTCGAAACCTTGCCGAACGCAATGTTTCGTGTGGAACTTGAGGAGACCCAGCACCAGGTGCTGGCGCACGTGTCAGGCAAGATGCGTAAGCATTTCATCAGGATTCTTCCGGGTGATCGGGTGTTGGTGGAGTTGTCGCCCTACGATTTGAATCGCGGTCGCATAACTTACCGGTATAAATGAGATCGAGAGTGTGTAATGAAGGTACGTTCGTCCGTCAAAAAGATTTGTGATAAGTGTAAGGTGATTCACCGCAAGGGTGTAGTGCGTGTGATCTGTGTCAACCCAAAGCATAAGCAGCGACAGAAATGACTAACCGCAAGCCTGCTCATGGTAATGCAGGTCTGCGATTGTCGGGAGAAAAGAAATAGATGGCTCGTGTTGCAGGCATAGATCTTCCGCCCAATAAGCGCGCAGAGATCGGCCTTACATACATTTACGGAATCGGCAGATCTCGTTCGACGTCGATTCTCAATGAGGCACAGGTAAATCGCGACATTAAGATCAGGGATCTGAGCGAAGAAGATCTGAGCCGCATTCGTGCGGTGATTGACGCTCAGGGTGAGATCGAAGGTGATCTGCGCAAGCGCGTGCAGATGGACATCAAGCGTTTGATGGACATTGGCGCCTACCGTGGATTGCGACATCGGCGCGGTCTGCCAGTGCGCGGGCAGCGCACGCACACTAACGCGCGTACTCGCAAAGGGCCGCGACGCGCCACGATCGCGAAGAAGAAGGCGCCGGGCAAGAAGTAATCTCATATGGCAAAAGCAACCACCGCTGGCAAGAAGAAGGTCTTTCGCAAGAAAGAGAAGAAGAACATTCCCGTTGGGGTCGCCTACATCGCGGCAACGTTCAATAACACGATGATCTCGATCACCGATCTCGAAGGCAACTTGATCGCGCAGTCGTCCTCAGGCGCTCGCGGGTTTCGCGGTTCGCGCAAGGGCACGCCCTTCGCCGCTCAGCAGGCGGCTTACGAGGCGGCCAAGAGAGCCACGGAAGCTGGGATGCAGCAGTGCGAGGTGCGCGTGAAGGGTCCGGGCGGCGGCCGCGAGTCGGCAATTCGGGCGATCAATAACGCCGGGATTCGTGTTACCGCGATCCGCGATATCACGCCGATTCCGCACAACGGATGTAGACCGCCCAAGCGGCGCAGAGTTTAGAGTATTGCCGATTTGCGATTGCCGATTTCCAATTGGCAATCGACAGTTGGAATTGACAATGTATTGACCTAAAGGATGAAGGGCTCCGGCTCTTATTTCGGACTTCAGATCTCAAATTTGAGATTTCAAATGCGAGAGTTCAGGTTCTGAAATATCGAAGACGCGGCCTGTAAACTTTTCCGTCTGTAGTTAGACTGGAGGCAGAAACTTTTGGCTAGGTATAGAGATGCGGTGTGCCG
>WNFO01002381.1_pt1 | contig 15484 bp, 22 predicted proteins | sample 5400251 | NCBI WGS metagenome assembly WNFO01 (sample SAMN13153354, study PRJNA577476) | soil metagenome | isolation source: 100 cm saprolite under Madrone tree | place: USA:California | collected 2016-06-14 | reverse complement strand
CCAGTCCTTTCGACAAAATGCGAAATGTGTCTTTTCGAAGACCTATGCCTCGCATACGTACACCCTCTCTCACACGGACACTTTCCCCGTCATCATCTTCATCGAATTCCACCCCTCATACTAGCGAGTCCCCTGAACCGGCGCAAATGGACAGTGCTCCATCGCTCAACGTGCTCTCAATCCCCCCTCCGCCAGAGGGCCTTGATGACGGCGAACACACGTCTCTAAGCAATTTGTCAGCTCCTAGCGATGCCTCCGATCCGCAGGACCTGGAGCAAGATCTGGAGCAGGCGCTAAATGACGGACATTATTCCGCAGAAGAAATGGAGCTAGTCCAAAGCGTCACGAGTTCAGTTGAACCTCAAGAGGAACCGAGTCCCACCTTTTCTTCTGAAGAACCAACAGCTCAGCCCCGTTTCCCCTCCACCACGCCTCATGTATCAATTAATCGCGCGGAGTCACAGTCTCCTCAGATGCTCTCAGTGGCACAATCTTCTCCAGCACCCTCTGTCATGTTTACACCAACGCCTGCTTTCCCACCTCGTCCTCGACCACGTTTCTTCGTTCCGGGCCTGCCAGCGACACCAGCAATTGCAGAACGCAGTGAAGTCGACAATAAGGATCTGATTACCCCCTACGCGCGACGTCGCTCATTCCTCATAGACGTTATCAACTCCACTGCGCGACCGCGATTCGTACAGCCTACCCCACATCCCCCTCGCACAGCTTACCCGACTGTACTCGATGAGGAGGGCGATTCTACGTCACCGGATTCATCTGGCCAGCCCAGTGGCAAGAAGCCCTCAGCTGAGCAATCACTGACTTCGGATACTACCATCAAGCCCTTCAATGCTGCTTTCGATAGTTTCACACCTGGTCCACGACAGCGGACGCGTACCACGGGCCGTCTTTCTCACCCGCTCTCGAGAGGCTGGACTGCGTCGGCGTCTGAGTCTGAGGACGTTGGCGGGGGCGCGTCTCTCGCTAGCACCCCATCTTCACACGATCTCACTGCGCATCCCCGTGCCAACGCCTCCTTTGACCATGTTATGGGCCTGGGTGCTGGCGGACACGGCGTTGGCCGCTTCAACGCCGGGAAGCTAAATGCGTACCTACATGGCCTCAATCGGCGTCTGCAAGAAGAAAGCGAAAGCTTATCGGGCCAAGTAGGGATCCTACACAAGGAGAATATTACTCTTGCTGAGGCAAATGCCGCCTTACAAGAGGAGGTGGAGCGACTTCAACAGCAGGCGTTGACTAGCGGCACAGGTAGTCGACGGTCGAGCATGGGTCGCCGTTTGAGCGACATTGGATCAACGTTGGGTGAGGTGAAGGAAGATGCGGGTGGAGAAGGGTGGGTGGAGGACAAGATGGAGATGGAAAGAGAGCTTGATGCGCTTGGCGCGGAGTTGCATGATTGTCGTCGGGAGCGAGAAGAAGCAACTGCCTCACTCGAAGTGGAACGCGCTGAACGGTCAAGAGACAAGGAACGCTGGCGTGAACGAATGGGCGAGGTCGAACACGGCGTCGAAACCATTATCCATGATCTGGAGGCCAAACTTGAGAAAGCGGACGCTGCTTCCTCTGAGAAGGATAGGTTACTCAATGAGCTGGAACAGGCGTTGAAGCGTGTCGAGGAAGAAGCCGAGATTGCACGGACCAGAGCCGAAAGCGCGGAGAAGACGCTAGAAAGCCACGGTGAACTAGGTGGCAAGCTTCTCGAGGCGAATGGGAAGCTAGCCAAGAACACTGTAGCGCTCCATGACCTGCAATCTCAGGTGGAGCAACTTGAGGATGAAATGGCTGAAGCTGACCAGCGCCTTCAAGGCGAGCAATTGCGCGCCAAAAAGCTCCAGGATGATCTTGATTCCAAGGACGCGGGGTTGAAGGATCTGGAACGCAAACGCTCTGCACAGGAGGCCAAGCTACAAGAATGTGTCCGCGAGCTACAGGATGCCAAGGCTTATATCATGGAGCTTGAGACAGACGCTGGCTTGGCTCTTGATCATATCGAAGCTTTACAGCAAGAGATCCAAGACGACCGCGCCGTCGCCGCGATCAAGCAGGAGAGTGAGCGCAATGGCGAGCTCGTGACGCAGCTAGAGTGTGCATTGGACGCCGCAGAACAAAAAATGCGTGCTGATGAGGAGGCCCTCACCGAGTTGCGGAGCAGAATCGCGACCCTCGAGCGCGAGCGAGAGCGTGATCGTGCAGAGAAGTCACGCACCGTCGAACGTAACGCCGAGCTAGAAGAGGCGGAGGATCAAATCGAGGCCCTCGAGCGGGAGCTCGACAATGCCCACCGTGAGGTCAGCCGTCTAAATGGTGAGCTCGCTCAGTCTCCCGCACGCAAAGCACTCGACCGGGCGCGCGACGCGAAGATCGAGCTTTTGGAGAAGGAGAAAGAGGACCTGCAGGAACTCCTTAATAGTCTCAAACATGAGGGCGCGGGTTGGAGCACGCCAGGCAGGTTCAGTGATGCGAGCGGTATCTCACAAATCCATCGCCAAATGCTCAATATGACATTGAAGACGCCTAAAACCCCAGGTGCTCCCTTAAGAGATGTGAGCATTTCTTGCCATCGAATTCTCCGGTCTACTCACTCCTGGAGTTCTATTCTAGATGTCATGGCTGCGCATGTCACCTTCAGACCCTTCTGTAGCACCTTACATTGCGGAAATCCAACGCTTGGAAAGGGAACTCGGCCGGGCGAACGAGAGCATAGATGAAAAGCTCGATCGACTTGAAAACGCCGGGTTCGGGAACGTGGAACTCGAGATGCGCCTCAATGACGAACGTGCAAAAATTGCTGCGCTTGAGGAGGATGTCGCGCGTCTTGACCGCCGCGAGGAACGCCGACTCCGTCGCCTGGCGAAAGCGAAATGCCCCCGTTGTCGACAGATCGTGGACTTGCGCAGCTTGAACCGTGCAGGAGATGGAGATGAAAGGTGAGATGACTTGCACAACTGAGCTCGGAAAGTTTAGGGCTGACGTGTCAAACTGTTGAACAACAGCACCATAGACTTCTCCATTTTAAGTTACGCTTCGGAATCGACGCCGACAAGGACTTCCGAGTCCCTCAAGGAGGGTGTGAAGACGGTAAATAGAGAGCTAACATCGATGAAGAATGAGTGGGACAAAGAACGGAGGATGCTCCTCGGGGATAATGCCGTTCTCAAGGACGCTGCGAATCGTCTTAACCTCCAGATGCAAGACGCCAAAGAGCAAGCCGAGAAAAAAGAACGCCGGCAAGAGAAGGAGAGAAATGGCGTTATCGATGTATGGGACTTCATTTCTCCGGGAAAATGCCTCTCTAATTCAGTCGAATTTATAGGAACTGGACGACGCGAAACAGATAATAGCAGATCTGGAAGAGGACCTCAAAGCCGAGCGCTCCCGTTTGCGGGTCCTTACAGTTGAGCAGACCCATGTTGAGAGGGAGAAGGAAAATGTCTTGCTCCAATTGAGGAGAACCGAGTCCGATATGGAAGATGTGAAGTTCCAGTTACAACGTGTCAAGCGCAACAACAATGAGCTAGAGGGCGAACTGCGTGGTGCGTGATGTTATCTATCTTACACCGATCCTTCGTAAATTACCGTCGACAGCAAACGCTACTGCGGAGCAGAAAGCGCGCCTTCTGGAAGTCAAAGCCGAGGAAAACGCAGAGACAACCAACCACTTGAGACACGAGCGCTCTCTTCTCGCAGCGGAACACAAGAAATTACAGCAACGCTTCAAGAAAGCCTTGGAGGTATGTACCGTTGGCTCATGTCAAAAGGCAGATAAAGTTGAGCGTTGTTGTACAGCAAATGGAGAAGCTGAGGGAAGAACAACGAGTATCTCAGAAATCTCACAATGGCAGGCGTCACGCACTTGACATGCAGAAGCTCGAGATTGAGGAGCTCAAAGGGGCGCTTGCTGACCATGCCGACGCATTGCAAGCCACAGAAGCAGCGCACATCCGAGTGGCGACTGCTCAAGCCCGAGAACGTGAACAAGACGTCGTGGTGGCGTCACTCGAGGCAGACCTCACCCGCGTACGGCGCAGTGCAGAAACTCTCGGACGAGACTTACGCACCGAGCGGAAACGACGGGAGGAGGAGAATGCGAGGCGCGATGCGGAACGCAAAGTGGAGAGGGGCCGTGCGCGTAAGGAGGTCGAAGAGACGAGAAAGGAGCTGGAGAAGGTGTTGCGTGAAAAGAAGCAGGTGGGAACGGAGCTTAGGCTGGTGCATGAGCGACTTGACCTGCTTGTGGGAGAGAAGAGAGCCTGGGACCGACACGTTTGTACCAGGTGAGTCGGCGCCTCGTCACTGACCCGGGTCGACCTGACCACGGATCAAAGTAGCGATTCCACGCAGCTCTCGGCACTGCGCAGCCAACACCGGCTCGAGTGCAAGGGACTCATCGTCCAGATACATTATCTGAAGGCCAAGTTCACAAGGGAGAACACACTACGAATGGGCCTGGGCTACCAAAAGCAATACCTCTTGGTTCTTCTGAGTCGGCGAGAGCGCAGGTAAGCATTAGCGAACCATTTGGCAGAGCGGGCTATTAGATGATAATACGAATCTGCATGCAGCGAGGAGCATATTCTAGCTATGATAGCAAAGATCACGTCCCCAATTCCCGGACCATCATCGCACACGCACAGGCTACGGCGAAGGACTCTTCGGGTGGTTGTGCGGGGTGTGGTGTTTATCCAGCGCCTGAAGTACGTGTCTTTGTTCTTGATCTCCTATAATCTCCTCATCGCGGATGGAAAAGGCGGGCAAGCGAACTTTGGCGCGCCCAATGTGGGCCGAAACCTGCCATCAGAGCTGCGCTCGAAGATGTGCGTCGTCGACGTCGAAGGAAGCAACAGACAAGACCGTTATAGTAGATTGCTTGTCCGCAGCATGATATCCTATCATTATTTTAGTTGGTTAAAACACTCTTGTATTATTGCGCACGGTAGTACTGCCCCATATGTAACTTATGTATAACAAGCTTTACGTGAGGTTACAGTGCCTTTGCTCGCTACTGCACCGAGTCACATCTCTACCATGTCCCCATCTCTCGATTCCTTACAGACGCTGCACACTGAGAACCCTCCGCAAGAATCCAATCCGTGGAGCGACGAGCTGGCGCCCCCTTTGGTAGTGCAGCCGCTCCACACCCCAAGCCCAGACGTGCTTGAGGACGTAGTGTCAGGGGGAATGAAATCCGACGAAGATTGCACACCCGAAGGCAACTCTCACGTATCTGCAGACACCCTCGACACATTCGATCCATTAGCGCACCACGAGGAACAGAGTGCCCGCGAGGCCTGGGCAAATGCGGAAGGCCACCCACCACCTATACCTCCGCCGAAGCAGGAGCCTCTACCCCAAGAGCGAGAATCCGGAACCTCAGGCTCGACCTCGACCTTTCCCTCCTTCTCCTCATTCGCTCGTTCCTTTGCGCTCCCCTCCCTTCCCAACATGAACATGTCCCTAGTCGTGGGGTCAAGAGCGCGGCCGCAATCTTTAGATACGGCAACGCTCATGCCGACCCCCGTACATTCAGCGACGTTTGCATCGCAACAGGATACTGAGACTTCAGCCCGCGGGTCTCCCAAGTCGGATTCCGCAACGCTGTTTCCTCATGCAGTGCAGAGCGCTCTTCGGAGAGAAAACCCTTCACAGGAGCGCAGTGCCGGGGCTAAGGATAAGGACCCAGCGTTTGACTTTCAGAAGTTCCTAGATCAGATGAAGTCTAAGAGCGCCGAACCCGTCCCTCGTTACCTGCGATCGTGCGTTCTGTTCCATCTGCTTTTTAACCCCGGCATCATGTCTTGCATGACAGATTTTTGAATAACTTTGTCAAACGTACCTTTACGGTCACGGACCAAGTCAAGCTGATCAACGATTTCCTCAGCGTGGGGATCTACTCCTTGAAGCATTTGCTACTGGACTTATCCTATGAGTGTGTAGTTCGTCTTTGAGAAGATGCGTGAAACGGATGTCTGGAAGTCTGCTTCGGATGCGGAATTCGACAACGCGATGGAGGGCATGGAAAAGCTCGTAATGAATCGATTGTATGACGTGTATGGGGCTTCAACTCTCTTATCTATGCCGTCTCCTCACATGTTGTTTCAGTACGTTTACACCCCAGATGGCACGTTCCAGTCCTCCACGACCAATAACGACTGATGATTTGGAGCGCGATCGGGTTTTATCGCAACGAACAGCGCTCTTCGGGTGGATACAACCTGCGCACCTTGACGTTCCTACAGCAGAAGGAACAAATGGTTTCTTGTTATTCGCGCAGCAAGGTTGATCTCGCATTACGTTCGCTCTGTGATGCGTTTAACCGACTGACTGTACCATAGAACTAGTAAAAATTAATCACTATAAAGCCCCTCGAGACAAGCTGATCTGCATCCTGAATTGCTGCAAAGTCATTTTTGGTCTGCTCTTCTCTACTCCATGCTATATCTCTCATATAACGGCGGAAATGGCTACAGGTCTAATACGACACCTCAACTCAGAGGAGAGTGCAGACACTTTTGTCCCTATATTAATATATGTTGTTCTCAAGGCTAACCCCGAGAACTTGTTGTCGAACGTGGAGTAGGTCTACAGCTCACAGAAAGGATCGATCTACCTAACTTTCACAGGTTCATCAGTCGGTTTCGGAGCCCATCGAAGCTACAAAGTGAGGCCGGTTATTACTTGTCCAGTTTGGTATGTCTTTTCTATCTTTCGTTTGAAGATTTCCGCCAGGAATTTACGTCTTGGGTAGATGGGTGCGGTTTCATTTATTGAGACCATGGATCATACATCATTATCCAATATTACACAAGAGGAATTCGAGAAGTACGCACCGAAGCATATCACTTCTTCATTGCCTGAAACAGTAGTTGCAGGAACGTTGAGAATGCCGTCCAAGCACTCGCAGTCTCGCGATCGCAATCCCCACCACTCCAGTCGTCCTCATCTTCGTCAGGTTCATCTTCTCCTTCAGTTAAGCCGAACTCCACAGCCGCTCGCCCGCCCGCCCATCCCATTCCGGTACCAACTCTCACATCTTCACCATCTTCCTCAATGCACGCTGGCGAAGAACCCGCGACGCCACTTTCCCTCCCAAGCATGGACGCACGGCGGTTCCTCCAACGTACAGGAGATTCGCTTTCCAAACCACTGAACGTCATCGGCCGTATATTCAGCGACGCGCTGGATGGTGCCGAGGAGGCTCTGACAACACAATTCACCTCGCCTCAGACAGCCGCACATCCACCTCCAAGGTCCTCCCCGGTTGATCAATCAATGCCCCAGACTCCCTATAAACCCTGGGTGAGACGTGGGTCACCGTTGCAGCCGACTGCCCGACCACCCGGGTCACACGCGCTCGTTGACGACACGCCTACGCACCGACCAGCAGCCCAAACACAGACGTTGGCCGTAGCTCAGAACAGCTATCCTACTTCCAGGACTGGCACCCCTACTGCAGGATTGGATATCCCGGGTTTGCAAGCTGAGATTGACGCGGCACACACGCGCGCTGCAGATGCCGCGCGTGGGACGCTGATTCAGATCTTCCCAGCTGTCGACCAGGAAGTGATTGAATGGGTGCTTGAGGCGAACGAGGGCGATTTAGGACGGAGTATTGAGGCACTATTGGAGATCGGCGGTGGTGGCGGCGGCGGGAATTGAACAGCGTCACTGCTTATGATGTTCTCGAGACATGCATTGCCTCTTGAAACTTTTTGCCTCAGGGACGAGGATGTCAGTCACTGGATTTCGACTCTGTGCCCTAGGGAGGGCCCTCACATCCAGCGTCAGGCCGTCAATACGATATGTTACCATCCACTAATGACACTGATATATGAGGGAGTGTCCTGGCTACATAAGGCAGACTGCTTAACGGAATCGACATCTACTAGGTATGAGTTCTATAGTGTAAGGAAGGCTTCAATTTCCGGCCTCTCAGCGACTCGGACGTGGATTTTTGCAACAACCTCTCCTCCCTCAAAACAGGGCCGATTTTCACGAAACATAGTGCTGCGACGCGCTCTTTAGCACATTACTGGGCCGGGCCGATGCTAGAGCGGACCTTGCGCCGGGCCTCCGCGAGAACCAAATGCGAAAACAGTCGCCATGGCGCTGGCACAAATTCCCACTTGATCAGCATCAATGCGACATCTGTCCTTGACGGGAAGAAAAACCCCGGTGATAGCCACAGGTGTGACCGTGAGCGAATGTATTCAGATCAGTAATGCCACTTGCCACTTGTCTGGTAGTTCTACTGTACCCATATTATATCCCGATTTCCAGGTACAGAAGTTCTATCTCCTGGAGTAGACGCGCCATTACTGTACATTATGACTTTCAACCACAATGTTTGCAAGGGGTTGCAACAGCGGTTTGCTTGCTCCTCAAAGTCTCAGCTCCGGTGTATGACACCAGTGCTGTAACAATTAGCCTATGTAACATTTTGTGCTCATTGATTACGATACTAATCGTATGTGATCCACGCGTCAGATACTGTAATGAGTACAACAATATAAAAATATACCAAAGCGTCCACAGAGCCCCTCATCTAGAACGTCCCGTTCTGTGATCATGATCGATCATGCCTTGTCAGCCGCAGCTCTTGTAGCAGCTCTCATATCCCGTCCTTCGCATTGATCCTCAACCCACCGCTCAATGTCGTCCACTGCCTGGAAAGGCCGGGTCTTATAAGACATCAGGTATCCTTGCAAGCTTGCCATCGACAGCTCGCGTTCGGGTATCGGTGCAGCAAAATGTTCCGCGAGCCGTTCGATCCTTTTCTTTGACAGCTTTGGCGCGCGCTCTGAGTGTGTTGTGCCGTTGTACGTGGGTGGCTCGTCCGGTCCGCCGACGCTCTTTGATGATACAGGCGACGTGGGGTCCTCGGAGTCGCCCGTTGTCGGTGTGACATACCCAGAGTCGTTAGATGCCTCATCGTCCATCGTGGGCTCGTCGGCGGCGTCCGGGAAGTAGAAGCGCTTATACAACTCTCTCGCCTGATGTTGGCTGGCGAGACGGAACTCGACGTGGATGTCCATGCGGCCTGGACGGATGAGCGCAGGGTCAAGTGAATGATATCGGTTGGTTGTGGCAAAGAGTAGGCGACCTTCCTGTGCTGATATACCATCAAGGGCGTTGAGCAGTCCAGAGAGCGTGATTCGCGCGTCCTTAGCCTCGCTCGTAGTTCGACCGCGGTCCTGTCCTTGACGGTCATCAAGGTCGTCCTCCGGACTGGGGCGACGGTGTCGCTGACGACGGTGGCGGGGATCCTCGAGCTCTGTGCCAGTTGTGTCGCGATTAAGTCCGTGCGTGAAAGCGGCGTCAATGTCCTCCATTATCGCAATGCATTGCTCAGGAAGGGACGATATCAACGCGTTCAGGGAAGAGTCGTCAAGTCCTGATTTGGAAAGAGAGATTACGTATATGTCAAGTCCGAGCTCTCCAGCAAGGCTGTGAATGATCGAGGTCTTTCCAGAGCCAGGAGCACCATACAGGAGGTAGCCGCGGCGGAAAGGAATTCCTGAGGTGATTGTTTAGATGCCAGGGAATTAGGAATGATGGTAAGATAAGAGATGTACCTCGGTCAGCATACCAATGTCTACTCTTCATGAAGTCACGGGCATCTTCAAGGAGGAATTCCTTAATCCCATTATCAAGAATGATAGAGTTCAAAGGACGTTTGGAGCGTGAAGCGACAGGACTCCAATCATTTCCATATCTTGGAGGGAGACGATAAGGATAAATTGTTCTCGTTAATGTGAGAAGGATATCTGACTGACCCCTCACTAGCGGCATAAATATCGATCTTGTCGCTTCTTACGGACACCCACTTTCGCTTCGCCTCGAGAATCAGAGAGTCTAGGATAGAACGATCACGGGAAAGAATTCTGCAAGAAGTTTCAGGGATTGGATAATTGATAAACTGTAACACACTGACGTGATCTCCAAAGTCAATTTTTCCGTGTACCAACGAATGTCTTCCTTAGTCCGAGAGATAGTGATATATGTACCTTTATACCACATCCAATAGCTCGAGGTGTAAGATGGATGATATCGGACAGGTCGTGTCCGCCGTTGCAATTCCTCATCCTCAACATCGTCACCGTTACCACTGTCCACAGGGGAGGGATCGCTTGTGCTGACTGAAAAATCCCGGAACTGACGGAACTGAGGAAGAGAAGAGAGCCAGAACACCATCCATTCTAAGCTCTGGGTCAGTTTGGCGACCGGCAGGGGGAAAGAGTGATCACCAAACGAAATATCGTCACTTTCGAATGTCGCCGTTACGAAAAATTGATCCGTGAGACTCTTGCGCGAAGCCGAGAAAAGCCGCCGAAGAGTCTCGAAAGCACCACCAAGCACAATGAGCTTGACGTAGTCCTGGAGAGCAGCGAAAGAGTATATGAACGCGAGCAGAGAGGAAAAGCCTGTCGGCATCTTCAGAGGCGTAGCGGACACCGTCGCGTTCAAGTTTTGAGTTGCGTTCATCAACGTATCATTTTGAGATTGCATAGTCGTCCTCTCGATGCTGTCGTTGAACAGCGCAAGGAAAGGGAGAGCAACAGAAGTCAACTGGAAAAGCGAGCCCATGACTTGATGGTCAAGGCGGTCTGAGTAGGTTGAACTGAGACATTTGTCGCCAACATCTTATATACTGCGTGGACAATATGAGCGTCAGAATTCCGCAGTCAGGTGGTGAGGTACGAACCAAGAATGACTCGGGCCCGGGCCTTTCAGTTAGCGGAGCTATGCTGATTCGAAGCCCCGTCGTCGCAGTGCAAAACAGCCTTGAAGGTGGTACTTTTTTTTTTGGGAATCCGGATTTGTATTCCGCAGCGCGTACAACGTGGCACAGAGGCGGTCTCGAAAGGTATCTACGCGTTATGACTGGACATGTATGGGAAATTGATTAAGTGATGGCTGTAATGCGGTGGTTGTGCGTAGCCTTAGGGGTACGTGGGGTACGTAACACCTTATAAGCACCGGTGAAATGGACGTCGTGAAAGAAGTCAGGCTTGAGAGATGATCGAGGCACTAATTCTATCATGATGGTTGTTTTCACCGCCCTGCATGCTGTGTTTGGTGGGACGTGGCGGTACCGATGGCCGCTGCATTGCATACACCTGAAATGGAAATGCTCAAAGCACTTTACTCCCAAAGTGCCGTATAACACCAAACTCAATACTGACTCTCGGCTGGGTCCCGTCTCTCGGCTGCAGTGCGGCCCCACGTGTTCTTCTCGAGGGATAACCAAGTCTAAATGCCTCTCGCGTCCTTGGAACTTTCACAGGTTCTTTGTGAGAGTCCATTCACTGCTTGCGATACGTTGCCTGATCATTGCCGCGTAGACGATGACTCGTCGTACTTTTCCCTCGCGATGGCTCTCATCACCCTTTCCCCAATTCTCCTAATGGTAAGTGTGAAAGTGAAATTTGATGGTGCGGTGTCTGACTCCAATTAGCCGTCATATGCTGCCCTTGTCATCGTCACGCGCGAGATAACCGTCATCAACATGTGGGTTGGACAGTTCGGTTGCGAGGCATTCAACCTCGTCATAAAGCGAATAGTAAAGCAGGGACGTCCCCCAGGTACGCAATGACATCACAGACTGTCAAGTGCGTAGTAGATTTGACATTGCTCTCTGTCCTCAGGTAGCGTGGCCAATGGCTACGGCTTTCCCTCCTCCCATAGCCAGTACATGGGGTACTTTGCAACTTTCCTAATTCTGCATTTTCACTTTAGACATAAATTTGCCTCGAGCGGTTCTTCCGAGGCGACGGTTTTCCGAATCTTGGCATACATTGCCATCATTACATGGGCTGGTATAGTTGCCTTCTCGAGGTAATGATGTGTTTTTCTGGTTACATTCATTTATTCCTGACTTGCTCGGAGGTACCATCTATCCTATCATTCGGTCTCGCAGATACTTTGGGGAGCATGCATTGGCGTCAGCTTCGGCAGCAGTTTTTATCTCGTTGCGGAATTGATCCCAACTCGGAGCCCAAACTCTTTGCTTGGGAGAGTACGGACCTATATTTTAAGGAACCCGATATCCCAGTGGTTGCGAATACGAGATGGCTGGGCAGTATGGCAGGACGGTGGCTGGGAGGTTCAATGGCAGCTGTGGGACCAGTTGTGGAGAAAGCGGACGAAGTCCGCACAGCACAGGAATTAGCGCTATCACTGTAGTTAAGGTTCACCGGTTCACCGAGCAACTTTCATATGCGCTGTCTATTGACAATGATAAGATTTCCTACACTGCATAGACCGATGTCTATTTCCACCTCTGTTCCATCCTCGACTCGTATTTCTGTCTTTACTACAATCAAAGATTATAGACTGTGGAGGAATGAAGCTTTCGAGACCAAAAGATCTGTTGGATTCGTGCCCACTATGGGAGCTCTGCACGATGGCCACCTATCGCTCGGTATGTCGCATTCTGGCGTTCTGCGTACTGACAACCCCAATAGTTTAATCCCGTCCCAGTGAAGCGCTCACTCGCCGAAAATGACTTGACCGTGGTATCTATCTTTGTCAATCCAGCGCAGTTTGCGCCTCACGAAGACCTTGCAACATACCCACGTACCTTTCCGCAAGATATCTCTCTTCTCTCTGCGCTTGAGTACCAGCCAACGGACCCTCCTCATGCACCACACACGCCCTCTGCTGTATTTTTGCCCTCCGTAAAGGACATGTATCCCTCAGGAATCACCCAAGACATCACCCAACAGAAAGGCACATTCGTGGAGGTCAATGGATATGGGGAACAAATGGAAGGCCACAGCAGGCCAACGTTTTTCAGAGGGGTGGCCACTGTCGTCACGAAGTTGTTTAATATCATCCAAGTGCGTACTGTTTCCAAAGTCGTCATCTTTTTTGCGCATCGAGTGTTCAACGTCGAACGTCCTCAGCCAACGAATGCCTACTTTGGTCAGAAAGACATCCAGCAGGCACTCCTCCTGCGTCGCCTCGTCGGCGATCTGCACCTCTCCCATCCGACACCTGATCACCTGCACATCGTCCCCACTGCTCGTGGCGCCACAAACGGCCTTGCTCTCTCCTCGCGTAATGTATACCTCACCCCGGCCGAGCACCAACTTGCACCCGCGCTCTACGCGGCTCTCGAGGACGCAGCGCAGGCCTGGACAACTGGCGCAAGCAAACGGAAAACCGTGCAGTGCGCGCTTAAACGGCTGGGAGCGGCTAGAGATGAAGGAGAGAAACGTGGCGTCGAGATCAGGGTGGATTATGTTGAGATGAACGATCCGGGTACCTTTGAGGTTCTAGGGGATGAACGAGTACAGCGATCTGATGGCACACCAGTGATCCTCAGCGGGGCGGTATGGTTTGGACGGACGCGACTGATTGATAACATGATCTTAGGCAATCTAGAAGATATTATTGCAAACTAATTTCCTTGCTTTTGAGCACGTTTGGGGTCATACAGTATTGGCGTTTACGGGGTGCACAGATATTTTTTGGGGGGAGGGATCAAGCTATCAAGGATTAAGCAACTGTGACCATCGCGGAATCGAGGTCGGGTAAAACTGGAAGGTGCTGTTGTAACACATGTCGCGGTTCAACGTTCAACGTTCACCACATCTAGCCCTTTCCGACCATTCTCTTGAGATTCCACCCGTCGTTGCATATTGCCTACAACCTTTAGTCCACTGCCTGCATTGGCCCGAGTCCGCGGAGCACCGTTATGGTCATTTTTCTTACACCAATCTTCCTTGTTGTGGAGGCCCACGTCTTCACTTGACACATAGTATCCCACCGGCTCGGGTAAACCCAGATGGCTTATCAACTTACATTTAAGATCTTCAGGACCCTTTACCTTCGTATGTTCAGGCCGTCCAGGTGTCATTTCCAGATAGTCACGGTAGCGGTGGCATATCGGTGAATCCCGGCCGAGAATATATTTTTTCAGCGGTCCCGAGCTGTTGATGCATTTGTACCTCGAACTCGGGGTCATGGTCCTGTTGACTTTTCCCCCCCATGATGCGACCAGTCCTTATAGGCCTTATCCCTCGTCTTGACTTTTCACAGCTTCATTTCACCTTTTCTCTAGTGGACACAGATAAACGCCACGATTGATCAGCACGGCTACTCTCAATGTTATTCGGAGAAGGGGGGTACTAATCAGTTATTTCTTCTGTTGCAGCATGAGGGAAATGCGCTTCAGAAATGTGAAAATTGTACGACACGATTTTCACCTTTTTGAAGTGTATTTTCCTCGATCGAACGACACTAGAGAAGTAAAGACTCACTTCACTCCACTCATAAAGCGACTCCACCTCGTGTTGTTTGGCTCTTTTGTGGTGGACGTGCTTCATTGCGTACACATGAAGCACTAGACTACATAGTCTGATTGCAGCTACAGGCCACGTCACCTCTTCACCCAACCATCATCACTCTACGAGCCATGTCGTTCACCATCGAGACGTCCCGCTATCTCAACGGCATCATACGGCCCATCAAACTCAGTGGGCCATCAACCATCGTAGCCACCGTCTTCAAATCCGACCTCCTGCAAGGCCCAGTTGACGTCGATATCACCAAAACCTTCGTTGGTGTCATCACAGTCGAGCCATACAGTGGCATCCCATGGAGCTCGACGATGGCCCATCCAGACTACAAGATCATAGGTAGCCTCTTTACTGCTACGACCATCACCCGCCACACTCCAAGGACGAAGTTCGGAATACCAGTCATCGACACAAACCAGCATAGTCGTACTCTCATCCGACGCATCACGAAATCCGACGCCGAGCAACACAGCTACTGGCTGTACTTGGGGAAGACCATCGGCACCAACGCTCACTGCACCGTCGTCGTACCTCCCGACATCGTAGTACTGTAAGGACGTCGTATGCATTGCGTGCGGTCCACAGCCGAAAACCTTCGACGATGGTGCACTCGCACGTGCTCTTCACGACTCGGGCACGAACCTGTGTTTGTGGATTGGATGGGATGAGTGGATTCAGGTTTGTGTCATGTCCCCCATCCATTGTCTGTGTTTTGTGTCCCGTTGCTTGCCTTTCATATATTTGAGCCTTGCCTTTTGGCTTCCTAATCCCCATTGAGTCCCAGTTCTCTCTTGTGTTTTACAAAGACCTTATGGTCTGTTTAGATTGGCGAGCTTATTCCGTCTGCATAGATATTGTCCATGGGGCCTCGATCGATTTTATCGGTCATGAATTGCATTTTAACCACATTATGTTCCCTGTCGCGGTAGCTCTAACTTTGTTTGCATGCCAGTGGAAGGGTATGTGTAGATTTGTCAACCATGCCTGTTGCCCATATCATGAAGAATATTCATTTTCAAAAATGTGAGAATTGGACGACTTGAGCCCGAATCTTACACTTTTGGAATGCCTATTCTTCATTGATTGGATGAGAATGTATTGATCTGGATCTCTATACACTTGGTATTGCTTTTCGTACGGAACATAGTGCTGCATTAGGG
>WNFO01034443.1_pt1 | contig 15486 bp, 13 predicted proteins | sample 5400251 | NCBI WGS metagenome assembly WNFO01 (sample SAMN13153354, study PRJNA577476) | soil metagenome | isolation source: 100 cm saprolite under Madrone tree | place: USA:California | collected 2016-06-14 | reverse complement strand
GCTGCGATGATGGAGCTTATGGGCCCGGACGCCTCGGTGCTGAGGCGGCGCAGATCGATTTCATTGTCCTTGCGCGTGCGCCCGAGCACCTCATCGACGAGCAGCATCAGCTGCTGCGCATACTCGTGCAGTTCGCGCAGCCTGGGCTCCATCGCCACGATGCTTCCTTCGGTGGCGCTTTCAAGCAACATCTCGCTGTAACCGATGATGTGGTTCAGCGGCGTGTGCAGCTCGTGCCGCAGATGATTCAATGTTGTGCGATCGGTGGTCACACCCGAGGTCCCTGATTGAGCAAGGTCTCGATCTTCTCCAACAGCCGCGGTAAATCGATCGGCTTCGTGTCGAAGTCGTCACACCCCACGGCCAGGGCGTTATCGCGATCGCTGAGATTGGTGTGAGCGGTCAGCGCCACGATCGGAATATGGCGAGTCTCCGGCGCCGCCTTGAGTCGCCGCGTTGCCTCCAGACCATCGATCCCCGGCAAACTCACGTCCATCAGGATCAGCGCCGGCGCTTCGGCCTGAGCCATAGCGATGCCTGTTTCGCCATCGACGGCCGTCACGACCTGGTAGCCTCGCTTCTGCAAGCGCCGCGACAACATATCGCGGTTGAGCTCGTTGTCCTCGATCAGCAGGATCTTTTTCATACCCGGCGGCGTTACCTCGCGCCGCCTCCAGACGATAGCACACGAATCTTCTCGAGCAGGCGCGACATTACGATCGGCTTGGTGTCGAAATCATCGCAGCCCGCAGCGAGCGCCTTCTCACGGTCGCCGGTCATCGCATTGGCCGTCAAGGCGATGACGGGAATGTGCCGTGTCTGCTGTGCAGCCTTGAGCTGGCGCGTCGCCTCCCACCCATCAAGCACCGGCAGGCTCAGATCCATCAGAATCACATCCGGCCGCTCGATTGTGGCGAGTTGCACGCCACTGGCGCCGTCGCGCGCGATTACCACGGTATGCCCCTGGCGCTTGAGGCGGCTCTCCAGGACAAAGATATTGTCCTCATTATCCTCTACATACAGGATTTTCACGCCAGAACCCCCTTGACCTTCGCTTGTTGGCCGCGCTCGATCGACCGCGGCAGCATTCGGCCCAGTTCACGCAGCAGTTCACCCAGCTCCGAGGCGTTTTTCCGCATCACCCGCTCGACGTATCCGTTCAGCCGCTTTTGATCCTCGACGCTCAGGTCCTTGGCCGTTAGAACCAGCACCGGAATGTCGTGCCATTCCGGGCGCTGACGCATCTCGACCAGGAATTCGAACCCGTCCATCTCCGGCATCAGCAGGTCCAGTACGATTACGTCGGGACACGATTCGGCGAGATGGGCCAGCGCGAAGCGGCCATTGCTCGCCCCCTCGACCTGCCATTTCTCCTGCTCGAGCACGCGCCGCACGCTCTCGCGCATGATCTCATCGTCGTCCACCAGCAGCACCTTGCGTGCGATCGGACTGCTGATGTTTTGCAGCAGGCTTATGAGCCGCTCGCGGTCGATCGGCTTAGTCATGTATTCGGTCGCGCCGAGCGAGTAGCCGCGGCTGCGGTTGTCCTCGATGGTCACCAGCACCACCGGAATGTCTGCGAGCTGCGGATCGCCCTTGAGCGCCGCCAGCACCGTCCAGCCATCCAGGTCCGGCATATTGATGTCGAGCGTGATCGCTGCCGGGTGGAGTTCGTGCGCCAGTTGCAGGCCTTCCCGGCCCCCCGTCGCGGTGCGAACCACGAATCCCTCGCGCTCAAGATAGCGCGCCATCACCTCGCATACGGTCTGGTCGTCATCGATGACCAGGATCAGCGAGCCCTTGACCGCTTTCGGCGACTGCCGCTCAGGACGCACCCGGCGCATCAGCGGCGCCGGCTGGACCGACTCGATCCGGGCGGGCAGGCGGATCGTGAATGTCGAACCCTTGCCCAATTGGCTCTCGACGGTAATTTCACCGCCCATCATCTGGCAGAAACGGCGGCTGATCGCGAGGCCAAGTCCGGTGCCGCCATACTTGCGCGTGGTCGAGGGATCGGCCTGCACAAATTCCTGGAATAGCCGCCCCATCTGCTCGCACGACATCCCGATGCCGGTATCCGTGACGGCCATCGTAATCTCTTCGCTGCCCTTGCTCATGACTCGTGCCACATCGACCGTCACGCTGCCCTGCTCGGTGAACTTGTTTGCGTTGCTCACGAGATTGAGCAGCGCCTGGCGGATTCGGGTCTGGTCGGCATGCATCTCGCCGACATCCTGCGGACAGTGGACGATGATTTCGTTGCCGTTCTTCGTGGCCACGGGGCTGATCGTGGAGACTACGTCGTCGACCAGCGGCGCGATGGCGAAGGCCTCGACGTGCATGTCCATCCTGCCGGCTTCGATTTTCGACAGGTCCAGAATGTCGTTGATGAGTTCCAGCAGATGGTGCGCCGCCCGCAGTACGCGCTCCAGCGGTTCGAGCTCTTCTGCGCGCTTCAGGTCGCGCGCGTCTTCATGCAACATCTCCGTCAAGCCGATGATCGCATTCAGTGGCGTGCGCAGCTCGTGCGACATATTCGCCAGGAACTGCGATTTGAGCTTGCTCGCCTCCGCCAGCTGCTCACTCTTCGCCTGGCTTTCCTTGAACAGCCGGGCATTCTCGATGGCCATCACCGATTGCGAGGCCAGCGTTTGCAGCAGTTTCACGATCGAGGGCGCGAATTCGCCCGACACTTTGCGGCGGATCACCAAGGCGCCGGTCACGTGCTCGTCGCGCAACAGCGGTACCGCAACCACGGCGCGGATTCCGTCGTGCACCCAAAGGGTGCTTACCCTTTGGGATAACTCGACGTCCGTCACCTGAACTGGCGCGCGGTTTACCGCGCACATGCCCACCGGACCGTCCCCCAGGCCGATGCGCGAGCCGCGCAGTTTTTCGATCATTTCGTCGCTGACGCCAAAGTTTGCGCGCGGATCGAATACCCCATCGGCCTCGTCGAACTGGTAGAGGGTGCCCGAGTCCGCATCGGCCAGGCGCACTGAGCGGGCGATGACGGTTGCCAGCACCGTCTCGAGGTCAAGCGATGAACTCACCGCCTGGCCTACCTCGTTCAGCACCTGCAGTTCTGTCACCGAACGCATCAGCTCGCGCGTGCGGGCCTCGACCTCCGAGGTGCGCTCGGCAACACGTTGCTCCAGTCTGCGCTGATCCTCCTCTATCTCCAGTTGCGACCGACGCAACTTCTCGCTCATCATCCGCAGCGAGGCGAGCAGGTTCCCGAGATCGCGCTTCGGCAGCTGGTCCGCAGCTGCGGCGAATTCGCCTGCCGCGATGCGCCCGGCGAGATCCACGGCGGCATTGAGCGGTTCGGTAACACCAGTGATCATGCTGTAGATGAACCAAGCGGCAATCAGCAGCGTGAACAAGGTTGCAGCCGCTACGACTTTGCTCTGGCGCCGTGCTGAGTCGATTGCCTGCGAGATGGCTTCACTGCTTGCTTTCTCGTAGCTTTCCTCGAGCGTGCGAATTGCCTCGCGCGTCTGCCTGATCTGGGGCTGGAGCGCCAGCAGCCGCTCGACGGGCATGGCAACCGAGATCTGGCCCGAGAGGGCCTCCAGGCCTGCTGCGACGACCGCCGCGCCTTCATCCTTGTGGCGCAACGCGGCGGCCGACGACGCCGATTGCCGAAGCGCGTCATACGCGCGCTGGCCCAGGCTGCCCATATCCACGGCATCCGCGGCATGCGTCATGAAAGACTCGAAGCCGTCCTTGGTCGCCCGCGACAGGCCGTGGCGTACCACGACGCTCTCAACCGCAGCGGTGCGTCGCAGGTCAGAGACCGCCTGATAGAACAGCACCAGCGTGATCGGAGCGATGATGATCACGAACTGCGCAAAGATGCGCAGCTTCAATTGTTTGACTTTGATCATTGGGACGGTGCCCCCCGGGCGCCGAACAGCGTCTGGCATCCCCGCCAAACCCAACGACAATTTCTACGCGGTGCGCAGCGGGCCGTCAATCGCATGACGGCTACTCCGCCAGGAGCCCAAGGGTGGCTCCACTCGTTCGGACGGAGTCGTCATAACAGGGCGTTTGAATTTCGAGACGTGGGCTGTTACGGCAGCGGACGACGCGGGCAGGTTGTGATACCTACCGCTTGAGCAGCGTCAACTCCCAAATGTCCTTGCCGGTCGCCATCATCAGCGGACGCAGTGCGAGCACCCCGGCCCTGCCGATGGCGCGCTTGAGGTGCGTAAGTTCTGCAAGCTTGTCGCGCGTTTCCTGGTCAAGTGGCAGCTCGTCCATGCCGCTCTCGCGCAGCAGTAGCACCCCCTTGGCGCGCAGCGCCAATTCAGCGTGCAGTCGCAAGCAGCACAGCATGTCCGCCAGGTCCTCGCCGCGGAAGCGGTCGCGCAGCGCCTGCAGATAGCGGCCGGAGTTGCTGTCGAGGAACGTGCCCCTATTGATCGACTCCAGCAACTGCACGTTGGAGTCGAGGTCCGTGTCGAGCCAGTCGCGTAGCGAGCGCTCGCTGTACCGGAACACCAAGTAGATCACCAACGGCAGCACAACCAGGATCGCAAGCGTCGCGAGCGCCGGCCGTACCAGCAGGTGGTTGAAGCCGGTGTGCAGCGCGACCGCCGCCAGAAACCCCGGCAACAGGAGGTGCGGCCCGCCGTGCGGCCGCTCCTCGTAGAGCGTAGTCGAGATCATTGCCAGGACGGTCGCCGTGCCGCCATGCATGATCGCCGTGCCGAAGCCCCGGATGACCTGCACTGGCAGCGCGGTGTCCGGGCGTGACGCCAGGTAATACAGGTTCTCGATCAGCGCGAAGCCGGTGCCGATCGCGAAGCCAGCGATTCCAGCATCCACCGGCAGCCCGACGCGCCGCGTGCGCATCAGGAAGACTAGCAACACCGCCTTCAGGAACTCCTCGATCCACGGCGACATGTAGCGCGAGTAGGCGGTGAAATCCCCGCTGAAATGAGCGTAGGCGTAGTTGTTGACGAGGTAGCTCGCGCCGGCGGCGAGGCCGCCGGCCGCGACCATCGCCAGCACCATCCGCAACCGCAGCAGCTTGTAGCCGTCGAGCTGGACGAGCCCCACGAGAAACAGCACCACCGGCCCGAGTGCGATCGGCGCGCGCATCAGCAGCTCGGCGTTCATCTGGTGCTGCTGCCTTGCCGTCAGCGGCGGTCACAACACCTGCAGCGACAACATGAACTCGGTCGTGCCGAGTCCGCCTGCTGCGAAGCCGCGGGCCACCCCGGCCGACAGCATCATCGGCTGCCGGTGCATCACGAGCAACTGGAAGTCAATCTGCGCGCCGATGTCCTGGGCGCTGCGACGAGATGCCCGGCTGTTGAGATCAGTCTCCAGGGCGCCGACGAACAGTTCCGGCCGCGCCCAACTGACGTAGAGGCCGGGCGACCCGAGGGCCTCGAAGCGCAACGGCGGCAGGCACCATTCGAGCATCAACTTCAGCAGCGACTTGCCCGGCAGTGCGTCCAGGTTGAAACCCGGCATGCTCAGCAGGTCGCGGTAGCGCTGGGCGCCGCCGTTGCCGCCGCTGTCGACGTAGTTGTTGCCAAAGCCGCCCAGATATGAGTTGGCGAGCGGGTTGGCGTGCGCTCCGGCGGAAACGCTCGCACCGCTTCGCAGCCACACCGAGGAATGGTTGAGCGGCAGTGGCAAGCCGACATCGAATGTGCCAGTGAGGCTCGGGATCAGATCGCCGGCAGCCCCGTAAGCGTGCGCGTTGAGCGACCAGGTGTGGCCCGTTTCTGCGTCTACCGCGCCTGGCGAAGCGCGCGTGTCCAGCCCAACGAAGCCGGCATCCGCGGTGAAGAGGTTCTTGCTGGGCGAGGTCACGTTCTGATAACCCGGCAGCGTGTCGAGGCCGCCGTAGTAGGCGACCTTGGCCAGGAAGTCCAAGGTCTGGGGCGGGTCGAAGATCAGCGGGAGGTTGTAGCCAACGTAGCCGTTGTAGCCCGCGAGGCTGCGTTTCGTCGGACCGAAGAGGTCGTAGAAGTCCGCACCGTTCCACGCTGCACCGGCCGTCCAGCGCGTGTGGTGAAAGTTGGCTGCGAGGTGCAGGCGCTGCTTGGCGGGCAGCGCATGGTCCGGGCTGTAGCTCGCATCGACCCCAAGCGAGTCGTAACCCATCGGGTCGCCCAGGCGGGCGCTCCCGCCAACTCCCACGGAGTTCTTGTAGCCCTCGACCACCGGGATCAGCGACTCGAGCGACAGCTCGCCCGCGGGGCGGTAAGCGCCACTGCGCCGGACCCGGGGTTGGTAGGGGATCGTGGACGGCGTGGCCGCCACCCAGCCCTGCACTTCGGGATACTTCGCCGCCAGCTGCTCTCCGAGGAAGCTGATAGCGCTCAAGTCCTCGGTCGGCTGCGCCTCGATCAGCGTCGGTACGAACCCCTTGGCCGCATAGCGCAATACGATCAGTTGGGACCCATCGAGCGGCAGCGGGCGGAAGAAGCCAATCGCCGCATTGCTGACTGCCGCCAGTGTTTCGGTGCTGAGCTCGTAGCGATAGATGTTCGAAACCCCGGTGTAGTAACTGCTGCCGTAGAGGTAGCGGCCGTCCTGCGAGAACACAAAGCCTTCCGGCACCGCCGCTCCCATCGTGAACGCGTGTAGCGGCGTGGTGTCGCCTTTGGCGAGAGCGTCGGTGCGCAGGATCCTGACCTGTGTCACCGGTGGTGAACCCGGCTTCGGGCCCGGAGCAGTAACGGACATCGATGCCAGCGTTCCGTCGGGTGAGAGATCCAGATCGAAGGCCTTGTGGTCTCCCGGGAACACGTACAGCGTCTGCCACCCGTCATAGGGGAAGGGGATCCGCACAACCATGACGAAACCGTTGTTGAGCCTCAGGCCCCACAGCGAGCGATCGGCCGGGTTGTAGACGATGTCCCCGATCCGCGCAGCCCGCAGCAGCATGCGCGACCTGCCCGAGCGCAGGTCGAGGGCCTCGAGGTTGCGGTGGGTGTTGTTGTTCGTCGTGTAGAATAGAGTCGCGGTCGCGGGATCGTAGGCGAGCGAGGTTACCGTGTAGCCACTGGCGCCCTTGACCTCCTTGAGTTCCGTCACCCTGCCATCGCCGCGGGCAATCGACACGATGTGCGCGACCTGCCCGGGATACTTCACGGCGGCGAAAACCCTGGACCCGTCCGCCGAGAGGTAGCGGCGTGAGACGGCGCCGAGGTCCTTCTGAGTGAGGTCGCGGAACTCGGTGAGCGGATGCTCGCGCACGGCCCGCAGGTTCTGCTGCTGGAACCCGTGCTCCCAGTCGATCCACTGCTGCCACGACTGTGCGAGCGGCAGGCCGTATACCCGCTGGAAGTCGTCGGCGTAATAGCGCCGGCTGTCGGCATCGCGCCGCCACCAGGCGAGCAAGCGTTGCGGGCCATAGGTGAGCGCGAGGTAATCCATGAAGCGCGTGCCATAGAGGTAGGCGTTGGCTCCGGTCTGGAAGTCGATCTCGGTGCCTTTCGACACGAGTCCGAGCGGGTCGTAGAACCTGGCGTTGTCGAGCACCATCGCCCGGAACACCATCTCGTCGTAACCACCCTGCGCCCGGCCGACGCCGCCGCTCATCCATGTCTCCGTGAACACGGCGCCCCCCTCCTGGTACCAGCGCGGTGCTGTTGAGCGTGGCACGGTCAGGTAGTCGTAGAGCAGCGTCTCGGGGTGCGCCGCATCGACCGCCACTTTGCCGTGAAACACGCGCCGGAAGCGCGCATCGGCCGGGCTCGGGCGATCGTTCATGGCGAGGTGCGTGAGCTCGTGAACGGCCGTGTTGACGCGGCCGTCGGGTACGTAGCCGAACAATTTCCTGTGCGCGGCGAGCCCGCTCACGAAGCATTGCGTCGCGTACGGGACGAGATGGGTCTCAGCCGGATCAAAATAGATGATCCGCAGCTCATCGGTCTCGACGAAATCGAGACCGGCCCGGACCGGCGAAGCCACGCCGAGCATGACGGCAAGCGCCGCTGCCAAGCGTAGCGGCGCCTGCGGCCGCCACGGGCCGTTGCTATCGTTACCCAAGAGAGAAGTGAGTGGCCCGCCGGTAACGCCCGGGCCACTCACATGTCTTCGACGCCACTGCCGCGCAACGCGGACCGGACGAACTGTTGTTCGGACTAGTGTTCCTTGCTGCTCGCGTCATTAGTGGACTGAGCAGCGCTGGTTGCTACAGCCGCATTCGTGCTCTGCGCACGTAGGTTGCTCTTGCCGCTACCGCTGGCCGCTGCGTTCGCATCTGAGGCGCTGGCCGCGCTCACACGCGCGGCGTCGGTCGGGTTGCTGTTCGAATGAACATCACTCGCACGGCGCATGGCATTGCCATCGGAACCGGCTGCCGCGGCCGCATCCGCGGCCCCGGCGGCGTCCGCAGCCGCCTTATCCTTCGCCGCATCCGTTGCGCTCTGATCGGTTGTGCTCGCAGTCGGCGTGGGGTTGAAAGAGTTCGTGCCGTCTGCGCGCGCTCGCTTCGCTTCGACGATGGTTCCTGCAGCGTCCTTGCCCGCTGGCGCCGCGTGGTAGCTCAGGTATGCGACCACACCGATAGCCACGACGACTCCGCCCACGATCCACACTGTCTTACTAGCCATAGAGCCTCCCCCGGTTTAACACTCACCATATTCCCGTTCTGCGAATAACTACTGTGGGAACAGCAAAAAGTTGGTTCACATATCGAAAGACAAGGTGCCTAGCGACCTGCGGAAGCCCGGAGCGTTGCGCTGCCGACCCGACGGCCGGCCATCAGGAAGGTCAGATCCACCGTTTCTGCGCCCATTCCGAAGCCGCGCAACGCCACAGTTGTCCGCGGCCCTCCGGGTTGGTTCTGCCTTCCCAGGCCGTTGACCCGCAGCCTGTGCCCGTCGCTCGCCACCAGCACGTCCACCGGGGCACTCGCCACCACCTCGAACTCCAAGCCCAGCCCCACACCGTCGCGGTACAGGCTGACTCGGCCCGAGACTGCTCCGTTGCCGAGGTGCGCGATATCGACGATCGTTGGTGCGGCAACGGCCGCCATCGTGGCGGCGACATCGGTGGTCGCAGTTTCCGGCCCTTTGACAGTCTCTACCACAACAGCCCCAGCCGCGAGCACAACCGCGATGATGGCGGCATAACGCCAGTGGCGTGCCGACGACCAGCGCCGCTTCGTGGACGATTGCGGCAGCGCAGCAAGAATGCTCTCCCGGAGTTGCGCCGGCGGCTCGAGCTCCTCGAGCGCATCGAGCGCCGTGCACAGGCGCCTCAGGTCCTCGCGCAGGGCCCTGGCCTCCGGATCGGCGAGCAGCCAACGCGCGAGTTCACCGCGTTGCTGCGCGTCGAGCTCGCCGTCGATCTCGGCGTGAATGAGCGCGAGTCGTCCGGAATCGGCCACGTCAGATCGTTCCGTGTTGCAGCACACGCTCCCGCAGCAGCTGGCGGGCACTATAAAGGCGCGATTTCACGGTTTTCTCAGGAAGCAGGAGGATGTCGCCTATGTCCCGGTAGCTCAAGTGCATGAAGTGCCGAAGTACGATGACCGTGCGCAGCTCAGGATTGATCCGCATCAGCCCCTCCTCGATCGCCCGGCTCATCTGCTCGCCCTCGACCCGCTGTTCCGGTCCCGGAGTCTCGTCTGCCTCCTCGCCACTCATCCCCTGGAATGACTTTCTCGAGCCGAGTGCGTTGAGGGCTTCATTGACAGCAATCCGGTAAATCCAACTGTACAACTTAAAACTCGGGTCGTAGTCCGCAAGATGCTCGAACGCCTTCAGGAACGTGGTCTGCGCGACGTCCCTGGCATCCTCCGGGTCGCGCAGCAGCCGCAGGGCGGCGTTGAAGACCGGCTTTTGGTACCGCACGACCAGTTGATCGAAGGCCGCCCAATCCCCCTCCCGACAGCGCCGCACCAGGATCCGGTCATCGTCCTCTTTCACAATTACCGCTCAGCGCTCAAAAAGTTGGTCCGGCGAGCCCGCGCTGGTTGCAGGCCGCTAGCCCTTCGCCGGGGTCATATCGATGATCCGGTCGAAGCCGGCGTACCGGAAAATGTCGTGGATCGGCGGACGGACATTGATCAGCATGAGGCCTGCCCCCACACCCCTGGCCCGCTTCTGTGTCAGCAGCAACACCCGCAGTCCCGCGCTCGCGATGTATTCGAGCCGGCCGAGGTCGATGACCCGCGGCTGGGGCAGCCCGTTCAGGAATCGAAGCGCTGTATCGCACTGCGTGGCGTCGAGCCGCCCCGCCATCACGACCTCGCCGGCCGGGCCAAGGTGGATTTCGAACATGTGTTTGTTCTTGTGCTCGCTGCGGCTGTCTGTGCAGCCGCTACCAACCGATCCCCGCGCTTCGCGAAGCCCCCAGGACAGCAAGCTACGCGAATTCCTCGGACCTTGCACCTGCACTCGGGACGCGTGCCTCGTGCGAGGCACGGGGCGCTGCTAGCGGACGATTTGCTTGGTCATCCTGAGCTGGTTTCGCGCCCCGACACGTCGGTAGCTGACGGAATCCATCATCTGCCGCACCAGGAACACTCCCTGCCCGCCCACCGGGCGCTCGTCAAGGCTCGACGTGACGTCCGGTGCTGGCAAGGACAGTGGATCGAACTGCGGGCCGTCGTCCTCCAACGTCATCGTGAGGGCGCCGTCGGCCAGGACCAGTGACACGTCGACCCGCGGCGCGGTGTCCGCCGGCGAGCCATGCATGACTACGTTCATGAAGACTCGACCAGAACTCCTGCAGGAACTGCATCAATGCCGGCAGCTGGGCGGCATCGCTCGGCACGGCCATACGGCGCTGCGTACACGCCGCCCCTTGCGGCGCTTGCGCGAGTGCCGTTGGCCGGTCTGGATACACCGCGATGATGCGGCTGAAGCCACTCAGGTCGAACACTTCGCGTACCGCAGGCTTCAGCGCGCACAGCGCGAACGAGATGCCGGCACGCTGCGAGGCACGCGCCGCCAGCAGGAATATGCGCAGGCCGGCACTTGAGACGTAGTCGAGCGCAGTGCAATCGATGATCACGGTCGCCGGCGCCGTCCCGGCACTGGCGAGCGCTTCCTCGACTTGCTGTTGGAACCCGGCGGCGGCGCTGAAATCAAGGCGCCCCTCCGGAATCACCAGCGTGGTCAGGGGGAGTGTTTCCACCCGGACCTTCAACGCACGTCCCAAGCGAGCACAATGAGCGTGATGTCGTCGGATTGCGCGGTGCTGCCGGCGAAGTTCGCGACGCTATGGCAAATGCGCTCGACCATGGCCGCGGCCCGGCCGTCGCCGTACGCCTGAACCTCCGCGATCAACCGCTCCGTCCCATAGGCCTCATCGGCCGGGTTGCAGGCCTCGGTCACCCCGTCGGTATAGAGCACCACCCGGTCCCCAGGCCGCAGGGGCACCGTGTGATCAGGAAACTCGACGTCCGGCATCGCTCCGAGCACGAGTCCGGCCGCCCCGTTGAGGGCCTCGACCGACCCGTCGGCGCGCCGCAGGTAGGGCGGGTTGTGGCCACCGTTCGCGTAGCGGAGCACCCCGGTAGTGGGGTCGAACACGCAGTAGAAGACCGTGACGAACAGATCCAGCGGATTCTGCGCGCACAACGCTTGGTTGGTGTGCGCGAGGCAAGCGCCGGGATCGGTATACAGCGCAGCAAGATCGCGCAGGTTGGTGCGCGCTACGGCCATGAAGAACGCCGCCGGAATGCCGTGACCGGAGACGTCCGCCATCACCATACCGATGCGTCCGTCCGGCAGCTCGATGAAGTCGTAGAAATCTCCGCACATCGTGCTGGCCGGAATCATTCGCGCCGCGCCATCGCACCCCGGCTTGGAGGGGAAAGTCGCGGGCAGGATCGCAATCTGCAGCGCTCGCGCGACGTCGAGTTCGGCTTTGATCTGCGCCTGCGCCTGCTCCAGCGCGGCATTCTTGTCGGCGAGTTCGCGGGTGCGCTCGGCGACGGTGGTTTCCAGAATGTGCGTCTGCAGTTTCAACACGCGTAGCAGGCGCAATAGGCGCAACACCCGCAGCCAGCGCGCGTCGAGACCCACCAGGAAGAAAGGCGCGATCGCAAGCAGGTCCACCAGGCCACGGAAGCTGAGGATGAACGCGACCTTTTCCCGCGCCGCCACGATGCGCAGCAGGTACTCGAGCGCGAACACGGCAACAACGACGATCTCTTCGATGCGCAACGCGCGCGTAGCCCAGTCGGGCAGCCCGGGAATCGCTTCCACGCCGACGGACGCGACACTCAACACGATCAGTGCCAGGATGAGATTGTCAAAAGCGCGGGCGTACGGTCCAGGCCGCAGCAGGAGGATTTCCGTAAGTCCCCGGACCGGTGCCGTCGCGGCCTGAGTCAACCGCAGTGCTGGTGCCATGCTCATCGGCCGGCGTTGTCCCCGCGGTACGCTCGATGATTCTGCACGCTACCTTGAGTTTCCTGCACGGTTGCTCCCAGTCGCGCCGCTCGACCCCGCGCTACCATATATTCCGGTAAGCGACTGCTGGTAGCAACCGGAAGTTGGCTTGCCGCGGCGGTGCCAGACGTGCGAAGCACGAGCAGTAGATCACCCGGCGCTGCGCCGGCACTGCCGCAATCGCTGCGGGTCGGCCATCCACAGCTGCAATGCGCTGACTGCGCATCGACAAATCGGGCGACCATGCTCTCATCGCCCAACGGGGTCGGTCGCAAATTGCAGTGTGAGCGGCATTGCGTCACACTTAAACCACTAAAGAAGAAATCGGTAGCACCAGAACGGTTCGTTGGGAGCGGTATGGGGGCTAGTGTGGGAGTGGTACCGGTGCCTCTGTTCCGCTCGAGCGCGCAACCCGGGTACTCGACCCTCATCAGCACCGATCCGCGACGAGTCTGGGCGCGCAAGCTGATTCGTGAGATCCAGGTGCGGTTCACGCCGATCCCGTGCACCGTGAAAACCCGGGAAGGCGTCGTACATGCACAGCCCGGTGATGCGATCTTGACCGGCATCGGGGGCGAGCATTGGCGTGTCTCGCGTGCTCGATTTCCCGAGAAGTACCAGCCGGTGCCCCCGACAGTCGCCGGGGAGGCGGGGTGCTATGTCAGCTTGCCCTATCGCATCATGGCGGTGCGCACGACGGAGGCTTTCGAAGTGCTGCTTGCCGATGGCGTCTCACGCTTGAGCGGTCATGCCGGCGACTGGCTGGTCGACTATGGAGACGGCAGTCTCGGCATTGTCTCGCCAGCGATCTTCGCCACCACCTACGAGATCATCTCTTGACCGCCATATGGCGCTGCACGAAGCAATTCAGCGGCTGTTGCTGATCGGCGCGCGCCTGGAGTCGCTCGCACCGACCCCGGCTCCTCGTGCGCCACCGGCACTGATGCCTCTGATCGAGGCGATGGCTCCCGCACACCACGCGTTCGACCAGCGCGCGCTTCATTATGGACATCGCTATCGCAGCGGCTTCTGGGCAATCTATTTGCTGAGCGCAATCGCTGTGCTGTTTGCAGTCCTGCCGCTGGCGCTCGGCTGGGATAGCCCGGGGCACCGGCTGCATTCTTTTGCGGCGCTGTGGGCGCTGGGCGAAGTGCTGGTAATCGGCAGCGTCACAGCGATTTACTGGCGGGGCCACCGAGGTCACTGGCAGGAACAGTGGCTACGCGCACGTACCACCGCCGAACTGACTTGGTATCTGCCGATGCTCGCGCCGCTGCTCGATTTCGCTGCCCCCGCGGCCGAAGCCAACTGGTACCTGAGGGTGTTTGATCCGGGTCAGCACCTGCGCGCTGCCGACGAGGTCGCAGCGCTGTGCGCGCGCAGCGAGCCGCTGGCGCGCAAGCTCCTCGTGAACGCCTGGTCTGATCCGGAGTTCCTCGCAAGCTACGCCCGATGGACGATCGAGATTCTCGAGCAACAGCGGCACTACCATCATGGCATCTCGGTCAAACAGCATGCGCTGCTGCATCGAGTCCACGTTGTGAACAGCTGGCTCTTTGGCCTCACCGCGTTCGGGGCGATCCTCCACTTGGTGATCCACACGATCTGGCTCTCCGTGATCACGACTTTCTTCCCGGCGCTCGGCGCATCGCTGCACGGTGCGCTCGCGCAATCCGAAGCCTATCGCTTGGGCAATACTTCGGAGCGCCTGGTGGTGAAGCTCAAGGGGGCCATCGAGCGCATTGGTACGCTCACCGCTGCAATCGGGGCGAGCGGCGATGTCGCGGCGCTCAAGGGGTCGATCGAGGCGGCGATCGCGCTGATCCTCGAAGAGCACCAGGACTGGCATCTGCTCGTCCGACCGCATCATTTGCAGCTGGCCTGAGTCTGGAGGGCGCGTGCTGCACGGCGCGCGGCTGTAGCCGCCATCGATATGACGTTATGTAAAACGCGGCGGGTGTCACGGGGAGCACCGCGGCGGAAGAAGACAGGTCTCAGTCCGGAGCGGCAGCCAGCGCCGCGAAGTAGGCCTCGAGGCTCTGACGGTCAGCATCCGAAAGATTCAATCCCAGCGGCATGTGCTGCGCGCCGGCTTCGGGCGACAGACGGAACCGGATCTCGTCGATCAGAGCCCCATGCGCCGACCGCCTGACTCGAAGCTGCTGCGTGAGCTGCGTCGGATTGGAGAGCGGCAGCAGCGGAGCAATCCCTGTCTCATGACAGCTGACGCACAGTTGCAGCGCCGCCGGGCGCGCTACAGTTTCGGCGCTTCGTGCGGTCGTTGCGGCCGCAAGACCTGTCGAAAGACCGCCAGCCTCCGCCGGCGGTGCTGCCGAGTTCACTGCTACCACAGCCTGTGCGCGCTCGTTTGATTGGGTGAGCGCGGCCCTGCTGAGCCGTTTCAGGGAGCTGCAATAGCGGTCGCCGTCGGAAGAGGTCGAGTAGAAACTCAGATCCCGGATTGCGGCGTCGCGCCCGGCAACCTCTGCCAACAGCGCCTCGCGCAGTGGTTCCGTAGACAAAGGCGGCATCGTGAAGTCGTACGTGCCCTTTTCAAGCGCCAGCGTCCAGTTTTGCGTGGTAATGCCGAGAGCTGCTTCGGCCACGAAGCGCAGCTGCAGCAGCGCATTCGCATTCGTTGGCACGGCTGCGGCGACGGCACTGCCGCCAGTAGTCGCGGCGCGCACCGCCTTGAGTTGCGCTTGGCGGGTATTTGCCACCGCGGTGGCTTTTGCAAAGCGCTCGAAGGCCTGCCGCTGGGTGCGCCATAGCGCGTCGGGATAGAAATCCGCGAGCCGCCCGCAGGCATCGTCCGCGAGACCGAGCAGGACGTATCGATAGGCGTCAAAAGCGGGCTGCAGCACCATTTGTCGTGCGATGGACTGAGACTGCAATCTGCTCAGATTGATTGCGAGCTCGGCGTTCGGTGGCTCTTCCGGTATGCCGGCGTACTGAGTGAGCGCGCTCGAGCGGAATGTGCGGGCCTCGGCAAGGCGGGTCGCGCCGAGCAGTTGACGATAGCGTGGGTGCGTCGCCTGCTGCGCGAGAAAGACTGACAGGCCGGCGCGCTCCCTCGGGGACAAGTTAGTACGGTAGCGCTCGCCAT
>WNFO01002380.1_pt1 | contig 15487 bp, 14 predicted proteins | sample 5400251 | NCBI WGS metagenome assembly WNFO01 (sample SAMN13153354, study PRJNA577476) | soil metagenome | isolation source: 100 cm saprolite under Madrone tree | place: USA:California | collected 2016-06-14 | reverse complement strand
ATAACAATTTCCGCGGACTGACGATTTTCAACAATACGATGTACATGACGAAAGGCAGCGGATCGAACGGCATCAACACCGTGTATCAGGTGGGAACCGCCGGCGTGCTGCCAACTCCGACGGACGTTAAGACCGCTCCGATCACGATACTGCCGGGTTTTCCCACGACGCTTGCAAGCGGCGTTGCGCAAGACGGAACGGCCGGACACCCGGTGATGTTTCCATTTGGAATTTTCTTGGCAAATGCGAACACGTTGTATGTATGCGATGAAGGCGACGGCGGATTAGTCGCGCCACGGATCATCAACGGGCAAACCAACGTGGCGGACGATTCCGAGCTGGCTACTGCGGGACTGCAAAAATGGACGCTGCAGGATGGCACCTGGCATCTCGTGTACACGTTGCAGGACGGTTTGGACATCGGCGTTCCTTACAGCATCGCCAATTATCCCGCGTCGCTGAATCCTGCCACGGGCGGCTGCCGAAACCTGACTGGCCGGGTAAACGGAGATGGCACCGTAAACCTTTACGCGATCACTTCTACGATCAGCACGAACGGCGATCAAGGCGCCGATCCGAATAAACTTGTGACGGTGACTGACCGGCTGAATGCGGTAAGTCTGCCGGCGAGCAACTCGAATGGCTGGGGACATTTCACGACGCTTCGCAACGCGCAGGCTGGAGAGGTACTGCGCGGGATTGCGTTCGCGCCAGCAGAGTAGAACGACGGCAGGTTGTTATTGTTGAGCATGCGCAGGGACAGTCCAGCTTTTCAGCGCGCTTGGATGTCCCTGCGGATGCCAGCGAATGAAAATCTCCACAATCTCTTTCTCGATTGACGATTCCTACCAAGTTCGCGATTCGCTAAATTGTGGCTTCCTGAGAAAGGTAGCCGCTGGCCAGTGTGTGCTCTCAGGGATAGAATGCGATTCAGCGTGAGCCTGAAGAGCCAACGAGAGGAATCGCAAATGCAAATGGGATTGCAGCGGGTCCGTGCCGGCGAGCGCTTTGCGTTTCGCTGGGCGTGGAAATGTCTTGCCGTGCGCTTGATGCTCGCGATTGCGCTCGCAGGGCTTCAGAATGCGTTTGCGTGTGGGATGCAATCAGCTTCTGAAATGCAATCTAAGAAAACAGGAACAAAGCCAGAAATAAAAATTGAAGGGGAAGTTAGCAGCGTTGCCGGAGCCGGGATTGCGGAAGCGTTGGTGTCGCTAACGAATGAAGCGGAAAAAAGAGTGGCGGAAGTTCAGACGGATCGCGACGGAAAGTTTGTCGTTATGGTTCCGCCGCTCGGGGCTTTGACGCTGGAAGTGAAAAAAGATGGGTTCCGTTCAGTCAAAGTGGAATTGGCCGGACTGAGTGCAGGAGAGAGCAAGCAGGTCAAGGTAGTGATGGAAAAATTGCAAACGGCAAACGCGAGTGGCAAAACTCGTGATGCGAGTACGACGATGGAATATTCGGACGAACCGAATTTCACCATCGCTGGCGTAACGGATTGGAGCGCGGCAGGATTGCACGGTTCGGATGTAAACGTGCGAACGAGCGAAGCGCTGGCCAAAGAAACGGCGGCGTTGAAATCCAACCCGTCCAATACCGGAGGAGGCGCCGCAAGCGATGCGGACTCGCACCGATTGTTGGGAGACCCCAAGGAAAAGAGCGGCGATCCTGTAGGAGCGGTGAGCGAGTACGAAAAGGCCGTGAAGATCAAGCCGAGCGAAGAAAATTATTTCGCATGGGGCGCGGAACTTTTACTGCATCGCGCGGGTGTGGCGGCGGCGGAAGTTTTCCGGAAGGGCGTGGTGGCGTATCCGAAATCGTCGCGAATGCTGGCGGGGCTGGGAGCGGCGCACTACGCGGATGGACAGTTTGCGGAGGCGGCGGAGCGGATGTGCGAGGCCTCGGATTTGAATCCGCAAGAGACGGCCCCGTATCTGTTTCTTGGAAGAATGGAAAAGGCAACAGCGGACTTGCCGGTGTGCAGCGCGGCCCGGCTGAAACGGTTTGTGGCCGAGCAACCCAAGAGTGCTGTGGCGAATGAATATTTCGGTTTGGTCTTGTGGAAAAAAGGCAGACGAGAACAGAGCGAGGCGGAGATTCGGGAAGCCGAGGGCTATTTTACAAAGGCTGCGGCGATTGATCCATCGCTGGGCGAGGTGTACGTGCAACTTGGAATGTTGTATAAAGCGCGGGGCGAAACGGATGCAGCGCTACGGGCTTTCCAGAACGCGGTGAAGGCCAGTCCGAAGTCGAGCGATGCGCATTACCAATTGAGTCTGGCGTATCGGCGTGCGGGAGACGCCGCAAAATCGAAGGGGGAGATGGATACGTGCCAAGAACTGCGCAGATCCGAGGATGCGGAGCTGGAGAAAGAGCGGCGAGAGCTGCGGCAGTTTGTGACGATATTGAAGGACGGGCAGGCCGCTACGCCGAAGTGAAATCAGACCGGAGCCACCACTAACAATTTGGCTTATAACGAATCGAGCGCGGGCGGGGCAGTGCCACGACGGCGTTGGGGCATTGCCGTGTTGTTGGCGTTCGGAATTCTGATCAGCTATTTCGACCGCGTGAATCTTTCTGTTTCGCGCGATGCACTGCACAATACGTTCGGGATTTCCGACCTGACGTTCGGAATTCTGCTCAGCGCGTACAACTGGACATACATGGTGCTGCAGCTTCCCTCGGGATTATTGCTGGACCGGTTCGGTGTGCGGCGAGTGGGAATCATCAGCACCACGATCTGGAGCTTGGCTTCTTTTTTTGCGGCAATTTCGACTGGAATCGCGGGTTTGTTTGGAGCGCGTTTTCTTCTGGGCATCGGAGAGGCGCCAACGTTTCCCGGGACCGCGAAAGCGGTTGGCTATTGGTTCCCAAAAAATGAACGAAGCCTGGCGACGGCCATGTTTGATTCCATGGCGAAATTCTCGTCGGCCGTCGGTGTGCCGATTCTTGGATTGATCCTTCTCCATTTTGGCTGGCGTTGGAATTTTGCGTCGACGGGGATTATCAGTCTGCTGTATCTGGCGTTGTTTTGCGCTTATTACAAGAATCCGAGCCAGGATAGCCGACTCTCGCAGAGAGAACGCGAGCACATTCAAAACGGCGGGGCGCAGCCTGAAGATGCGGCGCGCAGGGCGGCTGGAGCGCCGTTCTTCTATTTGTTGAAGCAACCGAAAGTATGCGGTCTGGCGCTTGGGTACGGTTCGTACAACTATGTTTTCTACCTGCTGCTCACCTGGCTGCCGACGTACCTTTCCGACACGCATCACTTGGATCTAAGGCATTCCGCGTTCTACACCAGCGCGCCTTGGCTGTGCGCGACAATAGCTGAACTGATTGTCGGCGGATGGCTGGTGGACACTTTGATTCAGCGAGGATGGAAAGCGGCGAGGGTGCGGAGGACTACTCTGGTTACCGGGATGCTGCTGGGTTTGGGAATTTTCGGAGTGGCGCACGCGAACAGCATGCAAGCGGCATTGTTGTGGATCACGATTTCGATTACCGGACTGTCTATTGCGGCGCCGGTGGGATGGTCGATGCCGTCATTGATCGCGCCGAGGGAAAGCGTGGGAACGGTTGGCGGGATCATGAATCTGAGCAACCAGATCGCGGCGATTTCGGCGCCGATAGCGACAGGGTATATCGTTACGGTGACGAAGAGTTATTCGGGAGCGTTCGTTGCGGCGGCGGTTGTTTTGTCGATTGGAATTGCGGGATATGTGTTTTTGCTTGGCGACATGGAGCCGATTGCGGAGCCGGGCTAAGCGAGCGGTTTACGGGGAATGTCCGGTACAGAGCGCAGACTTTCGGCGCTGGTTTCTGCGGTGAAATCGCGTTGCGGCATTCCCAGCAGCTCAAAACCGACCATGAATTTGCGCACGGTTGCGGAACGCAGGAGTGGCGGAAAAAAGTGCGCATGGAAATGCCATTCGGGATGTTCGTGGCCGTCTGTCGGCCGTTGGTGAAAGCCCATCGAGTACGGAAAAGAGGTCTGGAAGAGATTGTCGTACCGGGTCGTCAGCCGCTTCAGGATATTGCCAAGAGCATCGCGTTCGTTCGAATCGAGTTCATCGATCGCGCCGAGATGCCGCTTCGAGACAATCATCGTTTCGAACGGCCACACCGCCCAGTAGGGAACAACTGCCAGGAAATGTTCGTTCTGAACCACGATGCGGAGTTGCGCTGAGGATTCGACGGAATAGTAGTCGCAAAGCAAACAAGAGTTTTTCGCTTTACGATACGCAGTTTGTGAATCCTGCTCGGCTTTCGGAATATTCGGAAGGCCGGTAGTGGACCAGATCTGGCAGTGCGGATGCGGATTGCTCGCGCCCATCGTTGCGCCGCGATTCTCAAAAATCTGCACGTACTGTATTTCGGGGCGCGCGCCAAGTTCCCGGAATTGACCGGCCCAACAATCGATCACCGTGCGGATGTCCTGTTCATCCATTCCGGACAGCGTTAAATCGTGGCGCGGCGAAAAACAGATCACGCGGCAGATTCCCGATTCCGTTTCGGCGACCAGCAAATCGTGATGATTTATTTTCGCGGATTCGCGGCCCGGCAACAGCGCGGGATAATCATTGTCAAATACAAAAACATTCTGGTAGCTGGGATTCACGTTTCCTGTGGAGCGCTTGTTTCCGGGACACATATAGCAGGCAGGATCGTATTTGAGGATTTCGGTTGCGGCGGCGGCCTCGACCTGGCCCTGCCAGGGACGCCGCGTGCGATGCGGTGAAACGAGTATCCATTCTCGTGTCAGCGGATTGAAGCGACGGTGCGGCTGTCCGGTCCAGTCAAAGTCGTTCATTCGACTAGGCGCTCACCGTGATTTCGGTGACGCCCGCTCCCGCTTTCGAAACATAAATATCGGCGTCAATCTGAGTGGCAAGCTTATATTCGTTCGCGACTTTGCGCTTGAACTCATCGACCGCTTCAGTCTTGACCAGATTGATGGTACAACCGCCGAATCCCCCGCCGGTCATGCGCGAGCCTATGACGCCGTCATGGCGCTCGGCAATCTCGACCATCACCTCCAACTCCCGGCAACTGATTTCGTAATCGTCCTTCATACTCAGATGGGATTCCGCCATGCAGCTGGCTACGGTTGCAAGATCTCCCGCCTGCAGCGCCTTTGCGCAACAAAGGACGCGCTCATTCTCGCTGATGACATGACGGCAGCGACGATAAATCAGGTTAGGCAAATCGGCGCGGCGAGATTGCAGTTGCTCAAGGCTCACGTCGCGCAATGCTGTGATGGTAGGGAAGAAGCGCTGCAACACTTGTACGCCTTCTTCGCACTGCGCGCGCCGCTTATTGTATTCCCCGCCAGAGTGCGCGTGCTTGACCATGGTATTGCAGATCACCATCTCATGGCCGGCAGGCAGCGGCAATCGCTGGTATTGCATCGTGCGGCAGTCCAGCAGTATGGCGTGACCTAGGCTTCCGAAGCACGAGGCGAACTGATCCATGATGCCGACCCTGGCGCCGACGAATTCATTCTCTGCGCGTTGGCATAACCTCGCGATTTCGAGAAGTTCTAGAGAGCGCGCCGAGGTACCAAGAAGCGCGCTGGCGAGAGAGACTTCAAGAGCCGCGGAAGAGCTGAGCCCGGCTCCGCTTGGAATATCGCTGTGAATGGCGATGTCGGCTCCGGTCAGCGGGACGCCGAATCTTTGAATCATCAGTGCAACGCCGCGCACGTAATCCGACCATCGATCCTCGCGTTGCGGATTTGTTTCGGTTAAATCAATCTCCGCGGCTTCTTGCAAGTTTTCGGAAAAAACACGAAGGCACTGATTATTGCGCGGTGCGATCGCGATGCAGGTACTGAGCTCGATTGCAGCCGGCAACACGTACCCGTCGTTGTAGTCGGTGTGCTCGCCGATCAGATTTACCCGACCTGGCGCGCGAAACAGTCGCGGCGCCTCGCCAAATCGAGCCAGGAAAATTCTCGCTAACCGGCTTTCCATCGGTTCTTGGTGTTGTTGCTGAGGCATGATTTATATGGCGGCAAGAGCGCCCGGTCAGTGGACAAGAAATCTTATGGCAGATGCGGTAATTACATGCAAATATTTGACGGATTGAATGGCGGGGCGCCAGGATTCGAACCGGGGGCTCGTGCTGCCAACGGTCGAAGGGCGCGAGTTCTGGCTGCGACGCATCGCCAAACTCGATGAAGAACAGCAAAGAATTCTTCACCAGCTGCAACTTCAACTGCCGGAACGTCTGGAGCCGATTCAGATTCAAAAATGTAGTGCAGACTCGGCCGTAGCCTAAACGGATTTCAAAGGACTTAGCTCTCTTTTAGCCCTCTCAGTGACGAACTTCGGCTAGGCGAGCAGCGCACGCGCAATCCTGCTCCACACCGGCCAACCTGTCACAACGCGTGAATGATTGCCGTTTGGCCAAGCGCCAGTAGGGGAAGTGCGTAGACATAGACAGGGTGGACACGCTTCGTCACGACGAGATCGCGCAGAACGCCAAGAAGAAGCAAAAAATCAACGCCTGCGTAAAACCAATGATGAGGCATCAGGGTGCTTGGAAACCGCCCGAAAGCCGCAGCGGTCAACGAGCACGTAGCAATCAAAATCAGACGCCGGTGCAATTCCGGATTCTTCCGCCAATGCATCGAGAGTCCGAAAGGCACGCTGAACGCGACCATGTCGAAGAAGGATCAGGAATTGAGCGATGTCGGTGCGACCCTCGTGCAACCGTAATTTCCCCATGGCAATAGCGGTTCGAACACCAACGATAGGGATGGCGGCACCTAGGGCGAATCCGAACTGTATTCTCACATTTCGCGTTATGACCAACGCGGATTGCATAATGAAGAAGACAACCCAGGCCGTGAAGATCGCCGCGTGAAAATAGAGGACTATCGGTCGTGGGGATGGTGGATGAATAAGGCCGGTCTCGATCGTGCGGCTGAAGCCATACAGCACAACAATGGCGACCAGCAGGGACATGAGGAAATAGAAGGACTGCTCGAGAACGCCGGCACGTTTTGCCCCGAGCTGCCGACGATCGGTTGAAGCCGCAAGTTGAGGCAGCGAAGGTCTTGTTCGTAGTGTCGCGGCCACTGGATGTCTCCTGATCCACGGAAGTGGTTCGCGTCCAACTGGATGAGGAAAACAATGCGAGAATCAAGATGTGCCTACACATGCGTGTCTGGACCCAATCGTTCGAAATCCATCTGGATAGGAGTAGGCTGGGTTCGCTGCTATGGAAGAAAGCGGGGCCAGACAGCGACGTGAGCAGCCAGGTTTTTGGAACGACAGCCAACTACTAAGTTGGCAGGCGCATTTTCTTGAGAAGTTCGGTGAATCTCGGCTCGTGGCGCAGAGTTTTCAATAGTGGATCGGTCTTGATCTCGGGCAGCCCGGGGTCGCGCTGCGTGTAAGCATGGTCCAGCCATTCAAATGATTTGTCAGACTCGCCGCGATACGCGTACACCTGAGCGATCTGATAGCCTGCATCGGCGTGGTTCTTTGCGATAAGGCTAGCCAAAGCAGCTCTTGAATCCTGCTCTCGGCCGAGCGCGTGATAAACCAATGCCTGGCCTGTAAGTTTCGCCCATTCCAGTGGTTCCTTTTCAATTTCTGCGAGCGCCTGCTGCGGATTTCCTTGCGCAATCAGAATCTTGCCCCGAGTGAGATGGGCGAGCGCAGCCTGCGAATTTAGGTCCAGAGCTTTTTGCAATTCGACTTGGGCTGCATCGTATCGGCCCGCGACAAACAAGAGGTATGCAAGACCCAAATGAGAATCAGTACGAAGGGGATCGAGCGTAACCGCCTGTTCATAAAGCTGGATAGCCTGGTCGAGATCGCCCAAGGACCTGGACAGATACGAACGAAGACGGAAGACTTCGGAGCTGCCTGGCTCCAAGGCCATTGCTTTCGCAGTTAGAATCTCAGCGGCGTCCCAATCCCAGTCGCAGTCGACATGCGTCCTCGCCAACGCGAGGTAGGCTGAAGCCAAGGAAGGGTCGAGGGCAATGGCCCGCTCTGCGTCTTGGCGTGCCTTTTGAAAGCCTTCAGTAAATTCCGTCAGGCCCACTTCGGCCTTCATGTTCTCCACTGACGCGCGCAAAGCCCATGCGGGCGCATACTTCTCATCGAGTTTGATAGCCGCATCGGTGTAAGCGAGTGCCTTTTCGAGTTCTTCTTTGCCGTGACCACGTACACTGATGTAGTTCGCCTGCAAGTAAGCCTGATATGCCTCTGGATTCGCGCTGCGCGACGTCGAAGCAACCGCCTGCCCATTGCCTCGGAGCAGCCTCGGCTGTAATGCTTCGGTGGCGGCTCGGGCGATTTCATCCTGGACTACAAAGATGTCATTAATCTCCCGGTCGTATGTCTGCGACCAAAGCTGAAAGCCATCTCCCGTCTTAATCAGTTCCGCGGTGATGCGCACATGGTTGCCCTCCCGCCGCACGCTTCCCTCAAGGACATTCGCCACGCCGAGCTTCCGTCCGACCTCGCGTAGATCCTCGTTCTTGCCTTTGAACTGAAACGCCGAAGATCGTGCAACGACCTTCAGCCCCTGTACTTTCGCGAGGTCGTGGATCAGCTGTTCGGAGAGTCCATCCGAAAAATACTCCTGATCTTTAGGTGGACTCATGTCCGCAAATGGGAGCACGGCGATGGAAATGTTGTCCAGCGATGCCATATTTGCTCCAGCTCGCGCGGACCTCAAGTGCACCCCGATCGCTACTGCCATCGTTATCGCCAGCACCGGTACGATGGCAAGCTTCCACCAGCCATGTTTGCCAGAGAGCCCCTCCTTCTCTGAACGCGCTGGCTGGGGTCCAATCTCCTTTCCGATTGCGTTCTCTTCCGCTTGATGCGACGTGGAAAGCTCTGACGGCTCATCCTCGTCTTTGACCGAAGCAACAAACCGGTATCCACGCTTGGGCAAGGTTTCAATAAATTCCGGATTGTCCGGCCTGTCGCCGAGAATCCTTCGAATTTCCAGTATGTATTTTCGGATGACTTCCGGATTCACGTACGTGTCGGGCCAAAGCTTCTCGAGAAGTTCGTCGTGAGTGACCAGCCGATCCGGGTTTTCGACCAAATAACGCAAAACGTCATAGGCCTTGGGCGGGATTGAGACTCGCTCGTACTCACGCCAGAGGCATTGGTTCGCCGGATCGAGGCGGAACGACTGGAAAGATTTCATAGCCGACCTGATTTGAGTTGGGGCGGGCGCGAAGTAGCGCAGCCAACCTTGTAAGAGTACAGGAGTTCCGTTGGGGATACACCTTATCGCGGTTTACCGCGCGATTCTTCGACAAAACCATTGGTTTCAACAACATAGCTCCGCGCCAAATCTCCACGGATTCTGCACGGGGAGTTCACGCCTGCCGCCGCTCCTATTTGGTAGCGTTCGCATACGAGGTCGGTCTTATACCGGACCAACCATGCAAAAAATCGAAATGAGACGATAGTGCCGGACTGGCATCGGAAACTGTCGGAGGGAATGAGGTAAAGATGAAGGTTGAAGTCGAAGTTCTTAGGCCCGTGGAAGAGCCGCGCTGGCAGCGGCTGTGAAATGCGGAAAGAATCGCGGGATTTCCGAGCGGAGAAGAATTCCGAAGAATTCGGTCGAGTTTAGACACATACAAATAGCCGGGGTGCGGTTCACTGACTCAGTTGAATGCAAGACCAGCGAAGTGGGCATAAGGCGCGGCACGGTTTCCGAGAGCGAGAATTCATTGACCGGACTGTAGTTTCGGCAGAAAGCTTCCACGAATCTAGGTCCAGCACGACATTCCCAGACACAACCCCTCTTCCCAATGTTGTTTTCTAAGTACGAGTAGAAATCCCGTCGTGACTTGCGGTGCCGCCGCTAACGTTGCGACGAACCTTTAGAGGAGAAAAAAACATGAGTAGCGTACGGTCACATTTGAAAGCATACAAGCGGGCTACGTCCCTCGAGACGTCCAGGTGGTACATGGCGTCGTTGACGACGAATCTCGCGGAGAAAAAGGATACAAACGGAGCGTTCTGTTTAGTGGAAGCAACGCTCGCACCCGGGAATGAACCGCCTCCGCACGAGCACTCGCGCGAAGACGAACTCTTCTATGTTCTCGAAGGTGAGTTTGACGTGTACGTCGGAAAGGAAGCTTTCAAAGTGGAAAAGGGAGAATGCGTTTTTCTTCCCAGATTGAAAGCGCATGCATTTGCGATCCGCTCCCCTCGGATTCGCTTGCTCACTCTGTTCACTCCTGCAGGATTGGAAGATGCATTTCGCAGCGCGAGTTCGCCCGCGAAAAATCTTGACCTTCCTGCTAAGGCGCTCACTTACGCAGAGTCCGACCCCAAGCAAATCTCGCAACGCTTTGGTCAGTTCGGCGTCCGCTTCCTGACGCAGGATGAAATAGCGGACGAACTGCCTGTGTATCCCAAACCTCCTCCCCCAATTCCAGCAAATGACCAAATGCCCGGCGGCGCTCGGCCAGCGCATCGACCTAACAACTCAGATGATTTGCGGGCAAGTGGTAGTGCAAGATAAATTGAGGCAGAGAAGATGTGGCCGAACAATCGCATTCTCGAACTCTTTGGTATCCAGCTACCAATTATTCAGGCACCGATGGCTGGATCGGTTTTTTATGAAATGGTTGTGGCTGTTTCGGAAGCCGGAGGGCTGGGCTCCCTTCCTTGTGCCTTGTTGAGTCTGGAACAGATGCGCAACGAACTGGAGGCGATACGTCGCCAGACCAGCCGCCCAATCAATATGAATTTCTTTTGTCACACACCGCCGCGAGTCGATGCAAATCGGGAAAGACTCTGGAGACAACGCTTGCAGCGGTACTATGTGGAGCTGGGGCTCGATGAAAACATGCCCGTTCCGAGCGCCAACCGGGCCCCTTTCGACGAAAAGATGTGCGACCTCGTGATCGAATTCCATCCAGAGGTCGTCAGCTTTCATATTGGTCTTCCGGAAGAAAAACTGGTTCAAAAGGTCCGAGATACGGGGGCGAAGGTCGTTTCCTCAGCCACTTCGGTGGATGAGGCGCGCTGGCTGGAAGATCGAGGATGTGACGCCATCGTCGCCCAGGGTTCCGAAGCTGGTGGGCACAGAGGCATTTTTCTCACCGCGGATATTTCCACTCAGGTCGGTACGATGGCGCTTGTGCCGCAGGTTGTTGATTCCGTGAAAGTACCGGTCATCGCTGCTGGCAGTATCGCGGACGCGCGTGGCATTGTGGCGGCTTTTGCTCTCGGAGCGGCGGCGGTGCAGATCGGAACGGCGTACTTGCTGTGCCCAGAGGCCAAGATCAGCCCGGTATATCGTGAGGCGCTGAAAAATGCCGCGGACAACCAAACTACGCTCACCAATATTTTTACCGGCCGTCCCGCCCGAGGAATCGTGAATCGCGCTGTTAGGGAGCTGGGACCGATGTCCGATAATGTGCCGGATTTTCCGCTCGCTGCCGCAGCGCTAGGTCCGCTTCGCTCACACTCCGAGGCGACAGGGTCGGCCGACTTTACTCCATTGTGGTCCGGCCAGGCGGCGCGTCTAGCTCGCGAGCTTCCTGCAGCGGAGCTGACGAAGCGACTATCAGCGGAAACTCTGGAGAGACTCAGAACGCTGTAGAATAAATCTTCCGCAGTCCGATCCTTCCTTGTATCCCGAACTGCAGGCATCGAGCCTGATGCTATCGGCAGGACCCGATGGGGGTCCCACCGATAGGCGAGTGGACGTCGGCTATTTCCCGTCTTTGTCTTCGTCGGCTTCGACCTTCGAGAAGCGGGTTTTGGCAGCTGGAGCAGCCGTTCCCTTCATACCTTCCCAGAGGATCTTGTTGTAGAGCTCGGCTGGAACGCGGTCTTCGCCCGAGAAGTCGAAGCCGCGGGTTTCTCCGCCCAGTATTGCGCGTCATGAGTCGGCTTCAAGTCGGGACCGGAGGCGAACTCGACCTTCTTTGGATCCAGTCCCAGTGTGGTCGACTTCAGAAGCGTCGACGCCACGGCTTTGAACTTCCACTGGCCTGAGGGCTTGGTATCGAACACATCCGCCATAGGCCGCGCATAGTAGGTGTTCAGGTTCAGGTGCTCCGTGCCCAGGATGTCCTCGATAGTACGGAGCAAATTGGCCTGACTGTAGCGGGGCTCACCACTGCCTTCTTCTTCACGTAAGGACCAACGAAGTAGGTGGTGGCGCGATGAGAATCCACGTGGTCGGCTCCGTCCTGGGAGTCATCTTCGATGATGATGATTAGCGTGTCCCTCGCGTAAGGGCTGTTGGCGACGGCTTGGACCAGCAAGCCCACCGCATAGTCGTTATCCGCCTGTTGCAGTTCCGGGGTATTGACTCCACCCAGTGCCGAACTAAAGCTGCCCGTGTGATCGTGGCTGAGGCCGCGGATCATCTCGAGCGTCGGCAGGTTGCCGTTGGCAACGAATTGCTGGAATTCGCGGTTCCATTCGTTGAAACGCCAATAGTCCGGATAGGCCTGGTCGTAAGCGCGGAAGTACGGATCATAAAATTTATTCTCATAGATGAGTTGATTAGCCGCGGTGGTCTGGATGACGCCGGCTGCGAAAGGATCAGAGATAGGGTTGGCGATGGTTCCGATGCTGCCCGGAGTATTGGCCATCCAGCCGTAGTTACGAATGGTTCCGGCAGCGTTCAACACAGCGTTGAAGATATAGCCCTGCTGATAACCAGTTGGGCCGTCGGTGGCCGCATGATCGCCGTCGCCAGCCAGTATGTTTGGGGTGCTGCCCTTCAGCGACGCGGTGGCGTTGCTATAGGGCGTAGTTGCGCCGGTTGGGTCAAAGAAAAAGTCGCGCGCCGCGACGCTATTCAGGTTGCTTGGAATATTCCGGTTCTGGCCTTCCCCTTCATAGGAGAGGCCGCGGTTTACACGCGCGTAGTTCTCCTGCTGCGTGATGGTCTCCGTATTGGTCACCCGGCCACGCATGGACCAGACCAGCCGTCCATCGAACCGTCGCCGGGATCCATGAAGTTGTCGAGGGTCACGAACTCCCGTGCCATACGATGGAAGCTGGGAGTGACGGATGCGCCAAAGAGAGTCAGCGACGCGTCCCCGTTGGAACCATTGCCCAAATCGCCGAGAATCTGATCGAAGGTACGGTTTTCCTTCACGACGTAGATTATGTGTTTGATTTTGGAATGCAGGAATTGCATTACCGCCGCGTCCCCGTCAGAGGGTCTGGCCAAGTATCCATTGTTGGCAGCCACCCGTGAGGTTAATTCCCAAAGATCGTCCGCAGATGGGACGGCGGCGCTGACGAGCGATGCGTGTTCCAACTGAAATTGATACTGGTTGTTTGAATTCAGCTTGGCAGACTCCGCCGCGTTGCCGCCCGGAAACGTGATGAACTGAATGAAGGCCAGGTTGCCGTAGCCATAGCCAGGATTTGGGCCGGTGTCGTTCTTGCCGTTGATGATATATGTCCAGCTACCGTCGGCGCTGAAGGCAACATCGGTCGGGTCGTATGCGGTCGGCACAAGGCCGATGGTTTTGAAAGCCTGTGGACCAGTTAAAGGGATTACAGCGACGGAGTTCGAGCCGGCGTTGACTGCATAAAGCGTTTTCGTCGCCTGGTTGATGGTGACTGCCGTCGGCGCCGCACCGGTTGTGTTCGGCGGAAAATCCAGACGGGCAGGACCGCGCGTGTCGATTTTGTGGATGACCGTATTGCTTGCGGTATCGATGACCGCGACCTGGTCCTGATTATCCTGCGCGACATAGAGGTTTGCGCCGTCTGCGCTGAGCGTCATGCCGTTCGGATTGCCATCCAGTTGAATGCGGGCGACGAATGCGCCGCTGGTTGGGCTGGCCACGTTCAGCGCGACGACTTCACGATCCCGATCGCAGCCGACATAGGCCACGGTGCCGTTCAAGACCACAGAATACGGGAACGTTCCCTTTGGTGCCGTCCGATGTTAGCGCCGGTTTAAGAGGGAGCCACTTTCGCCGGTTTGAAGGTGGGCCAGATAGCGCAGTGGCGAGCACGGAACACACCCAGGCGCCGGCTGCGGCGAAAGAACAAGCAGTCTTGATTTCGAGTTTTTTCCCTGCAACGTAGATCTTTACTTCATGAGCGATCCTCCCGCGCCGTCAGCAGGAGCAGGAGTTGTAGAACACCGGCAGTGTTTGGTGTCCATCTTGACCGACTCGAGGACCAGGTACAGTTTGTCCGCACTGTTGACCTTTCCCGACACGCAGTAGTATTGGCCTGACGTGATCTGTTGGGATTTTGTGAAGTCATACAGGCGGTAGACCCGGCGGGTAGAGTCGTCTTGCATGAGGAACACGACGCAGGTTCGGTATTCTGTCCGCGAGAGCAAGAGCAGATGGTTGGCGCTGAAGTTGAACATGGAAGTAGAAGAACGAAAGAGCTAGACCAGAGAGCGGGAGTGATGAGCTCCCGCTCCCGCCGGCAGCGCCGTTGAGGAGTTACCCGGCGGACTCCTCCGCGCGGGATATCATCACAGAGCGGCGCTTTGTCTGAGCCCGAGGTGCCGCAACTATTCAGTCGGCGCCGGGCCCTTATTGGCTTTGCGAAGGCTTTCGCCGCCGAGAAGGAAGATCTCGGAGTTTTCGACCAAGCGGTCGGCGATGGCCGTCGCGATGGTGGTGTTGTGGAGGACATTCCCCCAGTCGGAAAAGGCTGTGTTGGTAGTGATGAGGGTACTCCGGTTGTGGCTGTGACGAGTGGAAATGACCTGATAGAACAGATTGGAGGTCTGCTGGTCGAGAGAAAGATATCCTAGCTCGTCAATGATGAGTAGGGTTGGCTCGGTGTAAAGCTTGAGCTTGCGGATCAGAGAGTGATCGACCTGCGAGGCCAGCAAGTGGTTGAGCATGTCCATGGCGGTTGTGAACAGCACGCGGCGGTTGGCCTGACAAGCGCGCCAGGCGATGATCTTCGCTAAGAACGTTTTCCCCACCCCAGGGTTTCCGATCAGCACAACGGCGGTGCCTTTCTCAAGAAAGCCGAGATCCAAAAGGCGGAGGATGCGACTTTTGCACTGTAAGCGAGTTTTGTGATGGTTGAAGTGGAAGCTATCGATGGAGTGCTTGGCTTGCAAGCGAGCGAGCCGGAAGCGGCGATCGATCGAGCGGGTTTGACGCGCTTCGAGCTCGCGGTCCAGCAGGGCTTCGAAAGCTTCCGCGGCGCTGAGATTCTTGCTGGCCGCATCAGCCAGGGTCTCGTCCAGATGCTGGCTCATGGTCGTCAGGTTCAGTTGATTCAGTTTCTGTTGGAGTGAGGTCATCGGCGTTCCTTTTCGAGCGAAGGATGAAAGTGTCGTAATCGGCCAGCGACAGCGGATCGGTGATCAGTTCGTTCAACTCTGGATCTGTGAACCGCAGTGGCGGCTGGACCTCGCGCCGCTGAGCTTGCTGGCTGAGGATGTTGGCGATGTAATCGGCGCCGAAGGCTCCCGCCGCATGGGCTTTGCCAACAGCAGCGACAACCGCTTCCGGTCCATAGTCACGAATCAGGGCGAG